>Ga0123341_1004547_pt1 | contig 12189 bp, 7 predicted proteins | sample Turbeapinknodule_FD_89959 | JGI IMG/M metagenome (GOLD analysis project Ga0123341, IMG submission 89959) | Root nodule microbial communities of legume samples collected from Mexico - Turtle bean Mexico pink nodule | ecosystem: Host-associated > Plants > Roots > Nodule | place: Mexico: Nepantla... | reverse complement strand
GTAAAAAAGAAAGCATATTTTTACATATTTTTACGTCAAATTTCATGTATAAAATAAAATAATCTTCAATTTTAATTACTCTCTACTTTTTTTATTTTTAATTTTAACTCATTTAAAGTATTTTTATATATTGTTATATTTTTAATGTCGTAAAAATTGAGTAAAAGAAAAAAAATGATAAAATGTTTCCACAGTAATAGATAATAATTTTTAAAACTAGAAATTAAATATACCAAAAGTAAGTTGTTTAAAATAGAAACTCATTGTACTTTATTTATTTTACTATTCCCTCTTTTTCCTTTGTTCTCCTTTGAGTTTCGGTAGGTGGATCTATTACAAGAAGAATCAAGAAAGAGCTAAGTGAGTTCTCTGAATTACTGAAGATCTCTGCAAAGCTCCATTGTCACTGCCACCAAATTCATTATCTTCCTTACCCTTAGCTATCACCTTTCTCACATTCCACCTCAACTTTCTTTACTCTTTCTCTCTTCATTCCCAAGAACAATTGAAGAGCAATTGTATTCAGAGAATGTGAGATTCTTTGGTTCAAAGCTCAAATTTTCATTGTTGTTATTTGTATTATTCTTCAATCCTTTTCTCATCAACGTTTTGCTTTTTCTCTTTCTCTACTGGCTCATCTTTTGGTTCACCTTCTTCTTCACCCAGAAACCCCAACCTTCAAGATTTGATTTTTCCATCAATCTGTAATGCAAAATCCAAAATTTCCGCAAACCCAATTCAAATGCGGATCTTAATTTCACGGGACACGCCCCATTGCTTGGATTTTCCGGTGATCGAGATCTAGGGTTTCTTCTTCCCCTTTTCAAAACTTTTTGATTAAATCAACACTCTCGGGTTCGATTGCTTCCTATTCTTCCTTCATGGGTTCGATTTTCATCTGAAAGGTTCGTAAACCGTTGATTTCAGCTTCTGGGTTGCAATGCTCAGGCAAATCCTCAGTAAGCTTCCTCGGAAGTCGTTGAAACCCGACTCGGACGAGTCGACTTGGGGTGACTCGGCGCGTTCCGCCGACTCGCCACGCGTCGCCGGCAAAAGCCAAAGACCACATGGCGGCAGTTCCACCGCAGCGAAGCGAGCTTCGTCATCGGCGGTGTTTCCGGCGAGCATGGTTTCCGGATTTGAACCTTTGGTGCCGTTTAAGGATGTTGCTAATGCCGAGAAGATGAACCTGTTCGTGAGCAAGTTGAGCCTTTGTTGTGTCACATTTGATTTCAGTGACCCTAGTAAGAGCGTTGCAGATAAAGATGTGAAAAGGAAGACTTTGGTTGAGCTTGTTGATTTTGTGGCTTGTGGGACAGTGAGGTTTAGTGAGCCTGCTATCCTTGCTTTGTGTAGAATGTGTGCTTTCAATTTGTTTAGAGTTTTTCCTCCTAATTATAGGACAGGTGGTGGTGAGAATGACGATGATGAACCTATGTTTGATCCTGCTTGGCCACATTTGCAACTTGTGTATGAATTGCTGCTTAAGTTTATCTCTTCTTCGTGCCTCGATGCCAAGGTGGCGAAAAAGTATATTGATCATTCGTTTATTGCCAGATTGCTTGGGTTGTTTGATTCGGAGGATCCTAGGGAAAGGGATTGCTTGAAGGCGATTCTGCATAGGATTTATGGGAAGTTTATGGTGCATAGACCCTATATTCGAAAATCTATTAACAATATATTTTATCGCTTTGTGTTTGAGACTGAGAAGCACAGTGGGATTGGTGAGTTGTTGGAGATTTTTGGGAGTGTGATTACTGGGTTTGCTTTACCCTTGAAAGAGGAACACAAAATCTTCATGTGGAGGGTTTTGGTCCCCTTGCACAAGCCGAAATCAATCGGGGTCTACTTTCAGCAATTGTCCTACTGTGTTATGCAATTTATAGAGAAGGAGCCCAAGTTAGCGAGCATTGTCATAAGGGGTTTGTTGAAATATTGGCCAGCAACAAATAGTCAGAAAGAGGTGATCTTTCTGGGTGAACTTGAAGAAATTTTGGAAGTAATTAACATGGTAGAGTTCCAGAGGATCATGGTTCCTTTGTTTTGGCGGATTGGATGCTGCATAAACAGCTTACATTTTCAGGTAAAATATCTGTACTGAATTCATTTGGTAAATCTTCATCATTTGCACGCTTCTAGTTTTGTGTTAGTTTTTTACTTCAAAGAAATAGATCCATGTTCCATCTTTTGCATGGTTCTCTATATTTTTTCTTTCACTTACTGGTTCTGGCAGCTTTTATTGCTATTAATGTACAATGCAATCTTTATTGAAGACACTAAAATCTTTCTTATTTTGTAATATATTTGAGTATGGAAATATAGGCAAATGCTTGATAAGCTCAAGCATATCGGTCATGCAATGTGGTTAGATTAGTTCTTTTACTTTTCTTCGACTTCTCCATTCTTTTTCCATATTTGAGTAAAATAATGCGTAGAATTTGTGTCCTAATACCCTCTTTTATGAAGCAAATTCTGCGTAAGATATAATGACATTTAGTTAAATATTAATGGTACTATTAATGGTAATTCAGTTAAATAGCTGTATTTAGTTTCAACATTGCATATCTATCCAACAAAGATTTTAAGAAAACAGTTGTGTTATCATCGAGAGTTAGTTTGAAATTTCTAGTTGGACCTCAAACGTTCTTGGGATTGAGGATTGAGGACAACACTATTCTTGTGGAAATGAAGCTATTTTTGTACCCTGGTTTCCATTAACCAGCTTGTTAATTGCTGAATGATACATTTTTGTGTGTATTGAACATGGATTGTTGCAGGTAGCTGAAAGGGCCCTTTTCCTTTGGAACAATGACCACATTGTGAACTTGATTGCACATAACCGGCAAGTGATCCTGTCCATCATATTTCCAGCTTTAGATAGGAATGTTCAAAGCCATTGGAACCCGGCAGTTGTGAACCTAACGCACAATATTAGGAAGATGTTCTTGGAGATGGATGAGAAGCTCTTCATTTCTTGTCATAATCACTTTAAGGAGGAAGAAGCAATCTTGACCTCTGCAGCAGAGAAGCGGAAGGAGGCATGGGAACAACTAGAGCATGCCGCCAGTCTCAGGCCTGTTATTGGAAATACTGCAGTGTTAGTGTCCTGACCTGCATTCTCAATCCTCTTTTCACTTATCTCGTTCTATGGTAGAAAATTATAAGAAATGTGGAATAGCTGGTAATAGGGATTGGCGTTTTGTTTTTGAATCCTATGTTCTATGATGCTTCTGGTAGCCATGAAGAAGTGAGAGGGGTTTTCTTTGGTACTGTGGTACATGATGAGGACCATGCAGTGAATTAACCCATTTTCTGTGTAACTTCATTTCCAAAATCTTCTGTGTATGTCGTACTTGTACTTACATTACAGTCATCAGGCGCAAGTCTTCATTCCAAATCAAGGGCTCATGCTCTCCTGTATCACCTGATATGATATTAGGTATGAACTAGTTATAATAACAAAAAAAATTGAATAATTCAGTCCTTGGATTCTGTAATTTCTTTATTAAATATGCAAATTGATGGACAGTCCCAAGCATTATTCAATTAAGCAAAATTTCTATTGGTTGAAAATACGTTTTATGATATAATTTTGATGATGAAAAGAATGGGCGATCCAATTCACATAATAAGACAAATATTTATGTATTATTTAAAGATCATTCATACATGATGATCTAATAAGATTTGCCTGGTCTGATTTTATATTCTTGGTAAGATTGTGCTCTTAAATAAGTTGCTGTCGTTGCCCTTTCAAATAAGATGCAGTCGTATAAAATAAAAGATAAAAAATAAACGTAAAGCAGTTTGAGACAATTTTTATTACCGCGGATGGTTGGTAGGACACAAAACTACTCATGAAGCACTTGCAAAGCTTACTGCCTAATGGCTACCTGAAAATGAAGTTTAAAGTAGATGCCACTAAGTACAATTCTCTCTGCTTTAATTGTATCAGGATGTAACAATTTCTCAGTACAATATCTGCAAGTACCAGAGTTGGGTACCTTCCTACAAGTTACAGCTATTGATCAGACTGTAATTGGGAATTAGATGGTCAAATAAATAATTACAACCAAGGGTAATACACCTTTCTTGTATCTGAAATTCCAAAAGTCAATATTTAGTCTTCCTCACCATCATTTACAGTTTTATACTTCGGCCTCAAAAAGTGACTGCACTGGTTTTGGAGACAAATTTGCCACACTCATGAACTGTCACAGGAAGCAAAATTCACTGTCATTAGCATCTTCGTCTAAAACTCACTTGTTTTTAATCACAAAGAAAGTAGGTTAAAGAAAGTAAAAGTAAAAGTAAATAAATGTGTAGCACGTGACAAGTTCATCTTTCGGCTGTGTATTTTCTACCTTCTGCTGTTTATATTTGTCACGTATAGCATTCAGAGGACAGCCTTTGGTATTAAGTTGCAAATCTGCCAGTGCAAGGACAGTAGTTTTAAGTTCTGACACTCTGTAATTTGTATAGTGTTCCATAGTTGAATTCTGAAAGTAAATGCACAGGTGAGTCATTTATTTATATTTATTTACATCCAAACAAGGTAATTGCCAACTTGCAAATAGTCATATTAAAGTACAGACCCATGGATGTTCTGACTGGTTGAGGGTCCATCTGGCTATTAATACAGCAGAGGCAGCTACCAAGGAAGGTCGAAACTGCGAGAAGCTGTATTCAACAAGAGTGAGTTCTGCTAAATAATTTGCCAGAAATTCCACTTCAACATAAGAAACCTGTAAAACATGGAAAATTTACAACAAAGTGGGCTTTGTTTGTTACCCTTTTAATTTTGAGCACAATAAAAAGATAAATTGTGGGTGTTAAATTGCAACTGCAGTCTACGGTACCTTACAAGAATATTGTGCTGCAAGGATGAACCTCCTGAAAGACAGACAAGATGATCATAGCAGTTATACTTTAACTAAATGAAAAACAAAAACAATAATAACTAAGTCATATTAGTTTCTTAATGACTTAACCTTAAAAGTGTTTCTTAATGATTTTCATATTAGTTTTGTCCTCGTTTGCTATGGTGATTGAGTCAGCCTCTACATGATATACTCTCTTCACTGGGCCTTAACAGCCCTTCTTCAATCAAGCCTAAGCTTCTTTCATCGTCTCAATAATAAATGCTACGCCAACATTATAACGCTTCATTCGAAATCATATATTGTTTAGTATGTCTGCTCATCCAACGCAACGATTTCAATTCTACTACATCGAGTTTATTCTCGTTGGCTTTTACTACCCCAATTTTTGTTCCACACTTCCAGGGTGTTTATTCTTAGAATTCATCCTTCGTGCATTAAAATTTTCCATTAAGCTTGACTACTCTGTCTTATTTCTATTTAACAACATCGTGTACTTCCAAAGCTTATCTTCACATTTCTAACTTCCCATATTTTCTCTAAGCTCTTCAACCACAAGTATTAGTGTGTTCGAGTATCCATTCAATTGCCAACGTGAGTATAATGACATGCAACATTACTAGGAAAGTGAGAAACGTGAAAAAGAAAACCATACTATATCATCTGCTAAAGGCATGCATCATGAGAGATTGCATATATAATACGCACCTGAGAAATGTTTTAGCGGTGGGAACAGATAATTGAGAATGCAACAGATTTAGAACCTCACTCTCCATTCTCAATACCTATCAAGTGCCAACGAGGTGTTTTATATGTCACTATCAGCCGTAATGATTACAATTTGAAAAGACGAAGGTTCAGACAATACTACCAAATGCTATACCTCTGCCTTTGTGTACGTATTATCTGTGATGAAGCAAAATTCTTCCACTCGAGGAGCACAAATCTCTTCATACTTTCTTAAATATCCATGAAAAAAAACACGACAAGCAATTTAGAATTTCCTCATAACTTTTGAAAAATTTGGGATCATATCTTATAGTATCGATTGTCGTCGTCAGATCAACATCGTCTAGAATAAATTATATTACAGCAATTTTGCTACATTCAAACTCTTCACTCCTATGTAAAAATAGCAAAGCAAAGCAAGAAAAATGCCACCCCTTTCCAAAGTAATTATAATCCCTGCGATAATCACACCACAAATATCGGTTGTAGAGCCCAACACTTTAAAAACCGCAATCTAGAGTTCTACATTTCCAAGGCCCTCACTAGAATTCTATTTTTCGATTGTGGGACTCAATCCCAGTACAAGCACATATACATTCGCTGTGAGTTGCAGATTTATTAACGGAAATCCAAATAAAAATTTCATACAACCTTGTCAACATTATCATAGAGAAACATGAGAATAAAATTTAGACCATGTGAAACCTGTTGATGAAAAAACATATAAAATTCAAAGATATACAATTAAGTAATAATCATCAATTCATCGTCTCACTGAATTGAGGATGTAAAGTATATTGCGATACCAACCTCATTATAAAGTGCCTCAGTATTCATAGGTCTGAGTTCAGAGAGAAGCATAAATAAGATTAAAGAAGAACGCGTGGTACTTTCATATTACTTAATCAGGGCCAACTGGACATTTATAAAGTATTGTACTTACGATGCAATCAGCATGCAAGTAACACCCAGCAACTGGAGTCCCTGTTTCTGAATCAAACTTTGAGAAAGAAACCGATCAATGAGATTCACAGTAAGGTAAAGAGTATCTGGAACTAACTTATATTCCTCAGAAACCTGAAAAGAGGATATAACAAATCTTCAGCTATAACCCATTCAGCAGCCAAAGATTCACCGAACTCAGGTAACAGCATTGAAAGATTTCTTTGTACTTTATTTCTAATGTGCCTTTATCATGGATAATTAATAAGATATAAAATTTCATCCCTTCTCTGTATATTCAACGGTTTCCATTGAAAGCTGTCCATGAGATTGCATTAACAATATTTTTTGTTCATAATTTCCAAAGGCATGGTGACAAATTGATAATGCTTGAGATGACATTGAAGTCGAGTACTGAAATTTAACACCAGGTTTTGTGAAATTATAACTATTACATGTAGAAGAAAAGGAAACTTGGGTTAGAAATTTGAGCTTAACTGAAAAGGTAACATGGTTGGAGAGTATTGAAAAGTTTAACCGTGAAGAAAAAAAACATGGGTTGGTACTGTCTAATTGATTATTTTAAAAGCTTCTCTGCAATAAACCAGAGGAACAATCGAAGAAGTGCAACCGTCAAAATTATACAAAGACCAATCATTACATTCAGGCAGTTGAGCAACAAGTGACAACAAGGGAAAAAAACTTAAGTTGACAAGTAGTCAAGATTTAAAAACTGCCATGAGACTAACCTCCACAAGCCAATCAATCAGAATTGCGCGCATGCTCGGAGTGATATCTTTTTGCAGCTCGCCCATGTAATCAGTTAGTCTCTTTTCAAACTGGAAATATTTAACCAAAATTTATTATCAATTTTTTCCAGTGAAACTTATCCAGTTTTTCCTAAGTTTCATATAGTCTATATTGTTAAGAATATAAGCTGTCGATCATAACAGTGTTAAAGAGAAGCTAGTTACAATTTTACCAGTGAACTAAACAATCCAAATATAAAATGACATGTCTACAACACTAACCTCTCTGACAAATATATTATTGTATATATCAGGGGCATATGAACTCCAAACTTGAGGATCCTTTAACTCCACTGAATCAATGTCCACAATGCCCAAACCATCCGAATGTTTTAGTTTCTCTGAAATCATATCAATATCTGCATCATCCAATCAACATATAATTAATGAAATCAGGAACTTATGAAAAGCTAACTTGCATGCTATCTTTCTTGTAAAAAATATAATGTGGGCAATCACATAATTTGTAAATCTTGAGAACTTGAAGTTCCTTCTACAGAGTTTAATTTTTGTATGGTGTCGGAGTAAGATTTTACAATGTCAACCGATTAAAAAAAAAAACACTAGGTATGACGTTTAAAGTAGTTGTTACAAAAGTCAATTGCTATGCATGACAGTCTATGAGTGGATGACAGTTATATTTAAATTAAATCCATATTATAAGAATAAAATACATAAACAGCCATAAGGTAAAGTGATAAACAGCTTCTATATTAAGGCCCGTAATCAGATAGCATTCACTGCTTCTAGGAAATAATAGATATGGTGGAATATTTAAGATGACATTTTAATAGACTGCGGAAAAAGTTACACATGTGAGTAAACAATTAAAAATGAAGACACAAGAAGAAAAATGTACAGACTGTTACAAAGAAACAGTTACCTCATTCCAAGAAGACAAGTACGATTATAAATGTCAATTTTACAATCATCATCTCATAAATCGCATAAGAAACCTCATAGACAGCAGAAATGCATACTAGCAGTGACACGAAATTATTGAAAAAAAACCTTTGTTCGGAGAGCCAAGGAGTTCATCAGATTCCACAGAGTCCTGCATTGAAAGCAGGGGACCTGCCATGACAGACATAGAAGGTTGCACTAGCTCTCTGTCTTCCAGCCTTTCAGCAAAAACAACGTCATGTGACTGTACCATCGATACTGCGGATAAATCTTTTGCTGACTTTGCTCGAACATCTCGAGTTGACAAAACTTGCATGGAGACATTGGAAGCTCCCTTTGTGTTTGGCTTCCTATGGCCTCCTCTTGTCTATATAACGCGCAATATAAAGTGTCAGGCAACTTAAAAATAACCTTGCCAATCTCTGACTTTATTTTTTATAACCTAGTCATTCCTAACATTTATACAATCCTGTAGAGCTACTTTTTTATTAGAATCGAAATGTTGGAGCATTACAAATTCAAAACAATCATATACACAATTAATAGTTAAATCGAATTGCTGGAGCATTACAAATTCAAAACTATCTCATGCACAATTAATAGTTATAAAAATTGCAGTTTCAATGGTAACCACTGCAGTTACAAGTATGGCAGCTGCAACTGCAATGTGAATCGTGGTATGAAATTATTATATTCTTTAGGCACAAATATCTTAATGTTTCAGTTTCATTTCAGACTAATCTGATAAAGTCTTGCTAATTATTGTTTTAGCAAGATAAAACTACTCAAAAGCATAGCATGAGACAAATGCAGAAAATAATTACATAGTTATTCCAATTACTTGCATCTTTTCTTTGTAAAGTTGGATAGATTTTTATTTTGTAAAGACCATGTATAGTTTTCCACCTCACCAGATGCCTTCCGCATTCCCTTTAAAATATCACACATTACCCACTCACTCAACCACAAAGAGATACAGTAGAAAAATCTAACTTTTAATCTTTATTGAATTTTTTTTTACAAAAAAAGTCGCAGTTGGGTCCAGCTGTGGTTTTCACTGCTACGCATGACATGTGATTTGAATTTAACGTTGCAATGGATGACTTTACACAATTAAAAAAAATACATGTGAAGTGAAGAAAAAAAAAATATAAAATAAAAGCAGTAGATCATAGGTTTAAAAAATACGTTTCAAGACTGCGATTTGGGCACAATGCTAAGATTTGTAGGGCGTAAGCCGCCTCAACTATAACAACATAAAACAAAATTGCAACTCCAAAACCACAATTGAACTTGTACATTATACCTGAGAATTGGAAGCAGCACTGTTATTGAGCTGCGGTTTTCTGTATTCATTGGTTACATCCGTCAGTGCGGCTCTACTGCTCTTCTCCAATTTGCTTTTGCCTTGTTTCTTAAAGCACGGTCTCGAAGAGGCAGACACCTCTCTCAAAGCTCTAGCCATTGCTCGCGTCACTCGACCACCTATTACAGCATTCTCTTTATCCATCATTCATGCCTCGGAGACCAACACCAGCCTGAAAATCAACCGCAAAACACCGTAACAAAACAATAATTCAAACAAAACCTCGTGAAAAGCTAAGCTTATCTCTAATCTACCGTACTAGAAATTCAAGCAGCTTTGCAGAAAGAGTGTGGTGATTCTATATGTGCGCGTGGAAATTAAAATTATAGGTTAAATTGTGGTAACCACAAGCAGTGACGGCAATGGTGGTTAGATCTGTGCATGAGAATCGTGAGAAATAGCGGTGGAATGGAATGGAAAAGAGTGAAGGAAGGTTCTGGAAGAAGTTTGTTAGAGAGAGTTGAAAGCTGTGCTTACTCTGCTCTCATGAGATTGAAAGAGTGAGAGAGAAAGGAGGAAATTGAAGAAGAGAGAGTGAGAAGCAGATAACAGTGAGTAGTAATAAAAGCGGAGCGTGAGTGCGAGCGGGAGAGACAAACACGGTTTGAACTCTTCCAAAATCTAAACGCCACCAGATTATCATTTTTTCTTAGATTTTGTAGGGTTTTTTCTTCCATTCAAATCATAAATTTATTTTTGTCACTCCATTAAATGTTTGGATTTTTTTTATTAATACTATGGTTGAATGTGATGATGTATGGGAGATTTTTTTTTTAATGTCCATGGATAGATTTTATGATACTGTCATAAGCATTTTTTTTTATTGAATATTCCTCTCTCTCTGTTTTTCTTAGTCAATGTTGTTGTTTGTTATATGGATATTATTAGCTGTTAGACTTACAGTGCGGTGAAATTTGAAGGTAGTTGAAGTAGTAAAAATGACTTTTTTTGTTCATAAAATTCTGAGCATCTTTCACTTCTCAACTTCCTTCATCTTTCAATGCAAATTGGCTTTGTGATCACATATATAAGTTTAATGTGTGTCAACAACTTAAGCTTAATGGTTGGAGGAAGATAGGATTAAACCTAAATATCTAATCATCATATAATATGGTTTAAGGTTTTGTTTTCACTTTCTAATATAAGACAATTTAATTTTTATACAATAAGACGGTTTAGTTTTCACTGGAAAGAGAGTCTAATGATTCACAATTTTTATTATAACAAATAATGTTTATGTGTATTTTAAGTATGTTCATAAAAAAACTATAAATTAATATGATAAGAAGATTAATATTTGTCAAGTTATTAAACTATTTTTCTGAGACAATTTCTAAACAACCTTTCCATAAGATCATACATTAAAAAATTGAAAGACTTACAAAACTCTAAAGGAAGATACACTTTGGTTTGAATTTGTTAAATCACAAAGTTGTCAATATGTTAATTTTGAATTTCAAAAAGATCTTACAAAACATCAACAATATTGTATGTTCAAAATAGTATTTGTTAGTACAATAAAATAATTTTCAAAATTAAAGGTAATTTGAAGAATAAATTGAGTGTATCGAGAATCCTTGTAAGCTACAAATACTATCAACTTATGCTACAACTCTATCAAACAAAAGATTTGCACACTAGTTATAATGATCTTATCCAAGTGACTTATAAATATAAGACTCTCAATGATCATGCATAAAATATCAACATACTTTACATGCACTATTGTCTCAAGCTTTTAGGAGCAAGATCATAAAATATTTTATAAATGCTATAGGGAGAATGTATTATATTTATAAGAGTTTTACTAAGAAAGAGTTTATTTTTTATATCTTTTTTTTGGAGAGTCGTTATAACTTAAACAACTTTTTGTTGTTGTATTTAAATGTGACATTTAAAGAATATGTGTAAAAGACAAAAGTAAGTTAGTAAAAATAATACATGTAAATTTTTGTTTTAAAAGAGAGAAAGGAGAAAATTTAAAGTGACTTTATGTTGTTATGCTTACTAAGGATAGATTTTATGTTCTCGAAGTGACATTGAGAGTTGTCATTAGTAGAATCATTGTACAAAGATGAACGGAAACTAATAATAATAAGGGAAAACAATATAATGTTATCAAATATTATAAAAAAATAATAATAAATATCGAAAAAATATATCATTTATTTATTTATTTATAATTGTAGTAAGTAATATTAATCGGCCAATGTTTTGTGCTACAAATTCAAATATATTTATTAATATAAACAATTTTTATTCCTTCCTTTTCATTATAACAATTACATATTTTTATATTAGTTAAACAAAATATATTATTATTAAATGTAATTTAAAATTTAACTACATTTTTTCACATTAAGTTTTAATTTCTAAAAGCTTTTACTATGGTGATTTGAAGTTAGTTATACTCATACTAGTTAGGTTTAGATTTATAATAGTCATAGAATTTTAATTAAAAAATTATACTTAAAATTTATCTTATTCTTTTAATTTCATTTTTCCTTTTTTTTCTGTTATAGTGCATTTATTTATTATTTAATATTTGTTTTCAATTTTT
>Ga0123341_1004545_pt1 | contig 12192 bp, 10 predicted proteins | sample Turbeapinknodule_FD_89959 | JGI IMG/M metagenome (GOLD analysis project Ga0123341, IMG submission 89959) | Root nodule microbial communities of legume samples collected from Mexico - Turtle bean Mexico pink nodule | ecosystem: Host-associated > Plants > Roots > Nodule | place: Mexico: Nepantla... | reverse complement strand
TTTAATATTAAAATTGTATATATATATTCTATGTATATGATTTCTAATTTTTTTATGACAGTTTTGTCTTAACTAAATCTCTAATGATTTCGCCATTTACCTATTTCGAAATTTTTTTTTTTTTCATTTTAAGAATTTCAAAATAAAATCGAACTAGTTTCAGAAAAAGAAAGCATTTGATGCAAAACTCTGAATGCTGTATAAGAATTTGATGAGCTACAGTAATCTTACAGAATAACTCATCTTCAAAAGATTAACCAAAAAAGTCAAGCGATCAAAGTGAGGAAGCGTGAAGGACATGCCGATTCTCTGCTAAAGAAAATTGCCACAACTATTAACCATTTCTGCATCAACTAACTCACTCACTCTTAACACTGAGAAGATGAGGATCAAAACGCTGCGTTTCCTCTTTCTCCTCTTTCTCTTTCTCTGCTCCCACTTCACCTTCGTTCTCTCATGGAAGAAAGAGGAATTCCGTACCTGCCACCAAACCCCTTTCTGTAAGCGAGCCCGATCCCGCATCCCCGGCTCCTCCTCCCTCGTTGCCACCGACGTCACCATCTCCGACGGCGACCTCACCGCCAAACTCACCTCCAAATCCCAACCCCAAGCCAAACCCTTGATCCTCACTCTCTCCGTCCACCAACACGGCATCCTACGTCTCAAGATCGATGAAGACGCCTCCCTCTCCCCTCCCAAGAAACGCTTCGAGGTCCCTGACGTCGTCGTTCCGGAATTCGCCTCCTCCAAGCTCTGGCTCCCACGCCTCTCGGAGGAGGATAACGGCCTCGCCTCCTCTGTCTACCTCTCCGACGGCCACTCCGCTGTCCTTCGCCACGATCCCTTCGAACTCTTCGTCCGCGACGATAACTCCGGTGAACGCGTCATCTCCCTCAATTCCCACGGCCTCTTCGACTTCGAGCAACTGAAAGAAAAATCCGAAGACGACAACTGGGAAGAAACCTTCCGCTCCCACACCGACCGTAGACCCTACGGTCCCCAATCAATCTCCTTCGACGTATCTTTCTATGGCGCCGATTTCGTATATGGCATCCCTGAACGCGCTACCACTCTCGCCCTGAGGCCCACCAGAGGCCCAAACGTCGAAGAATCGGAACCCTACCGTCTCTTCAACCTCGATGTCTTTGAGTACATCCACGATTCCCCTTTCGGCCTCTACGGTTCAATCCCCTTCATGGTTTCTCACGGCAAAACCAAGGGTAGTTCTGGGTTTTTCTGGCTCAACGCTGCGGAGATGCAAATCGACGTTCTTGCCCCTGGCTGGGAAGCTGCTGCTGAGTCTCATATCGCGCTTCCTTCTCACCGAATTGACACGCTTTGGATGAGTGAAGCTGGTGTTGTGGACACCTTCTTTTTCATTGGTCCAGGCCCTAAGGATGTTTTGCAACAGTACACGGCGGTCACCGGAACTCCGGCGATGCCCCAGATGTTTTCAATTGCCTATCATCAGTGCCGGTGGAATTACCGTGATGAGGAGGATGTGGAGCATGTGGATTCTAAGTTTGATGAGTTGGATATTCCTTATGATGTTTTGTGGCTTGACATTGAGCACACTAATGGGAAGAGGTATTTCACTTGGGATAGGGCTCTTTTCCCGCACCCTGAGGAGATGCAGAAGAAGTTGGCTGATAAAGGGAGACGCATGGTGACCATTGTTGATCCTCACATTAAGCGGGATGATGATTTTTTTTTGCACAAAGAGGCGTCGAAGAAGGGGTATTATGTTAAGGATTCCAGTGGCAATGACTTTGATGGATGGTGCTGGCCGGGTTCCTCGTCGTATCCTGATACTTTGAACCCGGAAATTAGGTCCTGGTGGGCTGATAAGTTCTCATACCAGAATTATGTTGGTTCTACGCCTTCGCTCTACATATGGAATGACATGAATGAACCTTCTGTTTTCAATGGTCCAGAGGTATGCCAATTCATTTCTCTTTTTTCCCTTGTTTAGGGTTATGATAGGGAAGTTGGAATGAGCATTTGAAAGTTTTTCGAGGCTGAATTGAAATTGTGTGCTTGAAGGAATTCCCTTTCACCATCTATTTACATTATAATTATGAATGAGCAGCATTATGATCTTATGAGCTTCTAAAATGATGCAAGGTTTGAAATAATTTAGCACAATATTGACTTCTAATAATGAGGCCTCACAATTTTGGATTAGTTTTTATAAAATAAATATTATAGCTTTAACAAATAAAGTCTAACACAAGAAAAAACGTATATGTAGATTAGTAGAGGTTAATATCATGATCAGCCAACTTATCAGTCACACCATCATGATTAATATTCTTTAGTGTTTTGTGGTGCTCAATGATAGGTTGGCTATAAAAGTTCACTTAGGGAGAAAGAGGAGAAGGAGAGTATGATGAATAAAAATAAAAATTCCTCAACTAAGATAAGATTTTACCACTGTATAATCTCATGATATGAGGGAGATTCTAAAATTTGCTGAGTCCGAGTGAAACCAAACCAACATTGATTAATAGTTCTGAAAGAAAAGAGGGAAGAGCTGGCCAAACTTGTTGGAGATCCTGTTAGTGTGCTGGAATTGTATAATAATCTTATTTCTCGATGCTTTTATACTATGTCCGTACTTATGAATCCTCATTTCTCATGATGTCTATTTATATGCATTTAAGTTTTTTTGTCACGGAAGCAGAGTCAGGATGTATGGGTTCCATGTAATCCACAAGTTCATTGTGCTATTATGCCCCTTCAAGATTTCTTTTTTAAATTTCCAATGCTCACCTAGAGATAGTGAAACTGAAGATATGATTACACGCATTGTATTTAGGTGACAATGCCTAGAGATATTTTACACTATGGGGGCGTGGAACATCGAGAGTTGCATAATGCCTATGGATATTACTTCCACATGGCGACAGCTGATGGTCTAGTGAAGCGTGGTGATGGGAATGACAGGCCATTTGTTTTGTCAAGAGCATTATTTGCTGGAAGTCAAAGGTATGGAGCAGTTTGGACTGGGGATAACACTGCCGACTGGGATCACCTGAGAGTTTCTATTCCTATGGTTTTGACCCTTGGTCTTACTGGGGTGTCATTCTCTGGTGGGTATTGTCCTTCTCACAATGTATTTTTATTTCATGATTCTTTTCTTTGCATATTCATAGCCAGTCAATATATTTATTTGCACGAGTTTGAAAAATTCCTCTCTTTTGTTCATATATCTTATTCTTATCTCATATACATTATGCAGGTGCTGATGTTGGTGGATTTTTTGGGAATCCTGAACCTGAATTATTGGTTCGTTGGTATCAGCTAGGAGCTTACTATCCGTTCTTTAGGGCCCATGCCCATCATGACACGAAAAGACGAGAACCATGGTTGTTTGGGTACGACTGCTTTACTTCAAGATTTCTTTGTCCCAAAGTTAATATATTACAGGTTTTTTGGGTACTCCTTTCCGCTGGACAATTTACAAGTAATTCTTTTACTGTTCATTTCTTTGTTTAAGAGTGGATTGTCCAGTGAAACATTTTTGGCAAGAGAAGGATGTATATTAAAAACCAGACTAATATCTATCAAGGGATGAACCCACAGAAATATCATGCAAATCTTAGATGTAAATGTAGAGCTGTATTGTAATTGCTAATTCGTATCACAGAGACACATGATTACTGAAATCAACAAATAACTTTCATGTGGCTACATCTCTCCCCCACATGCACGTGGTTAATAAGTGGCATTAATGTTTGGATTTATAAAATTGAATTTGATGTATATGCACTATAAGTATCTATTGTGCACCTTGACTATCATTTGGCCTGAATTGTGTAGGTATCTGTTTGTCAACATTGTAAATTGATTATCTTTATGATATTGCAGAGAACGAAATACAGAATTGATTAAAGATGCTATACATGTTCGTTATGCACTTCTCCCGTACTTCTACACATTATTCAGGGAAGCTAACACTACCGGTGTTCCTGTGGTTCGTCCACTCTGGATGGAATTCCCATCTGATGAAGCTACTTTTAGCAATGACGAAGCTTTCATGGTTGGGAACAGCCTGTTAGTGCAAGGGATCTGTACTGAGGTGATTTAATCAATTTCCATATACATATATGTTTTCCTTTGCAAATCATTTCCTTCTATTTTTGTGATCTTTTACTTAAGTTTGAGAATGGTTTGTTGCTGACAGCGAGCTAAGCATGCCTCTGTCTATTTGCCTGGAAAAGAATCTTGGTATGACCTAAGAACTGGAACTGCGTACAAGGGAAGGGTGAAACACAAGTTGGAGGTTACTGAGGAGAGCATTCCAGCTTTTCAGAGAGCTGGGACCATTATTGCAAGGAAAGACCGGTTTCGGAGAAGTTCCACTCAGATGGCTAATGATCCCTACACTCTGGTATGTATTCATGTTGATTTACCGTAATTCTTTTGTGAATATGCTTATTGCCAGTTGTGTCTCATTGGACATAATTCTTGCCTATTCTGTTATTTACTAGGTCTTGGTTTATTGTCTTTCTATTCAAAGCCCTTTGCTGTCATACATATACGTAGATCACAATAAAGTTTATGCTAGTTAGGGGTGTCAAAATGGATTCAAACTTGTGAACCAGCTCCGTTCTCCACGGGTTCTAGTTGGGTTGGGTTGAAAAAAATATAGTTTTTTTAAATGTAGGTCAAATTGAACCGGCTCACTTAACCCGCAGGATAAACAAGTTCGAGCTAGATTGAAGGTGGGTTGACTCATAACCCACCAACAACCTTTTTTGTAAATTTTTTCATCATTATTATTTACCACTTTTATGTTGGCTGACACTTTTGTTTCTTTAAAACTAGAATTGTATTCAATAGTATTTAAATGGTTTGGATGCTTAATTTATTTGTTTGTCCAATTATATTAGTTAACATTTTGATTTTACTTACTATTTTTATGATATCACTTTGGTTAATGTTTAGTGAAATAAGTTGCTATACACAGGCGAGACGATTTACAAAAATTTTGGCTCACGAAAAAGTGAGTCCATTAAGTTGACTTATTTTCAACTCATTTCGTGGTGAGCCAAAATGTGTAAGCCAGGTTGACTCACTTTGACACCCCTAATGCTGGTCAGGCCCTCATGCTACTTGGCATCAGGCCATCTACTTGGCCATCTTTGAACATTGAGGCACATCTTAAGCAAATATAATGCATTTTAATATTCATTTTGCCCACTTATCTGTGATTTGAATAACGATGTTGAATGGGTACGTGTGCACTTGTGTTTTTGTGTATTTTATTCTATATGAGGATGTGTATAACGCCATCAAAAATCTGAATGACTTTATGCATTTGGAAGAGTACTTGCATGTCTGGTTGTGTATAAATAAAATCCAAAAAAAGATCTGAATCTCATTTGTCCACTAACATGTGTATAAAATGCTTGTGGATCTGGACTTATTTGAGTATCTTGATTGCTTATTTGTTTTCATTCTAACCAAAAAAATGGCGGACATGAGGTTGAGACAGTAAGTTGGGAAATGCTGTGGCTGTCAGGATAACTATGGGCAGTAATCGAAAGTAGACAAGTAATTTACTTGATAATTTTTATGACTTTTTTATTGACAGGTTATAGCTCTGAATAGTTCCCAAGAAGCTGAAGGTGAACTCTACATTGATGATGGCAGCAGCTTTAATTTTCTGCAAGGGGCCTATATCCATAGACGTTTTATTTTCTCGAATGGGAAACTTACTTCTATAGACCTGGCACCTGCTTCAGGTAGCAATAGGCGTTATCCATCAGATGCTTTCGTTGAGAGGATTATCCTGCTGGGACAAGCTCCTGGCTCAAAAAATGCACTCATTGAACCATCAAATCAAAAGATCGATATTGAACTTGGCCCCCTCTGGTTTCTAAGGGCACGCGCACCAGCTGTTGTGACTGTGCGCAAACCTTATGTCCGTGTTGCAGAAGACTGGTCTATAACATTTATGGTTTGAGGGGGAGATTTAATGTTCAATGCTACGGATAGTGCAAAACGAGATTTTGTTTCTGTAGTTGAGTTGATATGAAGTTTAATAGCAAAGTGGGGGCAAGGTGAAAGAAAAGCTCTAGTTAACGAATGTATATGCACCAACTCAGTTTGAGCGTCTTATTTAATGGACTTGATAACTCGAAAGATTAACATTTGGAAGTTGCCATTCCATTGTTGTCTGCAGGAGTTATTTTGATAACGATAAATTTGTGTCATCTGGAATTATCTGTTTGTTTTGGGAAAAGTTGGTGATAAATGCAAAATGAAAGTAACCGTTTATGAATAGTGAATTGTCTATTTTAATGAATAAAACGCATTCCTCTTGGATGCGTTAGTAGTATGTGCATAAATCCGAGACTGTGCAGGGTTCACTGATACGTAACACCATTCCTTATAACAAAAAATGCACACATCACACTCCACGAACTAGTACTCCAAGTTCTACTTTCTTTCTTTCAAGATGTCTTATCCCATTTTGAGGCACAGTTCCTATCATTTACCCATCTCCTTGGCCAAGTCTCATTAAAGAAGGATATTCTAGTTGGTTAGCCTAGGCAGGGTTTGGAGGCATAATCTGTGATGACATGGTTTTATAGCACGTGGAAATACTTAACCAACCTATAAAAGAATTGTTTGTCTTGATCTTCTCAACCACAAACTGCATTCCTGACATTCTCTATCCACCCGTGTTGATCTCCGAAATTCGTTCTTCCCTCAGCTCAAACTACCAACTTTTCCCATCTCATACTTACTGAAGACAACTTTTGTGCTGTCAGTGATTAGCTTGCCAAGTTAAAGACTAGTACATTCTCTCTTTATCACTGAAACCATTTCAATTCGGAGTTAACCTTTTATTTTTTTTTCTTACATAAAAAAATACAAGATTGTACAAATGGAGAAATTTTATAATTTTTGTTGGATAATTACCTTAACTAAGAATTTTTTTAATACTTGAGATATTGATAATTGAAAATTATTTTTGTATTTTTCTTCGTGAGATTGTTCTCAAGTAGCTCTTTTTGGCTTCTTGGCTCAGATTTCAAATGTATAGTTTAGATATCAAAGTACAGTTAATCCTACCTGTAGTTAGTGCATTCCAACAATATTTGACATGACAGTAGAACCAAATGTATACTGTAGATAAGATTTCATAGCCTTTTTATTTCATTATTTTTAATTTTTGTATAAACTAATTTTTATACTTACAAAATATTGATTGATTTAATGTTTTTACTCTTTAAAAAAATTAGGTGGAAGTTCATGTAAACATATGGATTACTTGGAGGTTTGGTTCGAACAAGCGCACTGACACTAAATATGCGTAAACAAATAACAGAAGAAAAGAACTAAGAGCTGTTTTGTGGGCAAAGGATTCATCTCTGGTATTCCTTAACAGCCAAGTAAAACTATATAAGTAATCAAGGTCTCACTCTTTTGAGCCTATAGACTTCCATTTTTCTAACCAACACACAGGATAGTTGTGCTCTTTTCTGCCTAGAATCTGCTGCATTTCAGCCAACAAAAACAAGTATTAAATGCGTTTTTTCCATGACTCTAATGTGTATCACAGAAAGATAGATGTCATTCAAAATTGATATTTTAAGATGGCTATTGTTATTATTGAACAAAAGCGGAGAAGAGTCTAAGAAAATCTCCAAACTAGGATCAACATGTATGATACATAAAATTTATCAAAAAACCACATAATTTCTTAATCTAACGCAGGAACAAAATAACAGTCATAACCATTTTCTAAGAAACAAAATATGCTGAAGTGTTGAAAATTGCAAGTGAAGTGAAATTGGGTATAGCTAGCTCTTAATCTGTCTTCTTTTCCGGTAATTGGGATTTGTTGAGAACCACAGATCGCTTGTCCTCTGCTGACTTCGAGAAGATCTCTCCCTTATCTTGGAAATACCTCTCAAAAGCTCTTGGAAGGAAGCAAGGAATCAAGAACGTGAATAGATTGATAGAGAAATAAGCCAGATTGGCCACTGCCAGAAACTTCCCGAACCAATCCCATGCCAAGTCCTGCATGCATTACAACACTCCAAAGTCATTCATTTCACACACACATATTTACATATATACATGACACGAGACATAAGTTCTAGTAGCAATGATATAACATTATGAAAAAATGAATCATAGAAACCAAATCACCACCCAAAAGGAGCAACACTTTTTTATTATGTATTATCCCAATTGGACTGGTTTTAGAAAGTGGTTCAGTTAATTTTTTAATAACTGGCACTGTATGGGTCAGTCAGTTTCAAGTGGTTTGAAGTAACTATCTGTCTCAATTCTGAAAAATGAAGAACTTGAAAAGGAACCCGCTCTTATACACAACTTTTCAATTTGGATAAAGATAATTGAGGTGAGTCTGATAGCAAATAAAAGTTTAACTATTGCCCTCATTTCAAGTGCTAATCTCTATATGAGCATTAATTTTAATGCTCATGGTTATGTTTTAATCTCTACACAAAAATGAAATATTGTGCATATATTTTACAAATTTAATCAAAATGCACTACCAGTCTAAAAAATCAATCATAAATCACCAGATGCATAGGAAGTTTGATGACTTTTGGCAATGAACACCTTTAAAGTCATCTCAAAGACCGTTTCTGATTAAACTCATATTTCATTTAACTATTTCCTTCATGTTTCAAAATCTAGCCAAGTTAGAAGGCCAATTATCATAATTTGATGCAAGAAAAATACCTGAAAGTTGGCATTGATAGGCAAAGTCTTGTTGAGCCAGACATCATTAATCCAATCAATATCCACAAAGATCCTCCGGACTGTGTAGATCACGGGCACCATGGCCCTCACAGGTGGTGAAAACAAAGACAACCCACTAATGATGTTCTCAGTCAATATTTGGAAGGCTAACAAGAACAAGTGCGGTGTGGCCGAACGCACAGCATGTTCATCCCCTCTTGCAAACCCTCCAAGCACATAAGCCAGTGGCAAGAACAACCCCGTAGTGGTTCCCAAAACCACATACATTCGGAACATTCTGCTCCCTTTGAAGATCTCAGTCCCCGACCCAGATGGACCTGATGATGATGAATTTGATGGAAAGGCAAAACGTGAGAGTGCCAAGATGTAAGAAGAGGCAAGTACAGGGAAAGCCAGGTCAAGGACTGGGACAAGGACACTTGCTGAGAACACCAAAATAAAGGCCACAAGCTGAAGCTCTATCATGCGTAGTGAACCCATCATGCTACCAAGTCCTGTCTCTTCTGATTGTCGTTTAGATTTTGTGCCTGCTGAAGGCACCTTCTGTTCTCCCATTGATGCTGGTGGACGAGACATTGCTAGAGACACACCCGACATCTTCTTCTTGTTTATTCACTTCCTATCGAAACAACATTAAACAAATATGTTACATAAACATGTCTCACTCACAACATCACATCCCTGACAATGATCATAACAATAAGAACAACAATTAAGCTTATCTATTGTTCTTAAGGTACTTCTATAATGCAAATACTTATTACAGAAGTAAAACTAACACATTAAACTGTATAAGTTGGGTGGTCATTAATTGTTTACATAAGAGAGAAGGTGATATATTAGGCAAGTGATAGGCACTTACTAGAATGGTGGTGAAGAAGAGGGGAGAAGTTAAAGGGGGCAAAGAAAAGAGAAAATGGTGTAAGAAGATAGAAGAAGAGAAAGAAGTAGAAGTTTTGGTTCAAAATGATGAAGCGCTGCCGTAGGCGATGAAAGAGACGAAGCAAAAGGATGTCGCGTTGATGAGTTTATGATCCTAATTTGGTGGAAGAAGCCATGCACTGCTCCATGCCACGCGAATGCAGCATGCACGACACTTGTTTCATTGTTAGCTTATAACTTCCCAATGATCAACACGTGTTACCTTCTACTTATAGCTATTGCCCAAGATTCTTCTTCTTTTGATTTCTTTCTTCTTTCTTATCATCACTGCTTCTTATGTTAATCCTTCACTTTCAAATAATGACGGTTCATAAAAAATAATAATATACTTATATTTATCTTCACTGATGACAATATTACAGAAAAGTAAATGTTATATAAGTTGCTTTACAGCATTAGAAAAATACATGTTAAGAGATCTAACTCAGTTTATTTGAAGATATGTATCTTACATGTGTTAATCAGTACCTTTATAAATCAGAACAATAAATATGGATTATAATAGAAAGCCATTGATGAACGGTAGGATTGAATGTAGGGCAGTTATAATAACATAAATTGTGAGATTAAGACAGGTAAAGGGAACAATTGTTTGGATTCAAAAGTTTATACCATTTCAGAGATTGTTACGTGATTAAAAACTAGAAAAAAAATCATAAATTAAAAAAAAATTGATTGTTTTTTTTTAAAATAAATTTTTTATATTTATTCTATACCGTCAATAGTCTCACATTGTTTAGGAGTCGAGGTCCATAACACTTTAAATACATTCTCTATTGACTATATAAAATTAAATACCATTCTGATGGCACTGTTGAGCGCCACAAAGCTAGAGTTGTTGCCAAAGGGTTTACCCAACTTGAAGGACTTGATTTCTTAGACTACCAAAAATTGGATTTTAAAACAACTTGATGTCAATAATCTTTATGGTGATCTCCATGAAGAGATATACATGAAACTTGATGTCAATAATCTTTATGGTGATCTCCATGAAAAGATATACATGACCCCCCTCCTGGCCTTTCTCTTCCTTCTCCCCAGGAGGAAATCAATACAATTACTTCATTTAAGTCCACTCTTTCGTAACATGGTATCAGAGCCATTTCGAGCCTATCCTAGCGAGTATTTGTTGGGCCTATCGTGCCATCCGCTATCGGGTCGCTATCGGACCACCCAAAATATATAGTCCCACGCACGAGCTTCTATCTATCACTCTCGGCGTGAGGGGGGTGTGTTGGAGATCCCACATCGACTAGAGATGAGAGCCTTTCATACACTCCCTTTCCAAAAAAAACCAGTACACCTAACACTACACTAAGATTTATTGGAGTTGTTGCTAAAATATCGGTATTAAACACGAAACTTCCGACGGGCCAGGAGCCCAAACAAAGGAAAGAATCGGTTATATTTTTCATATGATCTCATCGTATATAAGTGGGTGCAAACCTCACCCCATTGAGCCGGTTTTATGGGGTTGAGTTAGGCTTAAAGTCCACTTCGTAATAGAGGTGTCTTTAAGAACAAAATCATGATGAAGTTCTAAGCTTCAAAATGAACAATACTTTGGATGCGGTATCCTAGGGATGTTATCTCAATGAACTAGAGGTAGGAACATTGTAACAATGTTATCTTAATTAACTTGAGGTTGCAATATTGGACATTTGTAATATTCCTACTTCACACAAAAACAATGATCCAAGACTCAAAAAAATATTAAAAGCTCTTTGATCTCTCTTGAAAACATTTTTATTAAAACTCTCTTCTTGTTTTTTTGAAATGATCATTAACAAGCTATTATATAGACTTTAAAAAGTGGTTAAGACTATTTGATCATTAATTGAAATCACTTAAAAGCATTTAAAAATAGTTTGAAAAACATAACATAATTATGTTAAAAGCACTTGATTGGTTTTCAAAACAAACTCATTAATTTCTTTTTCTAGTAAAGATTGCACATAAAATATCCAGTTCAAATTATTGAAATAACCGACTATTTTTTATTTACAGAAAAGACAAAAGAAAACAAATCAATTTTTAAATCCTTTTAAAAACACTAATGTTGTGTTTGAATCAGCATGTTTGAAGGTGGGGTTAGATGCATTTTTCTTTCCTCTCACATATGCAAAGATTAGACAGAATGTCCACGTAGGATAATAGTATTTTACGTTAATACCTTTAAAATATTAATAATATTAATTATTTTATTACTATTATAATTATTAATATAATTATATATATACAATATTCAATATACAAAGTTAGATAAATTTATTTAATAATTTCAAAAATATTTACTTATACTATTAATAAAAACATATAATTATAAATAATAAGAATAATAAAATAAAACTATAACATCAACAAACATATATAATTATATAAAAAAATAAATATTATTTTCATAAATTTTAATATATTTAATAAATTTATTTCAATATAATTATGAATATTATCTATAAAATAACCTAATTAACTTAAACATAAAAAAATACAATAATT
>Ga0123341_1004544_pt1 | contig 12192 bp, 13 predicted proteins | sample Turbeapinknodule_FD_89959 | JGI IMG/M metagenome (GOLD analysis project Ga0123341, IMG submission 89959) | Root nodule microbial communities of legume samples collected from Mexico - Turtle bean Mexico pink nodule | ecosystem: Host-associated > Plants > Roots > Nodule | place: Mexico: Nepantla... | reverse complement strand
TCATTATATTAACCAGAAAATATTTAATAAGAATCTATTGTTATAAAATTATATAGATTTAAATACTATTAAATATGAATAGATTAACTACATATTGATGTGATATAATAGAAAAAGTTAACCACACCTATAATACATTTAAAAAAATAATTAAATATATATTTTTTCTTTAATTTGTTAAGATGGTTTTTAAGAATAAAATCCTAATAGAATTTCAATTTTCACATCAGACAACAGCTCATTCATCAATCATTTGGAGCTCATTCAGTAGACAATATTGCAGACTTACAGCTACACAGATCCATAATCATGTATACTCTTCTTTCGGTTCATTATACATTGAAATATTTTTGTTATATTTCCTCTTATTTTATATGAACAAAATTAACTAATTTCACCTTTAATAAAAATGGTAGTTGAGTTTATTTAATATTCTTGATTTCATGAGTAAATTCCCTAAATAACATTAAGTACAGTGAGCATTTTTTTTTCTTTTTATAAATTCCCGCAAAATGTCTTGCCCTCATCATTTAAAATCTCAAACAAAATCTGAATGAAACAATTTGTTCGAAAAGTGAATTGCATGTTTTTATACTATTTTAAAACCGCCAAATGCATTGGTTATGTATCTAAGGCAAGTTATCTTCCACGCATTATCAAAAGAAACAATAAGATAAATCAGATAATAAAAGAAACTGAGTATTTTGTCCATTAACTTGCATAATAGAAGAAAAAGTTCATTAGCTTAAAAAACAAGTCCATGCCACGGAGTTGCAAAACGCGGTCTTCTTAAAATACAACGTCCAGAAGCAGAGAATAAAAAATGTATGTTCAACTAAAAGAGAAGAATTTCTACAGTTCCATGATCTTTTTTTTCTTTGTACAAAAGGAAAGAGAGACAGATTAGAGAAACATATACAGGAAGAGTTGAAGTGACTCAGTACAATTCTTTAGCTTGCACCCTCCAGTAAGATAAAAGAAAATTGTTAATTCTTAAGAAACTTCAACCCAGATCATGCCACAATTGGAAAACATTACCAAGATCCGGTGATGATGAGTCTCAGATACCACTTTCAATTTTAAAATCTGAAAGAGTGGCAGATTCTCGAGCCTCAACTGTTGATGGTGCTTCCTTCTTGTCAAACCCAAAAAAGGAGCAGTTCTGAAATGCATCCAGGCTGCTTGCTATCAAGCGATTCAATCCACTAAGACTATCACTAAAAATTAGATCTTCGGTATGGTACTTAGTTGATGATGGCATATCCAAATCCAAAGGTCCCAAGGAATCAGGCTGCCACATGATAGAATAAAAAATCACAGTGAGAAATAAAGTCAGACGCACTGTATATTAACTGTTCAAAGAGTTTTTGAAGATCAGATTAATTATTTTGTTTGATAGTTCAGAGTAGCAAAATGTAAATATGTTGGTAGTAACTCCCTAACATAAGCTTCCAACGAATTGTCTTGATGTAAGTGAATCTAAACAGCTACAAAGAAGCCGTGACTTTGACATTAAAACTGAAGTATAGAAGAAAAATACCCAATATATATCTGTTAGCGCAGTAAAATCCTTTCCTAAATGATCCTGGATATCTGCGTCAGACTCGGAACTGTTGTCCATAGGCAAAGGGTCTGATTGAACAAAATCTTCCACAAGCCTCTCTCTTTCGGGTGAGAACTGCAATAAATACCATGAAAGTTAAAATTTCACTTCGCAAGCAATATCTAGTAATAACAATTAAGATGCTCTACCTCGTCCAATTTCTCAAAGCTTCTTTCAGGAACCTTGTTCTCAGACTCTAAAGAAGCAACTGGAGACAAACAAGGACGATCTACATGAAGAATAGGATCTTTTCGAAATAAAAAGGCATCACAAGTTTCTTCAGCATCCCAGATGGAAGACATATGGGCTGCCAGCGATGATTGTCCCATCTTGTCTTGGTGTCTAGATATGTGAGCAGCAATAGCAGCATCAAAAGAATCACTACTAAAAGGAATTTGCTGAATATCATGACAATTCTCAGCAATAGGAGGATTGATGCAGTCATCTTCGAGATCCTGGGACACTCCTGAAAGTAGATCCCCCACACTAATGTTGGTAAGGCTGTCAGCCCATTCTCCAGCGGACTGTCCTGTTCCACTGCTTAATTTTAACTCATCCTGAATACAAAGAACTTGAAGTTATGGAAGTTGATTATACAAATAAAGCAATTTAACTGACCAGATAAATAGTCTGGTTAATGTATACCACTCGACCAGGAAATGCTTAATTGAAATGTACCAATCTAAACAGGAGGGAAGATATGCCCAAGATCACAATAAATGAGAAAACTTATTTCATTAGAGCCAACAAAGTACAACAAAGCAACCCATTAAGATCCTATGGCACAAGCTGAAAGTCTAAAGTGAAACTACAGGGCTAATAAAAGAAACAAATTGAGAGAATTAAAATTACCAAGTCTTCTAACTGCGTAGTTACAGCTCCATCCCTAACATCTTTTTCATGCCACAATGAGTTGGCTGTAGGACGACGAGATTCCTCAGAGCTTGTATTTGGGTGAGCATTGTTGCCTCTAGTGTTAGGCACATCAGGTGAAGAGGTCATAAGAGTATGATTTCTGTTCATGGATATTCTGCAATCTTCAGAGAGCTCCAAGGAATGACTATTAGTTGATGGTGTAAGAAATGAAACCGAATTCATAATCCGATCCTTAGAATATACACTACTTTTGGATTGTGTGAGCATGGAGCCGGATGCTACAGTCACTTGCATATTTAATAACCCAAGTTCAGTATTGGAGAACCAACCATACCTTCATAAAGATAAGTGAATATGATCATTACAATGTAACTACACACTAAAACATACACAGACACTCCTGCTTAAGGTGTCAGGAGTGTCAGGTACAATTTCAGCATGATTACACAAAACAACTTATGTCCAGCGTTGCTCACTAGGTGTTCTAAACATTTAGAAAACTGAAATAAATATAAATACAATATATATAAAAAAATAATGTCCCTTATCTTTTTAGGTTCATTATCATAGGATGAAGGAGAATCAAACTACACTAAATAATGCCTCTTTGTCATCTTGTCAGGTTCATTATCATGGGAAGGTGAAAAATTAAATTTTGATAGTCAATTCAAAATATTTGCCATGTTGGTCATATTTTTTCTCTCTCTAATTGATGTATGTGTATGTCTGCATATGTCCCAGTATCCTACATTTTGGGTATCAGGTGTTGAAATATCTGTCAGAGTCTGTGTTTTGTTGCATAAGTTGGCCAAAGTACAGGCTATGGGTTTCTCAAAGTGAAAAAAGAGGAAAGGAATTTTTTTTTCTACAAACACTAGTCACGTTAACATTTGTACAAGTATTGCACGTGAAAATTTTGATTACAAACAATTTTATCTATATATTGAAGCCAACGAATCAAAAGCTAGGAATTGGATATATTCAAATTATATTCTATATATCTTAGCAACTCAGTTGGCTTTCCATTCATAACATTTATTGTATGTAAAGATCGCTCAAAACTTTTTCTTGTTTATATAACAAATGGATTTTCACAAGTTCTTTTATCTAAGCAATTATATTACGAACATTACAATTAAATCAACTGTCTTACATATCTCTATTTAGTTACTTCAAATATAACAATACACCAAGAGGGCAAGATAAAAGAGGTACCTTAACCGAAATATGGGTGGACTTCCAATCATAGCATATATATCAGCTGCACTCAGAATAGATTCCTGGGTCCATCTCTGATAATTAACCAAGTTTTCCCTCTGAATACCATAAGGAAAAAGCATTAATTCTCCAACTGCTATGCTTGAATGACCCCATTTACGGTTTAGATGTTCCAAAATTGATGATATCTTCTTTCGAGTACTAAGTGTAAGCTCCAGGTGTGGATTATGCTTATCCTAAAAGGAAAAGAAAAACATATATATAATAGTTTCCAAAAGCCCTTATACATTGCTACAGTAAGATGTTCATTGATTTTCTTTATTCTCACCACTTCCAATGCTCTTCGAGTAGGTTCGTCGATTGGGAATAACTGGAGCTTAAGTTTCATATTATTCACATTGTTATCAACAAATTGATTTTGTGGACATGTGGGTAAAGAGGGCAGGACATAATCAGTTGGATCAGAACACTTTTCTCCTGGAATAAAAATCAGAATGAAGTTACAGAAGATCTGAGAAAGCCCTTGTGGAAGCAAGGATAGGATAAAACAAAAGTGTGATAGCTACCTGGATTCTCCTGATCTTGTTCAATCTCTCTAACAGTTGCAGCTCGCTCCAAATGCTCTGCAGCATCTGCAACTAAAGAAACACCAGCAATTGCAGCCTTCTCCCATTTTTTATATGCAGCTGTTGAAATCATACCTGAGAGACAGAGAGAGAACATTTTTTTTCATCGTAAAGGAAGTAAAAATATGATTTATGCAAATTTACTTTGAATATCAATTATCCAATAGTCATGAAGGAAATCTAGTTCAAAGAAGAAAACAGGTAAAAGATATCTTGAAGGGAATTGAAAAGAATCACCAGATTTCTTTCGTTGCCTTGTTGATTTGATGGCATTTGAATCTCCTTTTGTGTTACTACGGCTAACACCCATGTTTATATTGCGCTTCATTGATGATTTTGAAGGTCCCAATTTAAGAATATTTTGACTGTCAACAAGAACAAGTTTAACTGCACGGGCCTCATTTCCTGATGCTCTACTTTGATTTGAGACTGTACTAGGCAGAGGAGGAAGACAATTCCCCCCCTGCAAGGGTCGCTTCCTTACATTCTTCTTTCGGTCCTTCAATAGTTGGTGCTCCTTTCCAACAGAAAACATAGATCAGCTTCAGAACATATTAAAAAAAATAGAAGTTCCCTGAAAATATAAATAGCTTTCACTAACCAAGGCTTCTAAAAATATTTTAAATCTCCGAGGCTTCAGGTGAAGCTTTGAGGCTTTGCAGCTATACTTTTCCAATAAAGACCACCTGAGTCACAAGTAAAAGTGAGAAACTTTCAATGCTGTAAACTCTCATAAAAATAGTAGAGTATATCCCTGCTCTTATTCAGGATATTACATGTAGGCAGGAGATTCAAGAGAGAAAAAAAGGAGATTCAAAAGAATTCGTTAGGAGGTTAGTAAAGAAAAAGGGATGCAAACAACAGGAAAGAGAAAGACGAAAGCCCTCTGATTCCCCTTTTTTTTCACCATTCCTCTACAATTTAATCCTTAGGCAGAGGGATACCTGTTGTATGGAGCTTAGTCTCATTTATTTCTATGGTCAATTCCAAATTTCTATTGACTGCAATAACATTTGATAAGTTTGACATCTCATGCTGTTAACAAGCATTAAATTTTGTGACAATACATCATTGGATGATGGGGTAAGCTGTAAAACTCATTTCACTTAGTGCATAAAATAAAACTCAAATCACAAATCCAACTAGTTATCTTTCAAGGTTATACTTCTTTAACATTCTCACATTTCCATAGCATAGGATCTCTGATGTAGACAGTCTAGTGGTTACATTCCTAATATACCTACCAGTCATTCGAGAAGAGTTGAACACAAGAAAATGAAAGGAACGTGGAAATGTAATAATCTCTCATCAATTAAAGCTTCTATAATTACAGAGACACTTAAGAGTGATGAATGAGGGTAAATGACTAGATAATGGATCCAGACAATTTCAGTCTCAATAAAAAATCAGTCACCAAGTCATTAAACAGTCCAGTCTAATATCAAATTAAAAAGGGTCTTTAGGCAGGGCAGTTATGTAATTTTAAGCACGTTAGTCAAGAATTTCACCCCTTAGTATTTTCTTACTACCAAAAATGTTTACCCTTACAGTCTAGGCTAGACACATTTCTGTACAAGGACATGTTCCCCTCCCATTATCAACCTGTTCTTTCCATTATTTTCCTTATATCTATACAACAAAATCAACAAAATTACTGTTCCTCACCCATTCACCATCATAAGCCCTTGATATCTTTAACACAAATAACTTCTTGGTGGACAAATTTTCTAGTCTTGCACACACATGCACATATGAAAATAAAGTCATTTAACAAACAACTAGTCCAAGTAAATTGTTACCAGCGAAGCATTGCAGCATTAGTATCTTTAGAGTTTTTGGCATCCAAACATAGTCCTGGACCAAGAAGTTTGTTCATCCGCCTCACAAGCCGGTAGTAATAATGCCTGACCTGCAAGTCAACCCCCGGACAAAGAGAAGAGTGAAAAAATTAAAACAAGCCATGATATTATTCACAATAAACTAAATATAATGAATGGGAAAAGGCAAAGGGTTAAGAAGCCACATGGAGTTGTAACGGTTACCTGATCCTTGTTTTTACTTTGTACACGGGAAGTGATTTTCTCAAAATTCTACACACGAATATTTAAATCAGCAATCATTATGATACCATAAGAAACAAACATATTAAAATTTAAACAATAACGCCAAAGATACCGTACCTTCCTAACTGCATTAATTATTAAATAATAACGCCAAATATACCGTACCTTCCCAACTTGTCGTAATGCAGTGAAGAAACTCTCCTCCTCTTGTCGAGTCCACGCAGCCCACTGTCTGGTCGGTTTTTTTGTAGCTATATATGACACCAAACAGTTAGCCCTTTAGCTTCGCATCACGTGTCAAACTCAACTGCTCAGTAAATTAAAACTAGAATGATGCACAGAACTGACCTGTCTGCTGAGGGATAACAGCATTTGCCACATATGAGGAAACACCAGGATCCCCATTTTGAACTGAGACAACAGGCTCTGGCTGAAATTGAATACTTGAATTGTGAGAGATTTGCGCCTCAGCCTCCATTTTTTCCTTAGCTTACATGCTCGTCTTTCTTCTGTTGAAGTTTGAAGAGAGAAATGGTATACATTTATGTGATATAATCCTCTAGTATTTCAATGCATAGCTGACGAACATACATACACACAAAGCATTACATAGGGATGAGCTCAAGCCCATATAAAAAATGTACCTAACAAATTTCAATTTCTAATTCAAATTAACCAAAACATTCAATTTCACTGAAAATTAAAATTATTAGAGTACCAAATCATGCCTCAACTGCAACACAGGATCATAAGTTATGAGGAACGGGGATCACAATTATTGAATACAGGTACATATCATTACGCACAATGCAGGTTACAAGCACACAAAATTAATTCACACTCTAATTAGTTTTCCACACAGACATTTAAATGATACATGAAAATTATTTTATTCGAATTTCGTAAAACTGAGAAGCAAGAATCAAGTATTAACACGAGAAACATAATCAAATTGAAGCTCAGAGAACGAAATATTTTACCTTGTGGGCCGATATCTTTCAATTTGATGAGTTTTGTAAACGGAACAACAGAGGAATTGTGAGATGCTGAGGGTGGGAAGGTAGCGAATCGAAGAGAAATTGAAAATCTGCAAACCCTAACGCGATGTCGAATGATGATAGAAGAAGCAAGATCGACGAAGCTGCATCTTCTGTTCTTCTAAATCTAAACGCTTCGTTTTCCAGTCGTTGCAAATTTTTTTAAAAAAAATATTAGCAAGTCCTTTATTCCTTTTGTATTACACAATGGTCCCTTAATAATAATTTTGTAATATTGATGATTTTTTAAATACTATTAAATAACTCTAAATTATTGTTAATATTAATAGAGAAAAAACCTTCCACATAGTATATGAAACAATTTTATAACTCATTATAATGCAAAAAAATGTGATAAGTTTATTTACTTTTCCAGTAAATATTGAAAAGTCACAATTGTTGTATACGTAACAATACAAAATTATATACACTAACCTTGTACTCACTATTAAAAAAAGTGTTCAACCACCAATAATCCACCCTCAAAATATGTTTTGTGAGTAAAAGTATGTTTTTGAATTCAAATTATGAACTCATTTTTAGAATTTACATATTTTCATTAATTTCTTATTATTTTTCTAAAATTTGTAGACTTTTTAATTGATATGTTGTTGTAATTATTAATTTTTCTATACTTAAGTTGAAATTTAGTAGCATTTGACACAACTTAAGTACACTGTAATTTTTGTTGAAGTCATTTGATACAATTAACATCATTATTGTTAGTATTTTAAAAACAAATAATTATAAAAGTTGAATTGAATTATTGTATTAACTTAGGTTTTTCAAAATTAAATAATTTCTTATAATATTAATTAGGTTTTTAAAAATTGAATAATTTTTCATAATATTATGTTGCTTTTTTTTATTTTTAGTTGGGTTGTTTCAGTTTTATGGGCCTTTGCTTCTCGGTCCATGTCTTGCATCTCTTTTATTTGTTTGTACCTTCCTTTAGACGATAATAGTGGTGTATTTCTTTTGTGTGACAAGCGTCTTATATTTTATGTGTCTTTTGTACTATATCAGACTTTCTCTCAAAACTTCTTGGTCATTCTTCCATTGTTTCTTTTCAGTTAAGGGGTTCATTCTTGATCATTTTTTCTTATGTTTGTAGGATTGCTTCTTATACTTCTTGATTATTTCATGTTTTTTATATGGTATCAAAGCTCTTACTCATGAAAAACTCAGTTGTGTTCACTCTGATTTTATTTTTTGTTATTGATTTTGTTTCTTTGTTTTTGGTACAGTTTCTTTTAGGCAAGGTTGACAACAATGATAGACTATTGGATTAGACAATCCTATTTCGTTTGATATGGCTTACGAGAATCTTGCTTAAAGCTACTTGTACTTTCACCCTGAAAACCTCGCGACTCCTCTTGTCTCCCCCATTCCTTATCCCTCCAACTACCATTATTGGTGTAGGTACATGGTCAAGACTCTTAGCGCAAAGAACAAGGTTGAGTTCAACCATGGTACTCTTTCACAACTCGCAAAGACAAACAAGACTTTTTCGGCCTAAACTCATTGCAACAATATGGTAGTCATGGCTACTACATTCACTTTCTATTCCTATACAACAAATCATTATATGGATGGACAAAGTGGTGGATATCTATAAAGACCAAAAAGTGTGTTTTCCTGGATTTTTGATCTTCAAATGGAAGCATCTTCCCTTAGTTAAGGTGATCTTTTTATTATCGAATACTTTACTAAGTTGAGAATCATTTGGGATGAATTAGAAAACTTTAGGTTCGACCATGTCTGCACATGTCAAAATAAATGTTATTGTAAAGTTTCTTTTATCATAACTCAAAGAAAGAGGACTCGGGTATGCAATTTCTCGATGGTCTTAATGATCAGTATAATAATGTTAAGGCTCTTATTCTCTCTATGAAACAGATTCCCTCCATAGCCAAAAAAATATCCTTTCTTGTTCAACAAGAATGTCCGTTAAACAATAATGTCTTAGTGGTCAATGAAAAAACATGAATCCCATCCTTAGCAAGACTGTCTTGCAAACCACCATCACCTGTTCTTTATGTGGCAAAAATGGTCATACTGAGACATGTCACTATAACAAGACTAGTCACACTATAGAGACAGGTTATAAGAAACACAATTACCCTCCGGGTTATAGGTTCCAATATGGAAAATCTTCTCAAATCAATAATATGGTTGTTCAGGAGACAATTTTTTCAATCAAGATCAGGTCAAACAGGACAGTGGAGACATTTGCATCACACAACAATAATATCAAATTCTTTCAGATCTTTTCAAATTTGCTAATAATTCAAATGGTCGTGCTCAAGTTAATCAAGTTGGTTCAATTTTTGCTTATCATCAGAATCAGAATTCCTCACCTAGAAGTAATATCTAAAACTTAAAGAGTTTTAATTTAAATAAGCATTCTTGGATTTTAGATTTGATGCTACGGGCCATGTTTCTATCTCTCTATCCAAATTTTCTTCCTATAATCATATTAAACCTACTCTTATAAAATTTCCTAATGGACATTTTATCACTGGTTCCTACTCTAGAATTGTGCGTTTTATCCACAAGTTTTTCTTTACCAATGTCCTATATGTTCAAGACTTCTCTTTTAATCTTATTTTTATATCTAATCGTACTATTTTCTTTAAATATGAACTGGGTTTTTTTTCTTTTACTAAGTGTTTTATATAGGACTCCAAAACCAAAGACAAGATTGGTTCAATTGACATTGTTGTTGGTTTATGTGTTTAATAATTTTGATCATCAATCCACTATTTTGATTTGCACTGTGAAAATAACAATCTCTGGCATTATACAATGGAACATCCCTCAGATGGAAGATGAAAGGTTCTAAAAAATCATTACCCTGACATTTATATTGAAAATTCTTATATATGTGATACTTGTCATCTAGCCAAAAAAAAAAGACTTCCTTTTTCTCTTAGTGATTCTCATATTTTTCAAACTTTTGAATTGTTACATATTGATATATGTGGACCTTGTTCTGTTTTTTCTATTATCATCAAAGATATCAACATAAACGAATTTATTGTCGCAAGGGCCAAGACATTATCTGCTAAGAAAAATGTGATAAAAGACAAACCAGCTAAAAAAAGTCAGAGAAAAACTTGATCACAAGAAGAAGAAAAGTTTAAATTTTCTCATCCCAATGGGTTTAACCCCACCTTCAAGAATGGAACTTTTTTGTTTGTGAAAAGTTAGGTCATTATGCACCTCAGTGGCATAGAGTCAATAACAACAATATTCCTAAGGCAAATACAACTCAAGGGGAAGTTACAATTATTGTAGTTGTTTCATAAGTGAACGTTGTAACCAATGTGAGCAAATGAGTAGTATAATTTAGGCCTACTAGACACATCTATGCAAACAGAAATGTTTTTATGTCTTACACTAATGTGCAAAATGGATAAGAACAAGTATATCTCATTGACTCCAAGACAACTTTGATTCTAGGAAAAGAAAAAGTTCTTATGAAGCTTACATCTAGAAAGACTCTAACTTTAAGCGACATGCTACATGTGTCATCTATTAGAGTTAATTCAATCCATGGAGCATTATTGGGAAAGATTCAGGTCAAAGTGTCATTTGAGTCTTACACAATTGTTAAGAAAAAGAATTATGCATTTATGCGGAAGAGATATTGTGATCAAGGTCTTTCTGTACTTAACATTTCTGACTGACATTGTTAATGAATATGCATTTGGGTCTTCTACTTATATTGTTGATTCTTATTATGTGTGGTATGATTAGGACATGTAAATTCTTCGTATGTTATTAAATTGCAACGACTAAGACTAATTAACATTCACGTCAAATAAAGTAAACATACCATTTTGTGGAATGTCAAATTGAACTCCTTAATTTAATTTGTATTGATCTTACTAACTTAAAACATATAATACGTAAAGGTGGTAAAAATTATTTTATAACATTTTTAAATTATTATTCAGGATACACCAAAGTGTACTTAAACAAAGACAAGGATGAAGTTGATATATTTTTAACTTATAAAACCAAAGTAGAGAATCAATTAAATAAAAAAAATTAAAAGGATTAAATCAAATGGAGGTGGTGAATATATTTTGTTTAATGATTATTGCTTAAAAGAATGTATTATTCATTAAGTAACTCCATTATATTCACCTAAATCTAATGGAGCAACTAGGAGGAAAAATAAAACTCTTTTTAAGAAAATTATGAATGGTATGTTTATTAGTTCTAGTGTTCCTGATAATTTTCAAGCAAAAGAACTTCTTAAAAAAAATAAGTATTTATTAGTTCTAGACTTTAAATTAGATTTGTATTCATGTGAAGAATGTAAATAAGTAAAAATATGACAATATGAGGGTTTTTCTTCATTGTTATTGTTTTGATTCATTTGATAAAATAAAGATGTGGAAGTGAAGGAGATGATTTTGTTTGTTCTACTTATGAAACTAATGTAACATGTATTTTGTTCAAATAAAGCTAAGATTTGAAAGGCATATACCAAATCTCATAGTTGCATGTGTATAATAGTTGCATGATATATGTATGCTTGGTTAAATGCATGTTATGTATGTTTGGTTAAATGCAAGACATTGCTAACAAGATTCAATAAAGTTTCAAGTCAAATCCTTTACTCAAACCTAACATGTATACAAATTTTAAAAACTTATTTTATTACTTTCATTTTATTACTCTACATATTTAAATTTTATATGATGACTTCATGTTAAGCAAATAATGAAAATGAAGGTGAAGATGAATTACAATTA
>Ga0123341_1004543_pt1 | contig 12192 bp, 10 predicted proteins | sample Turbeapinknodule_FD_89959 | JGI IMG/M metagenome (GOLD analysis project Ga0123341, IMG submission 89959) | Root nodule microbial communities of legume samples collected from Mexico - Turtle bean Mexico pink nodule | ecosystem: Host-associated > Plants > Roots > Nodule | place: Mexico: Nepantla... | reverse complement strand
CATGACCGGCCAAACCTAGAGAGTTTCTAGAATGTTTCACTCAAATATGCTTTCTACACTACTCTAATTACTAAGCACCCCTAATGGGCCTTTATGCAACATGTACAAAGCTTTCTCTCTTCCGTCCGTGGCTTCATTCAATTGGGCTTGAATATGCTTAGCCATTGACCTTGTGATAGGCCCTAGACGGTCTAGGTCTCCTCCTAGACGCTCCATGGGTAGCCTTCCCTCTTCACATCCTAGACGCTCCTTCCTTCTAGCTAGACGCTCGTCATGGTCTAGTGTTGGGCTTTGGCTTTCATGGCTAGATGTGCTTGGCCCTCCTCCATCACCACCTTTCGTTTTGTGACTGTTTTCGTAACGCTTCTTAGCATCTCCTTGGTCGGACGCGATGGGGATTACTGCTCCCTCGAGGGAGGGCAATTTCACTTTCATGTGCTTCGTGGAGGGAACTGCCCCCAGCCTGTTCAAGGCTGGTCTTCCCAGTAATATGTTGTAAGCCGAGGGTGCATCGACGACAAGGTACATGATACTAGTAGTGCGCGAAGACAGGTTGTCTGTGAACGTGGTACTTAGTTCGATATACCCATGAACTTCCACCTTTTTTCTTGCGGAGCCATACAAACTGTTCTCGCTGATTGACTCGCCTCGTCGGTTGGCTCCAACGGCTACTCTGGCCTTTCTATCCTCGCTTGAGAAACGTGTCTTCTTGGTCAAGAAATCCTCTCACTTGCAAAGACAAAGGGGCGCCCTAGCGACCGTTTGCACTCCGACGCTCAAGTCAGTATTAGGGAAAAGAACCCCAAATGTATAGAATAACTTTAGTGTTAAAAACTGCGTACCTTGTTAGGGTTCTTAGCACCCTCTATATAGGTTAAAACTAGGGTTTACCTCTGTTCCATTACCTTTGTCTAGGATTCCTTGGAGAATGTCCTTGTGTCGCTATCGTGTAATCTTAGCGTATCTGGCACATGAACTTCCCTTAACTGGAGTGCAACCAATAACAGAGTGGCCGCCTAGGTACCAACTTGTGCACCTAATATCATGCGCCATCTGTTTCGTGGGTGCCCTAAGTACCCACGTGCCATGCATGCAACTTCTCTGGAAACCCTAATTCTAATGGGCCCTTATGCCTCTTAGGATTATCCATGGTGTTGCGCCTTCATGCGCCTTACACACCACGTGCATGGATCCCCCATGACTTAGGCTTTCCACATATCTCTTGTCTTTAACCGTTATCTTAACGAAACTCTTGGACCCACCTTACGGGGCCTTCCACTGCATCCTAACGGCCGATGTCCGATCTTCTCCCTTTACTGGTGAGGTCCAATATCGATCTCCAACATCGGGCTTAGGGTAGTACCCTCGAAGACTGACCAACTACCGGGTATGTGTCTTGGGCCCACTTTCACGTGGCTCCCTTCCATTACCAAGTACCGGTGCACGATGTCTGAGGTCAGCCTCTGAGTCGATGACCGAGGATTGGTCAGGACAATAAGCAATCTGGAAATTATGAGTACAGTTATTATGTTATGCAATGGATGTCGACTATTGTGTGAGCTGGAACTGATAGAGATTGGGATAAGATAATTCCTCAATACAAAACACCTTAAAATATGGGGTTTAGAATATAGAACTCTTTGTAGAATATTATGTACTAATTTATTGTTTGTAGACTTTCATATTTATATTATGATATTACATGCATTATTGTTCTGGAAATTTGATATTTTATGCAGGATTAGAGTATATATAATAATCAATTTTTTGAAAAAAAAAACATTTACAACGACGGTGCCAGATGAAACCATCTTTAAAAACCTATTTTTTAGGGTTATAACCGTCATTATAAGTACTTTTTTTCGTTTATTTTGGTAGAATAATGACAATTTTCTACATGTGTCGTTAATGTGGTTTTATAACGACGGTTGTAGAACCGTCTTAATAAATAATTGATTTATAACGACACCCGCAATAACGAAGGTTTCAAAATCCTCTATATATACCCTTTTTAACCGTTGTTAAAGCACTGTTTTGTGCTAGTGATATGACGATAAAACTTGTCTTGTGTAATGATTAAAGCTTCTTTGGTCACTTAAAGAGACTTGGTTTCGAGCTCCTCCTGTTGCAATTTGTTTATAACATTAATTAGTTGTAAATAATAATCATAAAATTAGGCATAAATCATAATTGTAAATAATAATTGAAAATAATAAAAAAAAGATATAAATAATAATTAAAAAATTAATAAAAATGCAGAATTACCTACGGATTTACCCACAGACTAGAGTAGGTGGCACTAGTGCAGAAAAGGTGAAAAACGACAATTATTTTAGCCTTAAAACACTGGCTTTCTGACCGTTGTTTTTTAGTGTGTTGTATATTCTCTTCAAGCAAAGAAGGCAACTATTTAACCACTGTGTTACATTCAGTCTAAAATGAAAGTTGTGATAAAATTTGTCATTTTATACTCCCCATAACTTGTATATATAATACTTGCATGAGGTATAAAATGATGACTATGTAAAAGTCACCGTTTTATACCCTCCCTAATCTCAGCACACATGGTGTCCTAAAATGACGACTATGGTAGAAGTCGTTGTTGTACACCATCATGAAAGATATAAAATGACGACTTTTACCATAGTCGCCATTTTAAATGGGATTGTTTTTTTAGTTTAGTTTGTTTAATACTAATTCCCATCTAAATTGACCTGTTCAGTTAAAACCCAGTCAGACAAATACATAAATTCAGATAATCAAATTATATATATATTGATAAAAATGCATTGCAAACACTAATAACATATTCCTATCTATCTATTTAATTCCTACACTATTGATTAGTTATCCTAGAGTAAAAGAAATTAAGAAAATATGTGGTCCAAGCATTTCTCACATATTTTTTGGCAGGCAAAGGGAGTGGGCTCTCATCCGTAAAGAACTGCATTACAAAATAAGGATCACATTAATTAGTATTAAAATACATATATGTTGAAGAATTATAAAAACAATTTAAATATTATTACTTGCTCCCAATCAGTTTTAATGCCTAGTCTTACAATGGTAACCATCCATTGCATAACGTAATAGCCACACTCATAGTCTCCTAGTTAGTGATGCATGACTGGGTTTCAAATTTCTTTGTTCCAATCAGAATAATATACAAGGGATCTAAGAATCCATAGACATTTTGATTCCCGTCATTGATAGAAACTCTAAACAAATACCTACAAGTTATTAGTTAAAGCATAATCAATAATAATTTAACATAAAGTAAATTGAATTATATTTACTTTATTTTGCATCATAAAAAATTGAATTATATTTATATTGAGCTCCTAGTCTCCAGCTACAAATTGTAATAAATCTGACATGTATATGTACAGTTGCATGTCAGTGTTTATTCCAAAAAACGTATCTTGTCACGGAATGTCCATAGGATTTTGACCAATCTCTTTAGCAGCTGCATCTAGGGAAGCTATAGGATCGTAAATGGGAACCTTATGCTTCTTTTTCGGACTTAGGTTTCCGACGAGATTTCTACAAAATAAAGAAAATTTGTATTAAATTAGATGTAATATATAAATATAAATTAATATAATGAAATGAAATTATTAGCTTCTAATATAATTTGAATGAGGTGACTGGGCCAAGCTATGAATGTCTGAAATGCATCGGTCACGGTTGTTACCTCATATGAAGGTAGTAGAACACAAGCATGAGCTACTCGTACTTCATCGCTTCACCACATCAGGGGAGAGAGGAACATTATGTAAGATGGTGGCCTCTTGATAGACTTTTCCAATGGCCACCACTTGAGGAAAGATGTTGCCCTTTACCAGTAGCTCACATTTGCTCATCTAGCCAATGACATCCCCTCTGATGTTATAGGAGTTGCATAACTCCCCTTTGTGCTCTTGGGAGCGAGACTAACATGCGGTTCAAGCAGCTCAGCACAATGTTCTTGAGATAGAAACTCAAGTTGATACTCTAATCGCACGCGTTCAGTCTCCTTTCTCATCTCCTCCATTAATTCTTGACGTATCTTATTCGTCAATTCTGCTTTGGTCTTTGAGGTCGTGGAGAAGGATGAGTGTCGTGGTGTAGCTCTGAAATATTGTTTAATTCTAACCCCTTTTTCAGCTGCACGTACATGAGCCCAATGCTCAGGCCGTCCAATTGCTTCAACCAGGATATCATGACGACTTTCAAGTACACAATTACCTTGGGATCTTTGCCTAACCAAGGAATCCTGAAAGATACCAAAATCATATAAATTTTTAATATAATTAATGCTTTAAAATAAATGCAAAAGAGTATAAAAATAACATACAATTTTTATGAGACTATCCGTGATTGCTCAGAACTATATGCACCCGAATTTTTAATTCGAACCATCTTCCATTTTTTCGTGGCGAGAAGGTGGTGATGGAGGTTCACTGACCCATGTATCAATCTCAGACCCAGTCCTCTGTCTGGATTGCTCATTTTCCATCATAAGTGATTGCTCAAACTTTTGATACCCCGAACGAGACATTAGGTGCGGGGTAACATTCTTTAATGTTGTGACTTGTGTTTTCTTCCGACGATCCTGTCATAAATAAAATAAACAAAGTGAATCAAATAATATTAAGTTATTAATGTTATTATCCATAAATAAAATAGTTAAGTAACTTCACTTACCAACCATGCTTCATATTCATGACTTTGAACAAAAAGGTGTCATGTCTCTTCATCAATATAAGTGTACTTTAAACAAGGATTTTGGAATTTATAGATGCCAAAAAAATATTTCATTGTTAGTGTTGACTTAAACTGACGAAATTTAATGTCGATATTAGATATAATCTTTGATTTTAGCGGTTCCACATTAGGGATGTCAAAATGTGTCTTACAAAATAATATCATGAAATTAAAATTGATCAATTAATATTAAAAAGCATTATATGATAACAACAGTAATGTAAAGCTTACCAGGACATCCTCCCAGAGCATGTTCTGATCAACCTTTGACACATCATCCCATGAATTAATCAATATGGAGAGCCTCTCATGAGCAGAAACTCCAAGATAGCTGTTGAAAGTGTCAACATTAGGACCAAAAGTCAATCTAGTGTTGATGTCAATGTTGATAGGTGTCTTCCCACCACTAACACGTCTCAATGAGAGACGCTTCAGTCTAGTAGGTCCTCTGCTTCCTCATCCGGAAAGGGGGATAGAAGAAATTGGACTCCAATCATCAGCCATATTTTTGTTAAAAAATTAGGTAACAAATATTAGTGAAATTGCATTGAAAGAAAATCATATAAAAAAATACATAAAATTATAAATTTGCATTATAAACAATACTTTTAAATTTGTTACCATTGTGGGTTGAATGTTCATATGTAAATTCCTCTAGTATGGTCTTTACGAGTTGCATGTGCATCATGAACTACATCGTGATATTTATTCATTATCATTGGTGTGAATGAAGTTGATCACCATTTTCAATATCATCAATAGCCTCCCCTTGCTTTTTCCCGTGTAAAACCACATACCAATGTTCTGACGTAGGATCTTTGACATAGAAAATATGAGATGCTTGTTGAACCATTATAAATGGCTCATCTCGATAACCTATCTTTCGAAAGTCCACTAATGTGAATCTTGATTCATTAATTTTAACTCCACTCTTATTGTCAATCCATTTACACTTGAAAACTAGAACATAAAACTTAGTATAGTCAACCTCTCATATCTCTTCTATAATACAATAGTATGCCATTAATCCAACTACATGATTTGTATCTTTTGAAGTGGAAAACTGCATCGACTCAACTTCAAGAGTAACACCACAATTTTGAGCTATACTATTTTCATCCAAAACTTCGTGTAAAATATACAATTGTTCACTTCTTAACCTATACAAGAAATGACATCAAACTTCAATCCAACATCCAACCAGGTCAAGGTCTCCAATGCAGTTGAATCCTTTAACACCTCATCATTAAACTAAGGCATGAAAGTTCTATTATGTTCCATCAATACCCATTTCTTTGGTTGTCTTGAGTTATTTTCCTTCACAATGGCTTTGTGAGAATTTATGTAAGGTATAACCTCATTTGCGTTATTCAATATATATAAATGTGATTGCAAGACTTCTGATCAAGATTTGCTTACCACATGTACACCACGTAAACATTAACTTGTAGAACGCTTGTGATGCTATAAGTCGACTGGAAGACCTATTGGATTTGCACTCTATGCAAAATTCAATATTTTCTTTAGCTATGTACCTTTCAATCATTGAAGCTTTTGGACGATAATGATTTTTGACATACACTTTCAAAATTTTCATATACCGCTCATTAGGATACATCCATCTTAAGTACACTGGTCCACACAATCTAGCCTCTCCTACCAAATGTAGAACTAGATGAACCATGATGTCAAAAAAAAGATGGAGGAAAAAACATCTCCAATTCACAGAAGATAACAACAATTTTATCTTTAAGTTCATCTAATTTTAAGGAATCAATGAATTTACAACAGATGGAAGAGAAGAATGAGCACAAACGAGTTATCGTATGTCTATCATTTCTCGGTAAGATCCCACAAATAGCTATCAACAACAACTGTTGCATCAAGATGTGACAATCATGAGACTTCAACCCAATTAACTTAAAATCTTGCATTGACACTAGGGTCTTCACATTTGAGGAATGTTCTTGTGGCACTTTCACACCCTTTAGACATTGACAAAAAACTTATTTTTTCATATTTTGACATGGTGTAATAGGATGGGGGAAAATATGTACGCTTACCCATTTGTATTGGTGCCAACTTGCCTCGTATGTTCATCTCAATGAAATCTAAACAAGCAATTAAACCATCCTTCATCTTCCCGTTAATGTTAAGAAGTGTATCAATTAAACTATCACACACATTGTTCTCAACATGCATTACATCTATACAATGTCTGACTTCTAACTTCAATCAGTAAGAAAGATCAAAGAAGATTTATTTTTTCTTCCATATGTTTGTCACAAATGACTTCTTTTTTGACTTATTGAAGGTGTGGTCTATGTTATTTACCTTTTCGTAAACCACAACACCACTTAATGGAGTTGGTGGACTATCAGTCTCTTGATGTCCATTAAAGGCTTTTTTTAACCTCCGGTAAGGATGATGACCTCTAAGAAACGTCTGATGCCGAAGATATACTTTTTTCCTTCCATGTTTCAATTGTTGAGAAATTGTGTCATCCTCGCATATTGGACATGATTTATGATCCTTAACACTATACCCTGATAAGTTACCATGAGCCGGAAAGTCATTGATGGTGCAAAATAACATGGCATGCATCTTGAAAGTTTCATTAACAAATACGTCAAATACTTTAACACCCTAATCACACATTAACTTCAAATCTTCAATTAGGAGACTTAGATAAACATATATGTTATTTCCTGGTTGTCTTGGACCGGATATTGTCATAGATAACATCATGTATTTTCGCTTCATGCACAATCCAAGAGGTAAGTTGTAAATAACTAGTAAAACAGATCATGAACTGTGATTCATACTCATATTACCAAATAGATTCATTCTGTTTGTACCTAAACCAAGTCAGATATTTCTTGATTCTTTACCAAACTTTGGAAACTCGTCATCTAATTTCTTCCATTGAATAGAATCAGCTGGATGTCGGTACATGCCATCACATTCCCTCTCATCTACATGTCATCTAAGATTCTTAGCATCATTTGGGTTTGCAAACAAACGCTTCATCCTTGGAATGATGAGAAAAATCACATAACCTTCATTGGGGGTCCATGCTTTTCTATCTCTTCAATAGTATCATCATCTTTTTGTTTCAACTTATAACATGATAACCCGCACCTTGGACAACTTTTCAACAATTCAAAATCTTTCCTATATAATATACAATCATTATGACATGGATGTATCTTTTTATACTACATACCCATCGGACAAAGAATCTTTTTGGCCTCATAATTACGATTAGGTAGAGTATTTCCCTCTAGAAGCATATCCTTCAACAACTGAAGCAATTTTGTTAAGCTTTTATTAGTCCATCCATTTATTACCTTCAAATTCATCAATCTTAACACTACTGACAACCGTGTGAAGTTAGTTGATCCAGAATACAATGGAGTCTATGCATCGCTTGACATACTTCCATATCCATGCGCTTCTGCAAAAGACTCAACTCCCACATTACGATTCATGTCCTTCAATTGATCATCATGTACTTCACCATGTACAACATCATCCATGGTGGACCCCACATATTCTTCAGATACAAAAATACGTGGTAAATTTAATAATTCATCATGCCATGTCCAAGTTGTTTAAGATCGAAGAAACTCATCACGTAAAAGGTGCTCCCTGATTTTCTTAACATGCAGTCTCCTTCTGTTCAAACAATTAACGGACGGACACCTAAACTTTACTCCATCATGAGCACTATTATTGGTGTTATGTTGCACAAATTGTATAAATTTTTCTACTCCTCTTTCATACTTATGTGAACGGAGTTAATCCAATTTCGATCCAATATGTTCTGTAATGGTCATTCAGGTGTTTAGTAATGAGTGTGAAATATCACGTTTCCAAGGGTAGAGAACCCTCAGACTCAATACCAACACGTATCATTTGCTGAGGGTCAAACACCCTCGAACTCAATACCGAAATAATATTTCTATTCTAACCTAACAACTAACATAATATAAATTAATAATAAATACAATTATAATAAATACTAAATATACAAATTAAAAATCATTAAAATAATTATAAATACTAAAGAAATATAAATCTATTTAGAATCTAATAATTTAATAATTCTATTATAACCCAAAAGTTAACATATAAACTAAAATTAAATACAAAATATACAAATTAATAACAATAAAAAATATTTAAAAAAAATTAAAAACACCGCCAACCTTGTGTGATACAACCCGACTCAACAAGCAGATGACCAATAACACCACATACACTTCACACCTAGGTCAATCATCTCAGCATACAAGACAAGACCTCACCAAACCTAAGAAGAGCCTCAGTAGAAGAAGAACCAAACATGGACCGGAATATCAGTCATTCTTCCTTCTAGTCTTTTTACAAGGCAAGTTTAAGTAAATAAATTAGGCTTACTTTGGGGGTTGAAATAGAAGAATAAGCTAGATTAGGGTGTACTTTGCATAAATTGGGCTTGTGCCAAAGTCCACCTTAACCTAGCTTTTAGAAACACACCCATGTGCTCACATTTGACCTAGATTCTAGAAGACTCTCCCATGTGCTCACATTTGACCTAGTTTATATAAGATTGTAGTCATTTACACCCCTACCCATCCTCTCTTCCTTTCCAACGAACTCATCTCTATAAATAGGGTGTCTCCCTTATTGTAAAACACTTGAATTTGAAATAGAAGGGAAACTCCGCAGGAGTGTTTAGTGAGCTTTGTCTCCTAAAAATTGGGTCTTATCTTGGGTCTTTGTGCACTTCAAGTGACGGCTCTTTACGACTTATCTTGGAGTCTCCTCCCCTCCAAGTGGCGTGATTCATTATTCCATAAACAACTCTTAATCTCTTAACCTTTGTGTTTTTCTTTCCTTTTCCTTACGCCATTCTTCCATACTTTTATTCATTTATGTTTGGGTTTCTTCATCATCTTATGCTTCTTTTCATGTCTTTTATTTCTGCACCTTCATCATCATAATCACCATACTTATGTTTTCTCTTTGACCACTAGAAGTGCACCTTCGCACTTACTTAACCATTTGGTTAAGTTCGTGTCCAGTGGAAATCTTCTTTGGGTTTCTCACTAGAATTCCTAATCTCAAAACTTATAAACAAAAGAGTAACCCATAAAATGTGTGATCCTAAAATCAACTCACTTCATGTGGTATTCGCATGGTTTTAAATTGTGCTTATCTTTACTGAGTTGATTTTTGCCTTTAAATTCCAACACATTTCAATTATTACTTTTATCTTTAAGCACCTTTCAATTTCGCCTTTAAATTCTTGTCATTTACAATTCTGTCTTTTTATTCATTAAGCAATTTATATTATGTTTTTTGAATTATTTTGTGCCAATATTTTTTTACCTTATCTCCTTTAGTCTTATGTTCTTAATCTTGTAGGAGTCTTTAAATTCATTCTACTTATTTTAACTTTAATTGTGAAGAGCTAAAAGCAATTAGAATTTGTTTAAGTGATAGTTGATTTAGTTCCAAACAGAGAATTCAAGTGATCATATGAATTGAATCCATTCTATTTGTGAAATTTTGAAAATGAAGTAAAAATATGCACGTCAAGAATGTGGACATTTTAAATCTATAAAAAAATAAAAAATAAAAACAATTTGAATGCAATTTACTTTTCAATATTAAAGTATTAACAGGATTTTTTTAATATGGAAAATTGTTTTCACATTTGTGGAACTTTATCCTTCTTACTTTTACACTTTCTAATAAAATTATCCTTCATAGTTTAAAAGTTTAAGCAAGTTTCTTTGAGTCTTCATAAGTGCTTTTCATGTTTGTCTTGTTTAAGTTTTGTCAACATTGTTCCTGCCAGTTGACTCGATTGCCTTCGTACGTCTACAACGATCGCACGCCTAAATCTCTCTGCCTTCGTTCGTGCTTTCCTGCGATCAAACACCTGAAATTACAAAGACAAAGGAACGCCCTAGAGGTCATTTGCACTCCGACGCTCAAGTCAGTACTGGGCTAGGAAACACCCAAACTTAGCTGTAAAAAGCTCTCTTTGTAAACTGTGTGTGTATTCGCGTAAATGTTGAGTACCTTATTAGGTTTGTTACTACCCTTTATATACTCTAGGGTTTCCACTGTTTCTGCCACCCATATCTAAGGTTACTGAGGGTGTGCCTCCGCACCGTTATCACCCACTCTTAGGGCAATCTATCGCGTAAGGCTCCCTTACTAGAGTGCAACCTCTGACGGGATGACCACTTGGGTACCAACTTGTGCACCTAATCTTTGGGGCCATCTATCCTGGTTGTTCCCTAGCTGTTCACGTGTCATGCATGCAGCTTACCCCTAGAACGTAATCATCACGGGCCTTAGCTCTTCCAGTGGCTTTTTACTTGTGCTACGCCTGAACGCGTCATACACACCACACGTATGGACCCCTCGTGATCTAGGATTCTCCCTACCGATGCCTGATGTCACATCGCCCTCACTCTGTTACCGAGGACACATCAGCACATCCTGGTGATCGACGTCTGACCACTCTTCGGCACCTTGGCTCACGTGTCTCACAAGACACTGACCCACACCATTACTAGCGATCAACGACGCCCGAGGATTGGTCGGTACAAACATCATACTTCCATTTTGGTAAGCTATCTCTCTTTAAACTTTTATTGCTTGTCTTTAAATTTTTCTTAAAGTTTTGTTGGGATTCTTTGTATGAGCTAGAGATAAGAGCTTTGACCTCTTTCACTTAAAGTGTTGCTACCAAGTGTAGACCCTTTGGTGTTTTTGAAACTTTTTCTTGAGTGATTCTACCCTTTTTCCATCCTTTACTAAATAGTTGAGTGATACATGTGAATGAGTGCATTATTTGTTGTTAAAACTAATTGTTTAATTTTTGTTGTACGCAAATATGCATCATTTATGATGGCATTCCTATGAGCTCTTCTTTGATTTTGATGGTGATGGTTGCAGAAGCTTAATGGAGGAGAGTGGAACAAGGCCTTCCTAGGAAGTTTGGGTGCCTTGAAGGTGCATGAGGAGTAGTGAGGGTTAAAGTGGTTCGGCCATCTCCATTTGGGGGTGAAGGTTGAAGACTAAAAACCTAATTCTAGAGAGAATTTGGCAAGGGAGTAATTTGAATGGCACTTGGGCAGCATTACTTTACTCAACATAGTCTTACAAAATGAGAGCCAAGCACCTCAATTTATAGTGTTTAGAGGGCTGGAAATTCAAAAGAAAGTGGAGGGAAATTCAAATGAATTCCCTCCCAAAAGTGGAGCCTAAATGAGCACAGGGGGAGGGGTGTGTCTAGTTTGTATGCTCACCCCCTCCATGTCTAGACCGGCCTTGGTAAATTTAGAGGTTTTTTTAGAAACTCTAAGTTTACCTAGGTTGGTGTTTTAGGTGCCAAAATTAATTCTAAGAAAAATTACAAATAAAGTTCCTATGCTAATTTTG
>Ga0123341_1004542_pt1 | contig 12192 bp, 8 predicted proteins | sample Turbeapinknodule_FD_89959 | JGI IMG/M metagenome (GOLD analysis project Ga0123341, IMG submission 89959) | Root nodule microbial communities of legume samples collected from Mexico - Turtle bean Mexico pink nodule | ecosystem: Host-associated > Plants > Roots > Nodule | place: Mexico: Nepantla... | reverse complement strand
TTTAGATTATTATAATATATAATTGAATTATATTATTTATATTTTTAGAATTTAAATATTTAAATGGATTTTGTAATTTCATTAATAAATCAAAATCTAGATTATTATAATATACAATTGAATTCTATTATTTATACTTTTAAAATTTAAATATTTAAATGTATTCTCTATTCTTATTAAGGATAAAAATGTAAATGCATATAAGCATATGTGGCTTTCTCTTCTCCCATTGCACTTTTTTTTCATATATGAAAGATACCAAAAAAACTTATAACTTCTCATTTCCACACACCTTCCCCCTCATCCATCACTTGAAATAAACGTGGGGTGCACAAAAGTGCACCATCAATCGAACCGAACGTATGAATTATAATAAATCTTTTCAATCTAACTTCACATATATTCTCACAAATTTCTTTGAAAATGAATGTAAATCTTTAACCATATAATCTTAAATCCTAAATCACACAATCAACCTTAAAAAAAATATTATCAAACTTTAACTCTTTATATTACACAATTTCAATGAGAATACATTAGATTCTAAATCATACAAATATTTTTGTTTTTATCCACATTCATTAAGAAAAACAATCTCCATCTTTAAACAATCAAATAGTGATATTCATATATATATATAATTTATAATCTTTCCTATTAAAAATCACTTGTTAAAACATATCTTTAATATGAATAATTGTTTTATCTTTGGTCATGTACTTTGAAGGTTGGTCTATGACTTACAGATCCTAGAGAATTTCACTAGTATCAGGTCAATACTTCTACATTAGTTAGACACATATGTTTGACAACCTTCAAACATTTTTTTTCCCGAAATATCATCTAATTACTATGACAAAAAAAAATTTAAACATTCATCAAAACTCCTCTTTCATTCCTATGAGATTGCAACAATTTCTATGCAAAATAATGATACATCTCTTTATAAACCAACTTAAAATCCTGATTATTTTTCTTTATAGATTAATGTTAGAGAATAATTTTTGTTTAAAACTAAAATAAGCATCATAACAAAAAAATCCTAAATCGAAATGTTTCCGGCAATTTGTAATAGTAATATCATCGTAACAACAATGAATGTTACGGGTATGACAAGGTTATCAAGAAGCTATGATTCTTTCTATGTTTAAATGTCTTGAAATACTATTTTACTTATGCACATGTATTATGTGATTTTAATTTAAAAAAATATTTTAAAAAAATAATAATTAATATAAATAGTTGATTAAATTTACCAATGCATAACGTTATATTTAGAATATAAATTAAAGGTAAAATTTAAGAGATGATTTGTTATACATTTATCATTATAAAGAGTATAATAGTAATATACATATGAAAAAAAGTTTTATGAACTTTAAAAAACAACAATGAAACAATCAAATTCTAAATGTCCATTGCTTACATCAAACAGTATCTATCCCGCCATAAACACTCTAATTTTTTTTGCTGAAATTATAAACTTTGAATCTAAAGACGATTACGTGAGTAAGCAGGTAAAGGGCCATTGCAAGGCGGAGATTCCCGATTTCACTGATTTCACAGTTGCTGCACGGTTTCTTGCTTCTGCTACTGCCTACTTGCATCACTACCTAAAGTTATCTCTCGGTTAGGGTTTCTTCTCCCGCCAATTTTTCTTCTCCATTTCAGTTCCCAAATCATAACTAACCCTAGGGTTCACAGTTTCACGGTTTCACTCTGAACGGAACCATGCCGTCGCTCCTCTCTCCGGGGAGAATCCACTGTCTGGAGGTGGACAATTTCAAGTCCTACAAGGGCTTCCAAATGATCGGCCCCTTCTACGACTTCACTGCCGTCATCGGCCCCAACGGCGCTGGTAAGTCCAACCTCATGGACGCCATCAGCTTCGTCCTCGGCGTCCGCACCGGCCAGCTCCGCGGTGCGCAGCTCAAGGACCTCATCTACGCCCTCGACGACCGTGAGAAGGACCAGAAGGGTCGCCGAGCCTTCGTCCGCCTCGTCTACCACCTTGCCAACTCCACTGAGATCAGATTCACCCGCACCATCACCAGCGCCGGCTCCAGCGAGTACCGCATCGATGACACCCTTGTCAATTGGGACGCCTATAACAACAGACTCAAGTCCCTCGGCATCCTCATCAAAGCTCGCAATTTCTTGGTCTTTCAGGTTCTGCTTCAATATTTCTCCTGTTTATGTCATTGACATTTATAGAAGAAACTTATGGATTAAGTTCTCGGAAAAGTAAAGGTGCATACGAGTAAATATAAAAAAATTATGGAGTTTAGAACCTTAAAATCCCCAAAAGCTAAGGTGCATATAGGATTTATTTTGACAACTTTTTCATTAACACTTGATACTTCTAAAAAGGGAAAAATAAGAAGAAAACATTGAATGGGTTTATCTGTAACTAAAATTATTCTGTGCACAAGTTAAAACTTTTTTTTTTTTTAAATTTACATTAGTGAACTTTTAACCAATTTTAAATTATGGAAAAACTCATTTCATTTTGTTCTTATTTTTCTTTCTTATAATAGCTGTCCCAAGTAGGGGATGTTCTATCATAGACTACCCAAACTGAAACCTTGTTAGGGTCATTTAGTTGAACCCGTAGCCAATCTAATTAAGACCCGGAAAAATTGGAGCAAGACTGGGTTGACCTGATTTTTGAACATAATATATGAATATTAATATTATGTATAATTTAATCGTAAGATTAAAGAAGCATATAGTTACAATTTTATATTTTACAACATATTTCAATATTTATAATACTAATATAAATATAATGTCGTGTTTTCCAAAACATTATCTAAGTGAAAATATTGTATCACTAATGCATAATTTTTGAAAATATAATACTTTTAAAGAAATATAGGACTTGGGACCAGGTTGGAACGAGTTGAAGCACAACCAAAACCCGTCTTAAAGTTCCTTGGGTCTAATCTTCTAACGGGAATCCGTCCAAATTAACTTTGAGTTGGGATGGGTCAATGGACAGGGTCAGATATCATGAACACCCCTCGCTACTGGATCTAAAAATGCTATAGTGCGATAACGGATCATGGGATAATAACTATGCTTAAATTTTTTAAATATAGTTTATGTTTATGTTATGTTATATGCATATAAGTTGTAAAAATAATTAAAAAATACTAAACATTCATGACATTCATAAATATCCATAATTAACAATAAAAAATAATAGGTATACGTATAGGTATCTTAAACAAAATGTACTACTAAATATCAATAGAAGTAAAATCTAAGCTACTTAGATAGGAATAGTCAATTGTCATCTCTTTTAAGTCTCATGTCTTATTTTTTTTTTGAAATTAAAATCCTAGATAGCCCTTAAAAAGGCCCTTGCCTTTATTCAAAGGGCTTTTTAGGAAACAACACATAGTGAGGATCCTATTTGCTGCAGCTGCTATTTGGTCCACTACTGGCAATACACTTAAACTCTATGCTATGGTGGTTCTACTAGTGACAGTTCTGCTTCCGCATTATAACAACGATGATTAAAACTTTGTACAGAAGTTTATCTAAATATGACTTAAATTTGTTACTGATCTTAAATTGACAATGCTAAGTTTCACAGGGTGATGTCGAGTCCATTGCATCGAAGAATCCCAAAGAACTCACTGCACTGGTGGAGCAGATATCTGGCTCTGATGAGTGCAAGAGGGACTATGAACAGTTTGAAGAGGAAAAAGGCACTGCTGAAGAAAAATCAGCGCTTGCTTATCAGAAGAAGAAGACTGTGGTTATGGAAAGAAAGCAGAAGAAAGAACAGAAGGAAGAAGCAGAGAAGCATCTCCGCCTGCTACAAGAACTGGTAATAGATCTGTCTTGATGTATGTGTGTTTGTGTGCACTATGTACGTGTGTAGGTTGCCTGCAGCTACAATATGCCTGTTTTAGTTTGATGTAGTTCATTGCTTTGTTTACTGTATGCCTTACTATTCTGTTTTGTTTTAATTTTTTTGCCACATGACTCATTAGACCAAGGCATGGGGTACTTCTAGTAACTATAACTAATAGAAAGTAAGAATTTCACCCTTTCCTATTACCGCTCTTACATCAATGCTTCCATGATGTCACTGCTTTTCTGAGTTTTCCACCTTCGTTGCTCCATCTGATCTGGTTGGATACCTGATGGAAATAGTTGATTGGAAGTGGAACTTTTTCTTGAAGATCCAAAGGCTATTGACAACGAATTGAAGGTGACACTTTGAGTGGCCTCTATGATTCCCCTATTTCTGTTTCCCCTTCTTTGAAATTGCTTAAGCTGAAGTAAGGGTATTCTTTCTAATATCTTTGATAAATTAGCTTTATAACTGAATTGGTGGAAAACTGTACCACTACAGTATCTTTAATCCTAGTGTCGCTAGATATTATTTACTTTGAACTGAAGAAAAAATATGATGAAATTCCTAGATTTTGTGCATTTTTCTCTCTTGATCTCGATCAGTCCTATTGTGGCAAGCAATGTTTTCAAGTATTTGTTTTTTTTTTCTCTTGCAGAAATCTATGAAGAGAGAACATTTCTTGTGGCAGTTGTTTAATATACATAATGATTATGTTAAAACAATTAAGGATCTTGAAGATGAGGAGAGAAGTCGTGAAGGTGTTGTTAAAGAGCTGGAAAATTTTGAAAATGAAGCTAGTAAAAAGAAAAAAGAGCAGGCCAAATATCTCAAAGAGATTGCACTGCGGGAAAAGAGAATTAATGAGAAAAACAGCAAGCTTGACAAGAGTGTAAGTATTTTTCCTATACTTTTAAGAATATTGTCATCATAATATTATACTTTACAGCCATTGAATTTTTTACATAGGTTGATTCTATGCTTTACTCATTGAACTTTGTTACTCGCGGTCATATTGATTTTGAAGAAAACTGGATTGGAAATTGCAATTTTAAGGTTTGGAATGTGGTTTTGTTAATCGGGGAATAGTGAGTGGTAAAGATAACAGCTCATGTAGACACAAAAAAGGCATAAAGAGCTGGTAGTACTGAATCATGTAGTTGTAATCCTATTGTTTGTATTTGTTATGCTCTTAGTAGACTGAATTTTATGAAATTATTTCTCTGGTTTTCTTCCCTCCTAGCAGCAGCCCGAGCTTCTGAAGTTAAAGGAGGAAATGACTCGTATCACTTCAAAAATTAAGAAAGGGAAGAAAGAACTTGATAAAAAAAAGGTTGAACGGACGAAGCATGATGCTGATATTGCATTGCTACAGAATGGCATCCAGGATCTTACAGCAAAAATGGTAGAACTTCAGGAAAAGGGACGCGATGTTGGTGATGAGCTTGATTTGCAAGGCAATGATTTGGATGAGTATTTTCGAATGTGAGTGTTTATTTGTTGTAGCTGTTAGCCAATTTTTGTTCTCTCTCTCTCTCTCTATATGTATATAAGTATGCTATTTTGTTATTTTTTTTAATTTTTTTTTTAAAAACAAAATACTTGTATTGTGCGGGGTAAACTTCAATGCTAATGAGTTGTGGCATGCACTTAAAATCACGTCTGCCACATTTATTGTGTACTCGTGTTATTTGATTATGCTGGTCTGGAGAGATAATCTGTGTGCTAGACTGTTAGGGATACAAGGTGAAACTATTTTGTCAATTGTGTTTTTTTTTTTTTTTTTTTTTTTTTTAAGGAAAGTCTTTTATTTTTTTTGGTTTTAAATTTTTTTTTTGTTGAAAATTTTTTTGTTTTTTTTTTTTTTTTTTTTTTTTTCTGTTTATTGAAGGAAAGTCCTCTAATTCATGTGGGTTAGAATTGTGCATCAGTTGGAACATGTATTCGTTGTGATTTTGATTGATATCAGCCAAATGTGTATGGTGTTGCTTATGGTATTTTATCACTTCTCATTAGCAGCTTGGCCATGTCTTCTCAATTAGAGCCTTCTGATAGCACATTTATTCTCATGAGGAATTAAATCTATTTCATTCGACTGAATTTCATCAATTCTATCTTGTGGTAGCACATTTGTTGTCATGAAAAGTTTAAAATGTTAGTATTTAGCAGTTATCATGCATGTTAACTTTTAATTTGCTATTGTTTTTTTTTTGTGTTGGAACTTGTAACTGCAGCAAAGAGGAAGCTGGGATGAAAACTGCAAAGCTTAGAGAAGAAAAGGAGCTTCTAGATAGGAAACTAAATGCTGATAGTGAAGCTCAAAATAATTTGGAAGAAAATCTTCAACAGTTAAGAAACAGGGAGTCTGAACTGAATTCTCAGGAAGAACAGATGCGAGCAAGGCTTGAAAAAATTCTTGATAATTCTGCAAAAAATAGAACTGGCCTTGAAAACTTGAAAAAAGAACTACGTGTGATGCAGGACAAACATCGTGATTCCAAGTACTTTTATTGAATGTTTCTTTTTTGGAGACTATTAAAGCTTCCTACTGCATATAAGTACATTACTGATGATATTTTTGAAATGTTGTTACTTTTGATCTGCAGGAAAAAGTATGAAAATTTGAGGTTAAAAATTGGTGAAGTAGAAAATCAACTACGTGAATTGAGGGCTGATAGATATGAAAGTGAGAGAGATGTTAGGTTGTCTCAGGCTGTTGAGACTCTGAAACGCCTGTTTCAAGGAGTTCATGGTCGCATGACTGATCTTTGTAGGCCAACAATGAAGAAGTATAACCTTGCTGTTACTGTTGCTATGGGCAAATTTATGGATGCTGTTGTAGTTGACAAGGAGTCAACTGGGAAGGAATGCATCAAGGTCCTAATAAGTTTTCTAATATTCTGTTTGTGCCATTGTACTTTTTTTTGATTGCATGATTACTAAGTCATATTTTAGAACTCACAGACTCCATTTAATGTTGATGGGTTTTTGTTGCTTTTGATCTGAATACCCTTTTTTTCTCTAGTAGTGTTGATTACACAACATTAGACAAAAGGAAAAGAAGCCAAAATTGGTATGGTGATGTATATGCCTAGGAACACTACTTGAGCTCTGAAATAAATATTAAATTTATTATGTACTTCAAATTTGCATGGGAATTTATGTGCTTCATAAACCTTGTTGACTAAGGCTTGAGCATTAAGCTTGTTTGGCACCTCCAAGCTGCTAGACCTTCATTTTGATGCCTTTTCATCCTTGATGACTTTAAAACTTTTGACATGCTGCATCTGTACTGTCATCCCGGTGGATTTTATGTTATGTTTGACATGGTTCTTTGGTTGCGGTAACTAAATTGTTATAATTGCTCCCAAAAGAAGCTTTGGTCTAAAATTGGAAGAAAAATTGCTTCTTATTTCATTAAACTTTTACATAATTGGTGAAAGCCAGAATTTTGGTGTTAAAATTCCAGTTTTGCCTTTTTGAACATTGAACCTCTGTACTTGGTTCCATTTACTTCGTTTTGTTATATTTATTGGTATTGATTTCTTTGCTTTTCAGTATTTAAAAGACCAGAGGCTTCCTCCCCAGACATTTATTCCTCTGGAATCAATTCGGGTGAAGCCAATAATGGAAAGATTGCGCACATTAGGGGGTACAGCTAAACTGGTGTTTGATGTGATTCAATATCCTTTTTCTCTAACCTTGAAGAACTGGTTCTGATTATTTCTGAAAATTTGTAATTTGAATCTGTTCTAATGAAACTGAGCATTTCTTGAAATTTACCTTTGTTACATAGCTTATTTGCAACTTGTTTTGACTAGTTTTAAAAATCAGCAACGTGTGATCTTAACAACTTTGCTTGAAAATTTCTGAATGGGAAGGCAAAAAATTGTCCAGCCATTTTTTAATAAAGTGCTTCCTGCTTTGAGGTCAATGACACTGTGTGATACAACTAGTTGATCTTACCTAGTGGAATAAGGTTGTTATGCTTCATGCTGCATTTGAATTGTATGTTTAAAATCCTACAGGAATGTATAATCTCCTTAGAAAACAAAATCATACAAATGGCGGTTTCTGTGGGTGGAGTAACCTTTTCTGTCATTGTGATGCATTGCATAGAGCTGCTACATCTTAACATCGTCGAAGTTTGCCGGTCATTAGGTTTCTAGTCTCAAACTGTTTACATTGTCCACACTCATCTTCTTGTGTATTGCTCTATGCTTCAGCTTTTGTTATCCATTCTGTTAACTGTTGTAGCTCACTAAAATCAAATCCTCTCCCTAATTGGATATATAATTTGTCAGATTTGCAGATTTTGTTCAGTAATTTCTTCTCATCAAAATGCTATTCTATGTACTGTTGCTTTAAAGAATTCCTTTAAGGTCAGATTCCATTGTTGGATTATAATTAGGTGGTCTATTATTCATGTATTTTCTCTTCTTCACCTTCTCGTGAATACTCCATCATAAAGTGTTTTGTTCATGCTTTTTTGTTGATCTACTTAGTTATACACCTATAACAAGCTAAAAAGTGGTTTAAGTGTTTCACCTTAACTAGTGCAAGTTTGATCCCTCCTTGGAGAAGGCAATTCTCTTTGCTGTTGGGAACACTCTTGTTTGTGATGATCTTGAGGAGGCCAAAATTTTAAGCTGGAGTGGAGAGAGGTTTAAAGGTAAGGAGATTTTTTTTTTCTTTATCCTCTACAGGTTCTTTATGTTCTTACTGACACGCCATTAAAATTTAATGCTAGTACATAGATGTTCCTTTTTGATCCCCATGCATTTTTGCCCTCTGGCTTTTGTTATTTGTACTTTTTTGGCACACAGTTTATAACTTTTAGTGGACTCCATGGTCTCTGCACTTTGAGTTTGTTTATTTTGTAATTTTGTTTCTTATCTAAGTAACCTTTTGGCTTTTGGAGAATAATCCTTTTGTGTACGTATAATGCATGTGATGTAATCCTGGTGCATTTAATACAATCATGATTGTCAGATTGCAAATTAGTTAACGTGTTCTATGGAATTTGATTTGCTTAGTTGTAACTGTGGATGGAATTCTGCTCACAAAATCCGGCACAATGACTGGAGGCACTAGTGGTGGAATGGAGGCAAGGTCAAAACAGTGGGATGACAAGAAAATTGAAGGTTTTTATCATTTTTTAAAATTCAGGTCAAAGCTTGTGCTCCTGCAATAAGCATGTTTTTTTTTCAGGACTTAATAAAAAGAAAGAGCAGTATGAAACAGAGTTGGAATCGCTAGGATCAATACGAGATATGCACCTTAAAGAGTCTGAAGCATCTGGAAAAATTAGTGGACTTGAGAAGAAAATTCAATATGCAGAGATTGAGAAGGTACAATCAAACACGAAAGCTGCAAATCTTTTGTTGTTCTGGTGCAATCAAGCATGCAATTCTTATTTCTATTTTCTTTTGTGGTTTCATTTCTCTTTTTCTTTGTCCCTGGAATGTTTGATGTTTTTGCTATATGTGTATTGACTCTGAGTTGATGACAGTTTGTATGCACTATGGATCTGTTTAGAAAACTTATTTTTTGGCTTATCTGCTAAATAACTGCTTCTAAAGCATAGTCCTGTCGCAATGGGTTTACCAGAACTGCTTATTGAAATGTATATATGGTGTTTCAAGATCATTTTCATTAGCTATAATTGAAATCTTTTCTAAAGTAAAACAGTTGTGAAAGCTGAATACAAGACTAAGTTAATTTAATGAATTGTCAAAATTTTCATTTTTACATAAGCACTTTCTGGTGTGTCTATCCTAATACTTTTAAGCTTATTTTAGATTGTTATCGTGAGAGCAATCAAATAGGAACTTATTTACATTATTTATGCAAATGGGCTTTATGAAATTGTTCCCATGTTCTTGATATAAAGTTTTAACTCAAGCCAAGTCTAGGAACTGTGAAAAAAGTGTAAGCAGTAAGCAATAATTATGGAATTACTTTTCTTGATCTAGAAAAACCTATACATTGGTATTTAAAGGAAAAACGAAATCCTAATAAATGGAAATAAATCTTCAGACATAAAGACTCTAAATCTGAAGCAAATCTGCCAAATAAACTCCTAATCTCAGTATCTTAATTTTAGGGATTTCTTACAAACAAATCTATATTTATTATCCAATCAATCTATATTTATTGTACAGTAAATGTGCAATATTTACACCATATTTCAACACCCCCTCTCAAGATGAGGAATAAATGTCCTCCATTCCCAGCTTGGTTATAAGATAAAGTTTTAGATAGTGTATTATGCAATTGGTCCTAACTAAAACAGTGCTTAACTAAAATGCTTCACACCAGCATGACAAATCTTCAAAATTGCTTATTGGAATATACAATTTCCAATTAGGAAACAATAAAGAATGACCAAGTAAAGCAGGGTTTATGGGAAGTTTGGCTAGTTTATTTTATATGCTTAGGGTGCAAAATTTCACCTGAACTGTAGTAGCACAAATTATACCCTCTTGACAATAATAATTAAAATTGTTTTTTTTGCTTTCTTTTAACAACATGCACTGATCAAACGACGGAGGGGCTAATCTATGTATGACTTGATAGTTAATATTTAGTTCTGTGCTTGATATTAAACATTTTTGCATATCTGTAGTTAGATAAATTATAGTTTTTTCTTGGTATGGGTAAGAACCTTTCTACATTGATTACTTTTGTATCTTTTGTTCCATATGGAATATTTCATGTATTTTTATTTTTATGCTTTTAACTTTGTCAGCGAAGCATTGAAGATAAACTTTCAAATCTGAGCCATGAAAAGAAGACAATCAAAGAAAGAATTGAATGTATCAGTCCAGAGCTAAAGAAGGTGGTATTTACATTTCCTGAGTTTCTAGCAATATTCTTGTATATCTGACTGGTTACTTAGTGTTTATGCTATGCAGTTAAATGATGCTGTTAACAAGAGCAATGCAGAAATACGGAAGCTTGAGAGGAGGATAAATGAAATTACTGATAGGATATACAGAGACTTCAGCAAGTCAGTTGGGGTAGCAAACATCCGTGAATATGAAGAAAATCGACTCAAGGCTGCTCAAAATATAGCAGAGGAGAGGCTGAACTTGAGTAGCCAACTTTCAAAATTAAAATATCAGTGAGTTCCTTTTCTTTTACTTAAATTACATCTCTTGCTGTCTGTTTGTTGAGATATATGGTGAAAAGACAAAAATAATCTGTGTATTACAACATATGAGCATATATATATATACATATAAGTCTCAATTATAGAGAAGATACAAAGAGATGGCCAAGGCCTATATATTTAGTTACATTTAACACTCCCCCTTAAGCTGTTGCATACAAATAAACCAGACTTGTTACAAATATAATCAATTCTAGAACCTTGTTTCCATATATAATCTTTTCTCGTATAAAGTGACAATCTACCTTAATATATTTAGTCCTCTCTTAATATAGGACAACTTGGTCATCTCAGAAAAGAGTCATTTGTGTGAACTCCCCAAATCAATTCTTTAAGCAACTGTTTGGGCCAAATAAGCTTACATGTGGTAGAGACCATAACTCTATATTATGCTTTTGCATTAGATTTTGCTACTACAATCTGCATCTTGATTTTCCAGGAGATCAAATTGTCCCTTATAAAGACATTATTTGGAGGTGCAAGAGATCCAACCCAACCTGCATCTGAATAACCCATAACACAAGTGTGATTATTGTGACCATAGGGCACCTTTAATATACTTCAGGTTGCGAATAATTGTATTCCAATATCCTGTACATGGAGAATGCCAAGATAAGTAACTAGGAGATAATTCAATTTTCCAACTAGTAATTTGTATTTCTCAAGATCAGGAGTGGCTCCTCCCGATTAGGTGGAAGTTTGATATTGTGATCCATGGATGAGTCAATGAGATTGAAATTCGTCCAATTTCATCTAAAATATCCAATGCATACTTCCTTTGGGAAGTGTTGGATTGTGCTACTTAAATCCCCGAGAAATATCTAAGTTTGGCAAGGTATTTTGTTTGAAAATGACAACATGTGTTGACTGTAAGAAGTTATGATAATCACTACCTGTGAGTACAATGTCATCAACATACATTACCAAGTAGATACATCTAACGACTGTGTGACGATAAAACACTGAATGATAAACCTCACATCGAGTCGTACCAAATTATTGGACAATTTCACTGAATTTGCCAAACAATAGGGTAAATCCCTTGTGTCTATTGAACACATAGGGTTATGTTTATATAGGAAAAAGAAACATATGGGCTAAGCCCATTACATAAATATGAGATATCTAACAATATCTATAATATCTCATA
>Ga0123341_1004541_pt1 | contig 12193 bp, 5 predicted proteins | sample Turbeapinknodule_FD_89959 | JGI IMG/M metagenome (GOLD analysis project Ga0123341, IMG submission 89959) | Root nodule microbial communities of legume samples collected from Mexico - Turtle bean Mexico pink nodule | ecosystem: Host-associated > Plants > Roots > Nodule | place: Mexico: Nepantla... | reverse complement strand
TTATTTAAATAAAAATATAAAATAAATATTTGTTTAAATTATTAATATTATATTTAAAAAAATTTAAAAATAAATAAAATTACTAAATTATTTAAAAATTCTAAATAAATTACTGTTAGGTATATTCATGGTTATTTGATGATGAAAATATGCTTATTCACTAAGACAACTACACTTAATATTTAACTCCCCCATTCTCTTTCTTGAATGTGTAAAACACGCGCAAGGCAATTTGACAAGCAGTGTAAACCACGCTTGGTTTGCGCGTGGGTATGATTGTGCTGTGGCATTTATTCTTAAAACCTCTGAAGGAGAAGAGTTTCTTCAAACGCATGGCCACTCCAAATTCGGCGCTTTCATCAATTACACAGTTCACTAGCTTCGTTCTTCCGTTCACCTAAAAAACAAGGGTTAGTTTCCTCTCGATTCATTTCGTTTCATTCTTTCGTTGCTTCCGAATCAATTTGTGAGGGTTTTTGGAAAATTTCAAAATCTCTTTAAGTGTATGCATAATGGGTCTTGTGAAGACTAGGCAAAAGTTTGCAGATTTGAAGGTTCTGAAAATGGAGAACTTGAATTTTTGTTATCCTTGTCGTTTTATTGAGAATTGGACTGTTGTTTTTCTAATGGTATTGTGTTGGGAATAGATTGCTGAAAAATGAAATGGAATCTAAATTTCATGATTTGATTTAATTTATCATGGTAAATGTTGTTGATTGTTTTTTTGTGTGACTGATGTTTAGTGAGTACTTTGTTTTATAGTTTAAATTTTCATTTCATATTATTATTTTGCATGTACTTCTGTACTGAGAATATATTGAACCTTTTCCAACATTTCCCCCCAATTTCCCTAACCCCAATACAAAAATAGTTACAGCAATGCATCATAAACTTGGTAATTTAGCATCTATACTGCAATGGCAATTACATTCAGACAACTGAAGATAGTAATTGAATACTGTCCTTGAGCTTTGGATCTAGACTGGTTCATCTGAGCTCTACTATTTAGTTTTTACAATTTCACGATGCGGCTAAAAGATATTTCATGATCAATTGTTTTTTGCATGTTCTTTTGCGCAGTTATGAAATTGATAGACTTTCCTTCCAATAACATTTGGACAAACAGAAAGTTTTGTAATTGTAATGACTGTTACATTTTCAAAGATTGAGAGGGACCACCACTAGTTTAGTTCTTCTTAAGATATAAAGTTAACTGGTAACTGATCAAAAACTTGGTGACTTTGGTCATTAAATTTTAAATTTTTTGGTCATGCTTGTGTTTTTTGATCAGGTTGTTTGAATTTAATTCTATTTGTTCTGAGAAGTTTGATGGCTTGATTTTTAATACAACCTTGTGAGGTGCATGGCATTGCTCCATTTATCCATGTTTACGTTTCTTAGCTTTTTTGTCTTATTAACAGAGTGCAAACAATGGGTGATGCAATTGATTTGACCAGTGATGGAGGAGTCATTAAGACCATTTTGAGAAAAAGCAAAGCTGACGCTGTTGGTCCAACAGAAAATTTTCCTCTTGTTGATGGTATGTTTGTACTGGCATGGGGAATATTTTGGAATTTGTCTAGTAGTGGACTACAGGACATAGTAGTCTCAAAGCAAGATGCAATATACTCAACACCTTTAGAGTTTTCCTACACAATCAGTCATACTTTTGTAATTTTTATCTAGTAAAGTGACTCGTGGCTTTTAAGGTGCTGAAGAAGTCATTCCAATCATTAATTATATATAGACCTTCTTATTAGAATAAAAAGGAACATCTCTTGTCTGTTATGCATTAACCAATCATATAATGCTATTTTCAAAAGCTTATCATATTGTCTTCATGCATGGTCTCAATTCTAAAATACATGAGAACACATACATTACACTTACTATAATTTACTTGGATGTTAAAATTTCCCCTTAAATGTGAAACTGTAATTATCTTCATGAGTATCTTTGAGTCCAGGTCCATCTATTTGATACTATTATGGAAAGATCATGTTGGACTATTACACAGTGGATCGGAATTGTAGGATATTAGGATACTTACAAGGAAAAGTTTAGATATTAAGGCCCAATTTGGATTTGTCTCTAGCTTATGGTAAGTTTTCCATTTAGATATAAAGTGTTTCTCTATTATTGTGAATGGTGGTGTGTATAATCACACTTGTAAATCCTATACTTATAATCATTCAAAGTATAATATAGGGAAACCTTAAAATGACTAACTATGTAGAATATCTCTAATTATTGGTTGTACTTGTACATATTTCCCTTATTTCAAAGATCAAAGTTTACATTCCCCCTCAAGATGGAGCATACATGTCATGGGTTTGTTACAAATGTGGTCAATATGAGAGCTCTTTAGGAATTTAGTGAGCATGTCTGCAAATTGATTACGAATAGCTCAGGGTTTGATGGAAGTTCGACAAGAGCAAGTATCTTGAAAAATTGACTGCGTTATTTGTAGAATGCTTGTACATAAGAAGTGAAGGACATAAGAGTATAATATTTTGCTCTCAAATGATCAAGCTTTGCAAGATATGTCTGCATGTTCATTTTCTCTAACTTGATGTTCAAGTCAGGAAGTACACTATAGAGAAACAATGGACATTGTTTTGAATAAACTTTCTTGACCTTCATCAATACATCATAGCAGGCCGTAAAGGCTTAGTACTATGCCTGAAGATTGGGCCAAAAGAGAACCACATGAAGCTACATAAAGAGGCATCAATTTGCTTCCAACAGGATTACTCAGCAGTGAGATTTAGAGCAGTCAAATATCTGGATAGCAGTGGGATCAGTGGTACATAGGTGAAAGTCACATGGTAACCAAGTCAGAAGAAGCCATGGAGTCAAATAGTTTCAAAAGCCTAAAAGTGGTTTGCCAAAGGAGATACATTACAGGGAGGTGCTATATTACCATGAAAAATTGACTATTTTGATCTGAGGGTGGCACATGAGATGGACGCGTCAGAGAGAGGCAGCGTATGCTGCACTGTTAGGCAACAATTCTTGCACAGTGGTGATCGTTGAGAGAGGTGACTTTGATGGACAGTGATGTGTGGAGGGTTGCAATGGTTCATGTGAACAGTGACTGTGAATCCAAAAAGGAAGGGAAAAAAAAGAAAAAAGTAGCTATGATACCATAAAAAGTTTCTCTGTTGTGAATTGTGTGTATAATCACACGTAAGTTCTTTATTTATAATCATTCATATAATATAAGAAAACTTAACAATGGAGAATATTCCTAATTATCAGTTGGACATGTTTGATTTCTAACTTACAAAACAAGTTACAAGTTGATATGTACTTATGGATATTGGAGAATATAAAGGAGTGTGTTTTTTAAAAAGCTTATGTGTACAAGTTAATTTTAATTGTGCAAGAAGCTTGATTCATTTTTCACCTTGTTTCGTTCTTATTTTTTGGCCTATGAGAAGTTTATCTAAACTAACTATAAGTTTTGATTCTCTATGTTAGAGTGTTTAAAGTTTATTTTCATGAAATGCTTGACTTTGCTGGTTCTCATTTCAATGTTGTTTGTGTTGATCAGTTCATTATGAAGGCACACTTGCTGATACCGGTGAAGTTTTTGACACAACACATGAAGATAACACTATCTTCTCTTTTGAGCTTGGAAAGGGCAATGTTATCAAGGCTTGGGAAATTGCAGTCAAAACCATGAAGGTCTAATAAAGCATACTTTTGATGAAAATGTATTTAGATAATGGTTTTATCTGATATTTATCTGCTAATCTTGCTAGGTCGGAGAAGTTGCAAAAATAACCTGCAAACCAGAATATGCATATGGCAGTGCGGGATCTCCTCCAGATATTCCTCCAGAGTACTATTCCCATGCCACAATTATTGTTAGGAATCATAATTGTTTAACAAAAAAGTTTAAAAATGAAAGATGTTTCTTAGAAAAATGAGAAAGCTGAGAGCATGCATTTGTCAATACATTTTTACTCTTTAAAAGGTATGAACAGAAAAACAACCTGGGACAGTGTTCCAAGTGTTTTCAATTATTGAATTATCATGTCATGAAATCAGCCTTTGTAATGCATTTGGTAGGTGAGAAATTAGGGGTGGAGGGTGAACGGAAATAAAGTTAGAGTGTTTAAAAATGTTAAGATCTACCGAGCTATTTATCATTTATTTCTACTCATTCCTCTATTTCTCTTACCATCTATTATCTATTTCTCTTCAACTAAACATTTTTTATTTTCATTTTATATCTAAATTATTTCATTTTTATTTTTTTTATTTCTATTCACTCTATTTCTCTCCTCGCAAGGCTTCCTTCTCTTGCGTGGTGGGTCGAACACTTACCTAGTCCCATCTGTAGTGAGAGTTTTGTAGCACCAAATTATCTTTATATAACTATTAGATGAAATCATGCTGTAACTCTTTGAAGCTTTGCCTTGCTCCCCATTCTACTAATCCACTTTCACTTTAGCCACAAGAACATGCGTTTACCAGTGACTTCAAATTTAGAATTTTTCATTTACCTTGCAGAGCAACACTTGTTTTTGAAGTTGAGTTAGTTGCCTGTCGGCCAAGGAAGGGCTCCAGTTTGGGAAGTGTTTCAGAGGAGAGGGCCAGGCTTGAGTAAGTAACTTTTTTTAACATTTTACCAAATACATATGCTTCAGTTTGTTTTGGATGTCTCCTTTCACTAGAAATTACCAACAGTATGATATCTTGTGATGAAAAAAAAAACAGCGAGCTGAAGAAGCAGAGAGAGCTAGCTGCTGCTGTCAAAGAGGAAGAGAAGAAGAAGAGAGAAGAAGCAAAAGCAGCTGCTGCTGCACGTGTGCAAGCCAAGTTAGGAGCGAAAAAAGGTCAAGGAAAGGGTAAAGGTAAAGCAAAGTAGGGTCTCATAAACATCTACACAACTTTGATATATTTTGGTGACAATCAAATCAATTAGTTATGTATTATCTACTATTCAGCATCTCACTTACCCTTTGGCCAATCCTAAACGATGTATAAATAATTGGTTTTGTCCATCCAGACAACATAAATATGATGTTTGGTAAGATGCTAGGTAATCAGCAGCTAGCAACAACATAGACACCCTATTTCATTCCTTCTGAATACAGGCTACAGCCGTGGTTGAGTTACTTGCAACGAAGGGTGGTTGAAGGTAGAGACGTAGCTAAGTTGGGCAGTGAGGTGAACTTAGAATATAGAGATATTAAGAAGTGTTCGTGAGTTAAAATTATTGAAAACTTTAAAACCATGATATAGAAACATTAAACAAGATATGGAAACTACACATTTTTTGTGATTTTAAATAATTTTAACCAATAAAAAGAAGTGTGTTCATAAGAATAGTTGCGTTCTTAGCATTTTTTTTTTATAGATAGATATTTAGCAACACTAGAAATTCTTTAGCAAATACTTAACACTTAATTCTTTAATAATTCTCTCAGAGTTCTCTACCTTAATTGGCGTTTGATGCCTAATTTTTTTTGTAATGTGATATGTTGTGGTTTGTGTGTCATCTTGTATCTGCACCTTTGGTTTAATTTATTTTTAAAATATATTTTGCATATGCATCTAAAGAGAATTTTGGCAAAGAATAATTGTTTTTCCTTTTAACAAAGAAAAACTAATGCAACCTATACGAAAAAAAAATCTGTGAAAGATCATTTTATAACAAATTTAACACTCTTTCAAAAATATCATTTTAGAAACAATTTTACTCCATCCTACAATTATCATATCGTAATTGATAAATGCCATATTATCTTTTTCCGAAAGGTTATTTTGGAAATAATTTATTATTATTTTGAAAATATTATTCTCAAATGGGTTTCTAGAAAATATATAATTAAAGCCGGAAGGTTATTTCTGGAAAGCTCTTTTCAATGTTCTTTCGATTTTTTGTATGCACGTGCGACATGCATAGACCATTCTAAAAGGAATTTAACACCTCTTCTTGAAAATCTATTCAAAATGTAAACTATTTCCAAAAACTCATTTTATGACGATAAATCTCATCATGAGATGTTACAAAATGGTCTTTCTAAAAGAGTGTTATCCTTTTTTTAATTAGTTTTTCTAGAAGAGTGGTAAATTTATGCAACAAAATTTTTAAAATATTTACCACATGTTTGGATATGAATATATATAGTTTTCCTAGAATTCAAATCTACTAAATTTTATTTGTTTTTCATTTCGAATTGATTCATGTTATAAAGTATTTCATTTGAATAAAATAATTCAAATTTTTTATAATTTAATTTTTTATTTAATTGATTACAGAATATAAAAAAAAAATTAATAATGGATAAAAGTTGATCACAATTATTTTGATTGGTATTAATCATGGTTATTTTTTTTCCAACATAATTAGTCAATCTTTTTACTTACCTTTTAACCGTCTAAACAAGTTCTTAATTAATATTGACTAAAATAACCCTTGTCAAAGTTTGTTGAAACTCTGTCCATATTATAAAAATAAACTTTACCAACTTTGGAGAAAAAATTACATTAACGATATCAACCAAGAAACCCCACAAATATCAACCAAAAAATAACAACTAAAGACGACAATTAAAAAAATCTAACATCCATCAAACAATAATTTTGGCAACATTGACCTAAAAAACTCTTAACATTGTTGATGGAGAAATAACCTTAGTTCACATAAATGGAAAAATAATCTCAACAAAATCAACGGAAAAAAAACTCTTATCAACGTTTAATTGAAAAATAAATTATTTATATTGGATAAAAAATAAGTATAACTGTTGATACAACTCTAACATTAAATGATAAAACTCTTACTAAAGTCAATGGAGAAATAACCTATCTACGTTAATTAATAACTTTGAACAACCTCCAATAAAATATACTTTTTAGTCTGATACCGATAAAAATATAATCACAATTTTAATTTAAAAGAAATGTGACCAACATTAGTCAAAAAAATTAGTCTCTTCCAAACCGATAATTTTCCCATCTAAACAAAGTCATGCACACAACAATGAAACAAAAAAACTCATGTAGAATTTCAAATTCAGATTATTTTAAATAATCAAATTCCTAAAATTTCATTTGTTTACAGTTTTTCTTAAAGCATTTCAAAATCTTTATAAAATTAATCACCCTCTAAAAGTTCTTTGAAAAAAAAAGAAAGTCATTTCATATTCATATGGTTATTTTAGGGGTCCTTGGAGAGGTTCCTCGTGTATGTAGGAAGAAATAACCTTGAACTAAGCATGGCTGGCTGAACAGAAGACTTGGTAAGGTAACAAGTACAAGTAAACATCATGAGTTATTTAGTATTAATCTTAAATAATATTTATACTCCCGCTGTCACTTTATATTTCATTAATTTTTATACATAAATTTATTGTGATACATAAACTTATAAGATCCTGTTCATTATAAATTAGAGAAATCGGATGAATAAAATAAATTACCTTGTTTGTCCCTTATAACGCAGTATCAGTATCCTGGTTGAATTGATATTTAAGCACCGCGAGACACAAAAAAGGGAGGGGAAGAGAGGTATGGTAGCAGTAAAGAAAAAATTGTGCAGATGGCGCTGGGTTAAGCACAGACGCCGAAGAAATATAAGTAGAATAGTTGTTACACGGTATTCTGCCGTTCTTCTGATCCCTACACGTCAGGGGGTAATTACACCAATACTAGTTAAAAACTACTACTTTTGATACATCACGAGACTAAGTTACTGCTGTAGATTTTAATCACACGTCCATAAATAAAAATTAGACGATGTATTCAAACCATGTCTGCGATATCATTATGTCCATTGTCACTCCACCCAGATCCAGCTCGAAATTTACATACAGGGCATGTACCTTGTTGGCGCAGCCATGGATCGATGCAACTAGCGTGAAACTTCAAAACATAAAAACATAAACAAGGTCTCAGAATCATTAAAACGAGATTAATACAGAATATCAACTATCATTTCAGTGCATGTAGAATTCTTTGTCAAGAGAATAGTCAACAAATGTCCCTAAATAAATAACACAAATGTTTATCAAACATGCTCGTACTGATATTTACTTTCCTAAAATTGCAGATGTTTTGCTTCACTACTACCAAAAGATAATGTTTAAAACATGTTACACTTCTTTAAATGTGTTCAGATTTTAAATTGGAGAAAACTATCACTGGCATGATATAATTGTATAAAAGCATATGTTACATAAAATGTATTGCAGGTGCTTCTCCCATGGATACACAACGTTAAATGCTCAAATTCATAACGGAAATCCACATCAACGGAAGTTTTCACAATATAAGCAACAACCTACAAATCCAAGTCAATAGCTGAAATTGACAGGATTTCAACCACATTTTACTTAGAAAATGGTGTTAATTTAGATATAAGAAAAACCTTTCTTTCTTCTCATAAATTCAAAATGACTCTAACCTTTTTTACTTCTATATATAAGAGAATCAGATGACAATAGCAGATATGAAATGACACAATGAATCATCAAACAACATGAAAAGCTACTAGACCAAAAGTTACAGATTACTAAGTTATGAAACAAACCTGATGCAAGCAAGGTAAGCTACGCAGTACTTCACCAACATTAACTTGCTCCAAGCATACACTGCAAGTGAGCTCATCGTCAGAGGCTTTCATGCTCCCAACAGCACCTGAATTATCTTGCTTCTTCTGCCACAAATGAAAAAGAATGAAACATGTAGATCAACACACTAGCAGCTCATAAAACAAAAATTCTACAATTTGACCGAAAGGAAAAGATAACAATGTAGAACAACAATGATAACCATGTCTTTGCCCTCAAGTGAGATTGGCTACAACGACCAAAAAATGCCATAATGTTTTACAGTGAATCATGTCTGTACTCTACAGACAAAACAAAGACTTACAATGTAGACGTTGCATATTCATATGATCCTTCAGTCATTTAAATCACCAAAAAGAATTGCAATGAATAGACAAATAATAATGATGTAAAGTGATACAATGCTATCCACAGAATAACACATCAGCATGAGCAGTGACAGCACTTTCCCATACTGTCAAGAATATCATAGGAAAATTACAAGAAAAACAAGTAGAAAATGCACCCAAGGAATCAATGAAGTTATCATGAGAAACTTTGAAATTCACTTGTTTAGGCCACATGGATGGAGGAAAAAGTAAGGCCCAAATGTAGACAATACCTCAACAGAAGTGGAGGATGATGCTTGTTGCATTGAGGAACCACCACTGTAAGCAAAAGCAGCTTCTTGTCAAATAATCAAATACTAAATTTATTTACTTTGCATATATACGCTATCTCTAAATGAGGATGTAAATTCCCATTTCAATTAGAATTTCAAGTTAATACTAATAACTGGCAGACAAAATTGAACTGGACAGGACATTTTCACATGTCAACAGCTAATAATCATATAAAATATGGTAATACACAGTAATCATAAGCATCCCAAATAGCATGGCACTGAAATACCAGTGCTTCCTTGTCATCATTCAGAATATATTATTCATAATCAGAGCTATCATAATTTCAACATGGCCTTTTTTTATATTATCATTACACTCTTACCCTCAAATGTATCCACATATTTGAAATATTTGATATTTGATTAATAACATGCAATAGAGAGCAGTATTTTTTGCCGCATCACACAGACAAGAGCTGTTAGTATAAAATATTAATATCCATTTAAAGGGAGAACATAATAACAGATCTGATTGATTAATTACCTCTGGGGACCGGCAACCTTATATTTGTGGACTGGAAGAGCATTTATCTCTTCCTCGGTCATGGAAGGTGCAGTAGAAACATTATCTGAATCCAAAGCTCTCAAAGTTTCATAATCTGAGATTGGAAAGAAAAATCTGTATTCAATATACTATATGAAACATCTGAAGAGATTAAAAAACAAAAATTTACTATACTAGAGATCATTTTCAGAAAGTTCTAAAAAATTTATGAGTAGCAAAGTAGCAATTTATATCACAAACGACTTAAAATAACAACAAACCAAGATCATCAAACTCCCGGTCAAGAAGTGCAAGCTGAAGTCTGAGACCCTGCAGACGCCCTCGACTTGCAAGTGCTATTGATGGTGGCATATGCAACCTCAGTTCCGTGTGGCCAAGAATGCCACTGGCTGCTGCTGCATGAGCTTGGCCCTGTGCTTGAAGCTGTTGACATGTTGCATACATCCTCAACATTGTTGCCATCAAGAAAACACCAAGCACCAGCCAAAGCTACAAGTAGAGATAAGAACTTATAAACCACATGGATAAATTAATGTCATTTTTTTCATTGAAAAACTTGCATGCCTACTTTACATACTACAGGACCTTACCAGAAAATTTGGGGACATCTGGTGAGAGTTCAGTATCATGAATAACAGAAGAACTGAAACATATAAACAATAAGACATAAATGGGACATTGAAAGAAAATCTATTGGGAAAAATAAAATATTAAAAGAGAAAGTGATGAAGAAAACATAATGTAACAACAAACCTGTCACGAGAAAAGTGAGTGAATTGGAATTACTAGGACGTGCTGCATGGACACGCTGGATAAAATATTGGAATCAGTATGAAGTTTTAGACTTTCAGTTGATGTTTTATTCATAGAACAAGAAAACACAGAAACAATAAAGCATCGCACGTGTTAGCTCCATCAAAAAATTTATACAGGTGCAGATAATGAGTACATACCAATGCTCGCCTCTCCGGTATAAATCCTGGAAACCCATTTTCAAGATCTGCTCTCGTTCCTCGAAAAACAAAACTCATGACTCTATATGTTTGAAAACTTGAATTAAAACTTCACAGGTTCGCTAGAGTTGACAAAAAACAGCAACTAAAACCTTTGAATATTCTGAAATATCAAATAAAACCATGGTCAGTAGACAATAAATCAATTAATAGATAAATGCTAAAGAATAAAGTTCGATTGGAACAGAAAGGAGGGGAAGAATGAAAATTTACAATGAATACCATATAATTTAATCAAGTATCTGATAAACCAAAAGAGGCAGACAGACAGACAGAAGGTATCTAACATACCACATCCTGACCCTAACAGGATCATCCCTAAAATTGGCCAATGCTATAAAATATTATCACTTATCGGAAATATTCATCATAAAAACAACATTACTACAAAGGAATAATAAAGGACCAAGTTTGGATCTTGCTTAACAATAAATAACTATCTCAAGCACAATAACTCATATATTTCAATTTTCAAAGTAATCCGTGAACATTTTAAATGTTTCCACTCTCACAGAGAACATGATCCTAAAATATGCTTCCGTTATTCAGTTTATTTAGTGTATGGAGCATTTGTGAAAAAATTAAGTATTATCCCAAATACGTCACGAAAGAAAACTTGCCAGTTTTAAACCTAACAGAACATGATTCATCCATTCCAATATATGTCATGCCATCCACCAGCTCCAATCAAGGATAACATAAATTGACAGAACCAGTCACTAGGCTTCCACTACTAACTCAAAATCCATTTTCCACAGGAAAACACAAAACAGCAGAGCCGCGGAGCCAAATCATTTCCAAGCATTACATACAATTACACAATTTTCAAGATTCCAATCCAATGGAGATAAACAAATCAAGGATACAACGTTGATCAAGAATCCACACAACCGTTCGCTACGCCGTGGTCATTTAACGGCATCAATGAAACCAACAGCAAATCCTCCAACAACGTCAAATAAAAACCCTAGCTCAATCTCGAGATAACATTGAATCGAGTAGTAACAAGAAAGAAACGCTCATTCATAATAATAATAACAACAACAACAAAATCGGCAAAACATTTCAGGTGATGGAAATTTGAAAACGGAATCGCGTGGACAATGAGAGGTAGAGGGTTACCGAAATTGGCGAGGAACGACAGCTGAATGTGATTGGGGGTTGTGATCGGAAACAGCGTTAATCCGCTTTCGATCACAAGACAGTCGGAATTGGATCTTTCACCTCCCGATTCGATTCTTTGCCGAAGATCACGAGAAACGGTGATATAGTTTTCTCTTTTTCTTTTCTTTTTGGATCTTTTTGTATTATGGTTAAACAATGGTCAAGTCTGTGGTGTGTGGTAATCCTCGCGTATATGCGTTCATTCTCAACATTTTACAAATTAGAGCGATAAAAAAGTGAAGAAGAATAAAATACGTAC
>Ga0123341_1004540_pt1 | contig 12197 bp, 7 predicted proteins | sample Turbeapinknodule_FD_89959 | JGI IMG/M metagenome (GOLD analysis project Ga0123341, IMG submission 89959) | Root nodule microbial communities of legume samples collected from Mexico - Turtle bean Mexico pink nodule | ecosystem: Host-associated > Plants > Roots > Nodule | place: Mexico: Nepantla... | reverse complement strand
GGGGGGTGTGTTGGAGATCCCACATCGACTAGAGATTAGAGCCTTTCATTGTATATAAGTGGGTGCAAACCTCAACCCTATGAGTCGGTTTTATGGGGTTGAGTTAGGCTTAAAGTCCACTTCTTAACAGTTTTCTATTACTTCTGTAACATCACAGCCTAGTTTTACCTGCAAACACTGAGTGTATAATTAGAAACTGCAAAAGAGTGGAAGGACACACTTTTTTTAGAACCCCAAGCAAAGTAATCTATCATACAGAAGTCAACTTACTATGCAATAATAAGTGTGCAACTTTTTCTATGTTAGATTTGAGCATAAACTCTGAAGCCTGGTTACTATATTTAATCATAATTATTATTTTTATTTTTTTGTGTGTATGGGAGATGGTTCTCTCTCTTTACCGTTTGTTTCTAAGCTGTGTAGTTTTAATTCCAGACTCTAAAATTGCTGAGGATGAAATGACTGGCGAAGATGAAGTCATGGAAGTAGTTTTGGATAGGAAATTGATTCAACAAATCTCTAATGCCATAGATACTCGCTTCCTTCTTCAACTGGTATACCATCTTGCAAATGATTTCTGTATCAAGTGTCAAAAAAAAATTCTCTACCATTTATTTTGAAAAATTGATGAATTTTGATTTTTGTCACATGCAGATAAATATATTATTTAGAGATTTTTCATCTGCCAATGATTCAGATCGTGAGCCAGAGGAGAGGGAGGTGGCAGCTGTTGGTGCAGTTTGTGGATTTTTACATGTTATCTTCAACACATTGCCTCTTGAAAAGATTATGACTGTACTTGCCTACAGAACTGAACTTGTTCCTATACTTTGGAATTTTATGAAACGCTGCCATGAAAACAAAAAATGGTCATCCTTGTCTGAACGGTTATCATACCTCTCTGGCGATGCACCAGGTTGGCTGTTGCCGCTTTCTGTATTCTGTCCTGTTTACAAGTAAGAATCTTTTATACTATTGACTTGTTTAATAAATGCTTGTGTTGATGCACGAATTGTAGTTTCTGCACACTTTTAGTATTTCATTTAATCATAACCTGTTCTTCTTTAATCAGGCATATGCTCATGATAGTTGATAATGAGGAATATTATGAGCAGGAGAAACCACTATCACTGAAGGATATTAGAAGTCTTATCATTCTGCTAAGGCAGGTAATGTTATGGAATGGAATGCCTGTTATTTTAGTGAGACAAGTTGTTGAGAGTTCAGAGATTGAAATCTGTAGTTCCGAGGGAGAGGGAATTCATTCACAGATTGTTAAAATGAAAAATAAAATCTTTCTTGCTCTCTAATCATAAACAAGGTGTGTCAAATTTTTTCGAAGGATGTCTACCAATGTCATGCCAAAAATGTCAAAAACATCCCTAAAGTTTTAGTGCAATGCCCCTTACAAATGTAACCTGCTTTGAAGTAGCAACTAGTTTTTGAAGTTTGTTATTTCTGCAGGTGCTGTGGCAGCTATTGTGGGTGAATCATACCACGTCTGCTAATTTGGTAAAATCTGTTCCAGTCAGCACAGCAATTAAAAAGCAGTTCGAAGCCATTCAGCAGAGGGTTAGCATTGTAGTCTCTGAGCTTCTGTCCCAGGTAGAACAACAGAAACAATAGTTTCATGTTTCCTCTCTGTTGAACTTGGAAGATTTCATGATATTATGATGTTTTATCAAGGGCATCACTTGATACTTTACATTATAATGGGTTTATATGTTTGTGGCTTCTATAGTACTATGCTATAACTATTTCTGGGGAGTTTCAGAGAAACTGGACAGCCTTACTGCACTTTTATTCTTTTTTTCCCTTATCGAATAATTTTTCTTATTCCATTTTGAAGGGTATCTAATATTTTCTGTAGTGGTGCTTTCATTCCTTTTTCACTAATAAATAACCTCTGGTCTTTTTTTATAAAAAAATGATATATCATTTGTTTCTATTAAAAAGGAATGGCAATATCTTTTTTTCTATTAATTACAAGGAATATTTAGAGGTTATCCGTACTCTTCTAATACTTATTCAAGTTACAATTTCTTTGATGCCTCTTTCCTAAAAAGGGCATCTGCACTACTAATAACCTTATGCATCTGAAGGTTCTTTTATCTTTTTCCTAATTTACGTTTTCCCCCCATAGCTGCAAGATTGGAACAACAGACGACAGTTTACATCTCCCAGTGACTTTCATGCTGATGGGGTGAATGACTACTTTATCTCTCAGGTATTTCCTATACAATTGATATTTAGGGGAATATGCACAGAAACATGATTTGTTAGTTGTGCAACTTTTTTCTGCAGGCTGTTATAGAAAATACTCGAGCAAATGAAATTTTGAAGCAGGCTCCTTTCTTGATACCATTTACTAGCAGGGCTAAAATTTTCACTGTAAGAATCTCACTAAATTCTGATATTATTCAGATATGGGTTATTTTTGTATTACAGAATTACAGTTGATGATAATGAGCAGCTTTGGAGTTTCAGCATATCATATGTTTCCGATGTGTTTTCATAAACTAGCTGTTGTCTATTTATTGTTTCATCAGTCTCAACTAGCTGCTGCAAGGCAAAGACATGGATCTCAGGCTGTTTTTACTAGAAACCGGTTCAAAATACGTCGGAATCATATTTTGGAAGATGCCTACAATCAAATGAGTCAGCTGTCAGAAGATGACCTCCGAGGACTGGTAAGGCATGCTAATGTTTACTAACCATTTTCTCCCTGGTCTTGAGGACTTGTAAGTCATCCTTCAATTAAATTTTCAGATTCGTGTGGCTTTTGTTAATGAATTTGGAGTTGAAGAGGCAGGAATAGATGGAGGTGGAATATTTAAAGATTTCATGGAGAACATCACGCGTGCTGCATTTGATGTGCAATATGGATTATTTAAGGTCATATGACATTATCCACTGTTTATGTTTTATGTTTCTTAACGTATAACAACTGTTAGATATAAAACCATTTTTGTACTTTGCCTAAAAGCGTAAGCTTTTGGAACAGTGCATTCAAGTCATAACCTCCATGATCGTGTGGTCTATAGTTTTGAATTTTATTACTTACATCCTTATAAACTAAAGTTGAATTTAAGCACAAGGTAGGTTTGTTCATCACAAAACTATTCACATATAGCCTAAGCTTTGAGTAGAATTTGTTCTGGATACTGTGTTAGTATTTTCATTTCAACGCAGTTGGCCCAACTTGAGCAGCAAATTCAACTTTTAGATATTGTTGCAGTGGGGTGGCTGGTTTGGGGTGTATGGGTGAAGTGTGAAAGACAGGAATTGTAGTGAATAAACTTCACAGTTCATTTTTTTTTGAATTTTGAAAATATAACTGCTATTATGCCTAGTAACAACGACCAACTGTTTGTAATGTGTCACTGAAAATATTTAAAAAAAAAAATGCTTTTATGTTTTGTAATCTTTGGTTGGACATTGCTTCAGCAAAACACCTGTCTTTATAGCCCTTATGTTTTTACTTTGATTTATTGGTTTAATGGCTATCTGATGTTCCGAACATCATTATATCCAGGAAACAGCAGATCACCTGCTTTATCCTAATCCTGGATCAGGAATGATACATGAACAACATCTCCAATTTTTCCATTTTCTTGGTACTCTTCTTGCAAAGGTATGTTTCTGTCCATTTTCCTCCGTCTTTTTAATAAGGTGTCACGACATCCCATATTTTCTTAAAATGGTCAAAATAATCCTTACATGATCTAGGGAATCTTCCTTTTCAGTTCTTTTTAATATATGAAATCAGAGGCTATGCAGCCTTAATATATGGCTAACCTGTTAACATTACCTGTAGTATAGCCCTGCAAACTTCACTCTCCAGATGTCAAGTTCGTAGGTGCAAGAGGGGTGTTTTAAGATTTCCAATAGTGTATAGTAGGAACAGGGCCAAAATACTCCGTATAAGACCTGGTTATTCTCCTCCCTTAGATAGTTTTTTTGGGGTTTAGTTTGGCTCAAGCAATCTGGTATAATGTGGGACCGTGCATAGTGATTGAATCTGCCTAGTGGGTCATTGTTCTGTATCTGTTATTTGTTTGTATGCATTATTTTCTTGTGTGTTTGTTTGATTAGAACAACACCTCACGCTTACAGATTACATTTGCAGGCTATGTTTGAAGGGATTCTGGTTGATTTACCATTTGCTACATTCTTTTTGAGCAAATTGAAACAAAAGTAAGACTTGGTTGTATTGGTTTGTTTGCCTCAGTTATTATTTACCCTATTTAAATTTAGATTGTTCAATGCTCAGATCTTGAGTTTCCATGCATTTGTTCACTTGCTTATGTTTTGTGATTCACAAATGACACTTGGTATTAATGTAATGCAAAAGCTTGTTGTGAATGTATTTATTTCTTGAAATGAATGGGCCTATGTGCTCTTCCCATAGAAGTGGTTTTCTACTACTACATTAAATATTTTTTCTGTTTTTGAAGTTTATTCCTGTGTTTGTGGTGGGTGTCAACCCAATAAATTTTGTTCCTACTCTGTTTAGAAAATAATAAGTGTAGAACATTGAGAGGGTTATATCCATACAGACTGGTAAAGCTTACTTCCTTTATGAAATTAAAAAAAAAAAACAATACAGAGATGTGGAGGAAGGGGAGGGGGTTGAATTTAAACCAATAGGAAAAACTAAAAGATGATTATGATTTAATGACGACAAAACTGTAGCCCACGGTAAAATCTTAGGTTCAGTTCTTAGGATTGATTATTGATTCAAGGATGTATATTTTCTCTTTAAACAAACTGATTTTAGATATTAATAAGCTGTAATAGCCAATTTCTATGTACTTTCTTGATAACCAAGAGAAGATCTTTGACTACTTCCATTACCAATACACTAGCCTAAATAAACTTCTAGGATTTAGCCTATCAATAGCTTTAACTCCTAATGGGAACTAACTAACATGTTGGCTTGGTTCATTTAGATTAGGCTGTATTTCTACTCCAGTGTCGTTGATTTCCACTAGTTATTAAGGATTAATAGACAATTATAGATCTACTGTTCTAATTTGTTTTATACTATTGTTAACTGGAGAGAACCATGTTTGCGCAGCCAACAAAGTAGTAATTTGGACCTTCATCATCCTGTAAAAGATTTTAGTTACTCATGGAAGCCATAAGAACACAAGAACAAAGGAAACTAGAAAGAGAATTAATTACCTAGCTTTAAACAAAGACACAAGTCTCCTCTTAGAGTTTCTGAAACTTTTTTATATTTAAGGTTTCTAAACAAGGCCTAAAAGTTGAAGGATCCTAAAGAAAACTCGAAATATAAGAAAACATACAGATTTCTAACTGAGCCCTAGTGAAAACGTCCTAATTAATTTTTGGATGTTCCCCAAGTATCATGTAGTCAAGGGTTATGATGATTGACTTCCTATTTTCTTCCTGCATACGATTCAAATTACCTTGGATCCTTTATAAAGGTTGAAATTTTCTTTCCTATATAGAAAATAAACAAGAAAAATTACATGAACCAATAAGATAAAGCCATGCAAATTACTAAGTAAACATGCCTGTGCTAGGAATATGTAGAAAAAGAAAGAGAAATTATTGCTAATTTGATATGCATTAGTTCTATGAGAGGTTTGTGCTTTAGTGCTATAAGAAGCTATACTTCTTGCTTTCTTATGCCTTTATTTTCCGGTTGTATCAGGCACAACTATTTAAATGACTTGCCTTCCCTGGATCCAGAATTATATCGTCATCTTATTTTTCTTAAGGTAATATCTCCTCTTTGGCTTTCATTTCCTGGCATCTATTTCATTATTGAGAAAACTCTACTAAAATTAATTTAGGTACGCTAGTTATTACTGGATTGAACAAGGTTTCTTGCAAATAAAATAACAGCTTAAGCTCGTATGCAAGCTATAAAAAACTAATAGCACTATATATAGGTTACATAATTTTTTTTTAATTAACACTCACGTTTTGATGGCCCTGTGTTGAATTGATATGCACTAAAAAAAATTCAATGTTAAAAACAAATATTGTCAAATTCTAGTTTCAATGTTGGAATGAAAGAAGGGGGGTTTAAGATCAAATGTAACAATTCATCATTCATAAACATATTGTCATACTTGCATATGTATGATCAAACAACATAAAATCAACATTGGAATAGAAGGGGGGATCATAGCATGAGTGTTATACATGTTTGGACTACCACAAATATTAATGTAACTAGTCCTACCATATATACATGATATACTACCCATAGATACATAATATATTTTAGCACTATGTTGTCCTTGGATTAGAACTATGGGTGGGGATTTTGTAACACAATTGCTTTTGAATTAATGAAAGATTGCTTGTAGGAAAGCCTTGATTTTCTCGGTGAGTGTGTCAATATTTTCCCACTGATTCTTCTTTGACTAACAGCATTATGAGGGTGACATTTCGGAGTTGGAACTATATTTTGTTATAGTAAACAACGAATACGGAGAGCAAACAGAAGAGGAGCTACTTCCAGGCGGAAAGAACACCCGTGTTACTAATGAGAATGTCATTACTTTTATTCATCTTGTAGCCAATCATCGCTTGAATTTTCAGGTAAAGTAAGGCCTACTTTGAATAAAGTTCTCAATTAACACTCATAAGAGAAAAAATAAATGAATAGGTAAAATCAATTTATGCTTGTTAACCTTTTTATATGATCTCTTTTCTAAAAGTTGAGTGCATAAAACGTTTTTGGTTTAGTTTATGGGAAATTTTGATTCATTTGACCTATCTTTCTTGTACCAGAACTGTCTATAAGAAAAATAATTAACCAAACAAGGCTTAATTTTTTTTAATTTAAATTGCATCTCAGAGTGACTATAATTATGCATCAAATATATTAAAACTAACTATCTTTTTTAGATACGTCAACAAAGTTCTCATTTCCTGAGAGGATTTCAGCAACTTATTCAAAAGGATTGGATTGATATGTTCAATGAGCATGAACTTCAGGTTTCCTTCTATCTTGACCGACTTTCAGGCATCTAAAGCTATGGTTTTTTTTTCATTTGAATTCTTATTCTTGCATTGGGTGATCTTATTGGTTTGATAAACAATTATCGTTTTCTCCTACATGCCATAATTTACGCCTGACTCTTGCTACAAATTTATGTTCTTCATGATTGATAATTATAAAGTGAAAAGTACGCCTTGACTTTGTTATATTTGCTTCTATGTTTTGATTTTCTTAAAAAGTGACTTTAAGCCTATTTAACTTTATAGAACTAGTCTCGTGAATGAGGTTTGTTCCTAGTTATATACTATAATTTGATCCTATTTCTAGTTAATGGGAGATCTTCAACACACCCCCTCATACCATACTCCCATATCAAGTGTGTGATTCAATATTTGTGGGTGGTCCAATAGATACAACCCACTCTGCTCCTTAGCAATCAGAATTGTCTTCCCTGTGGCAAGGTTTTGAAATACAAGGGGAGAAAAAAGTTACTCAACAATTTTAATCTTTCGTTAGCTTTTGTATAGAAAGAAGGCTATTGGTCAATTTTGGGACTTATAAGACATCCTTTAGTACATTAGAGATGATTTTAAAGTTATATTTATGGATTCGCATATGGGCACACTATCACCATTTAGCAATGTTGTTCAACAGTTTGGTATGACTCGCAATGAAGCATATCATTCATCTTTTTACCATCGCTCGAGTGCTAGGTGTATCTATCTTGTAGTATATGTTGATGACACTGTTCTTACAGACAGTGATCATCGTGGCATCTTACAACTAAAACATTACCTTTGTCAACACTTTTAGACCAAAGATCTTGACAAACTCAGATATTTCTTAGGGATTGAGATAGCACAATCTAATACTGTTATCTCTAAAAAAAGAAATGCATTGGATATTTTGGAGGAAACTAGGTTGATAAATTCAAAATTTGTTGATACACCCATGGATCCCAATGCCAAACTTCTACCCTATCAAGGGGAGCCTCTCTCAGATCCTAAGTACAAAAATTAGTTGGAAAATTAAACAATCTTGTTGTTAGTCGTCTTGATATTTCCTTTACCATCAGTGTGGTGAGCCAATTTCTTAATTTCCCTTGTGAGGACCATTGGAATGTAGTCATTTGTATACTAAAATGCATTAAAGGCTCTCCTAAAAAAGATTTGTTATATGGTCACAATAACCATACTAAAGTCATTTGTTATTCAGATGCTGATTCATCTGACAGAAGATCAACTTTCGGATATTGTGTCTCCATTGATGATAACTTGATCTCTTGGAAGAGCAAGAAACAAAGTGTTGTGGCGAGATATAATGCAAAAGCAGAGCTATGGCCTCAGCTACTTGTGAGCTTATTTGGCTTAAACAATTACTTTAAAAATTGCATTTTGGAGAGGTTAATCAAATGACACTTATATGTGATAATCAAGTTGCTCTTCATATTAGCTCAAATCCATTTTTCCATGAAAGGACCAAATATATTGAGATTGATTGTCATTTTATTCGAGAAAATATTGTATCGGAAGATGTCAAGATTGAGTTTGTTAATTCAAATAATTTATTAACAGATATTTTTACTGAATGCTTTTGTGGTCCAAGGATTGATTATATTTATAAGAAGCTGAGTATATCCGAGGTCAGTTTTATGAAATTGAGTTTGACCTCAAGTTCAAACTCTTAAGAGGTATGAAGTGCATTCCAAATGATATCATTGTGTTGTAACTAATAGTCCACAATTAGTTGCGACCTCTTCAATGGCTTCCTTAATGGTAGTCTCAAGGGTCCTATTTAGTCCCATAGTAGCTAGATATATAACTTAAAATAAAGCATATAAAGTTTAGGAAGTGCTGATGTTAAAGTCAGTTTTATTAATCTGAGTTTGGTCTTAAGTTCAAACTCTTAAGGTATGAAGTGCATTCGAAATGATATCATTGTGTTGTAACTAATAGTTTTCTATTAGTTGTGTGACCTCTTTGATGACTTCCTTAGTGGTAGTCTCAGGGGTCCTCTTTAGTCCCACATTAGCTAGATATATAACTTAAAATAAAACATTTGAATTAGGAAGTGCAGACGTTATAGTTGGTTTTATGAAATTGAGTTTGGTCTTAAGTTCAAACTCTTAAGAGGTATATAGTGCATTCCAAATCATATCATTGTGTTGTAACTATAGCCATAGTTTTTTGTGAACATGTGGTAGTCGAAAGGCTTGGTCTTTTAGTACACTTATTTGTTGATGAACTTCAATAGTTTGTTGAAATTTTTTATATATATTGTTCAACTGCCAATTTTCCTGGATTCGGTTTTCAACTAATTCATGTTTTCTCTAGAATCTGTAATTTGTCTCAATGTAATTCAGTACTGAACTTGCTTCACAGTATTGTTTTCCATAGCTTTTGATATCAGGTTCACTTGACAGCTTGGATGTTGATGATTTGCGGCAGCATACAAACTATGCAGGAGGCTATCATAGTGTAAGCATCTGGTATTTCTGTGAGGATTTAGTCAGTAATGCAAAAGCAAGAAACATTCAAGTGATACACTAACTGAAAAACTTTTCGAGATTGTTCTTTTGCTTAGGGTTTTTTTTCTATGATTATTTGTTGGATTTTGAAGATAGATAAGATGGAGATTGTAGAAACTGAGAGACATGTAGTCTTTTATTGATGTATAAATCAATCACGGAGTTACTCAGCCTAGGAACCAGTACCCATTTAAGGCCTATTTGTATAAATTATTCTATAAACACTTACTACAAAAGAAAATAAAGAAGGAAAAATGAAAAGAAAAAAAAAATCTGCAAATTAAATTAATTTATGCATATGTTAATTTGTAGAAGTTTCATATAAAATGTTTCTTTTTAGTCGTTATTCCTTTTCCTAACTATAAATGTCCATGGAGAAACATATCTAAAGAAACCCTTAATTTATGAAGTGAACACATAATATGGTTGCCAAATTCTTCCCATCTCCACTTAATTAACTCAATCCTAAATCAGCTCCTTTAAATTCAACCGGCTCATAAACAGTGAAGCTTTTATTTTTGCATTTTAACTCTGTAAGGTGAGTACTTTCCGTTGGAAGAATATTTTTGGAGTTCTGATGAGCATGGGTTTGCCATTCAGCAATGGATCAAATTTGATTCTCATTCTAAGGGTCTTGGTCAAACAAAGGGAACGATTTCTGTGGAAGTGTGTGTAGTCTTTTCAACCTTCCAACTTTTGAGTATAGCATTTGATTGGTGCTTAATTATGTGATTTTTAAGGTCGGCTCATGCTAAACCAATTACTGGATCTGGTTATGTTTATATCTTCTGGTTGCTGTTGCACTGAAACTTCCTCCAACTTGGTTTTCTCTTTCCTCCACGTTGGAGGATATCTGTGCTCTTCCAAATTTTACCTTCTACATAAAAGGGATGTTTGCTGATCTTGTAGCTTATGTTTGTTTTTTTTTCCATCTATCTAGGGTAAATATCAGTAGTCTGGATGTTTTTTAGCATTTGAACCATTTTGGTTTATCAGTTTTCTTTTTTTTGTTTGTTTGTTTGTTTGACTTGTGAATTCTGACTTGTGTTTTCATCTGATAGGAGCATTATGTTATTGAGATGTTCTGGGAAGTTCTCAAAGGCTTTTCATTAGAAAACAAGAAAAACTTTTTGAAGTAAGATGCACACCGCAATAAGATTTATTTGCTCTTTTTATGTCATGTTAGTATGAGATAAAAATTTATTATCCTTACAGGTTTGTGACAGGTTGCTCTCGGGGACCATTGCTAGGATTCCGATATCTTGAACCTTTGTTTTGCATACAAAGGTATGCTTTGATTGTATTAAATATTTTCTCCACTTGATCTCTACCAAAGTTGGTATATTTTACAGACAAAAGGATCGTATTGGAATTGTCTGATGTCTCTTATTATAGGGCCGGTGGTAATAGTTCGGAGGAAGCTCTTGACCGATTACCGACATCAGCCACCTGTATGAATTTACTAAAGCTTCCACCTTATAAAAGGTTCGTCATAGTACTTGTCTTTACAGTTTGAAGTGTGTACATGAAAATTTGTTTGTCTCTACCGTTGTAGAGCGGTTAGAAAATTAAAGATGTTTGAACTAATAACACTGACATAAGTAAGGAGAAATTGCGTTTTGTCAATTTATAGTGTATGTGTACCAGATATCTGAAAGTACATAGGAAACACAAATTTAATCGAGAGAATCAGATTCTCTAGATTTAACATTACACCGTCTTGTTGACGCATGAGTGTGTCACGGAAGAATAATGATTTTAGAATTGTAAAAATATCGAAATATAGTCTTAGCAGATTTAAAAATTTGAAAACCTTTTTAGCTGGTCTGAAACCTTATTAGGTAGTTCTTGGATATTAGTTCATTAATAAGATGTTTGTTGTGAATGTCCTTAATGTTTGAGCTTGGACATCAGTCATTATATAAGAACTTCTCTATGATAATAGTTCACGTTAAATTTAATTCAAACATTGTTTCACGTTAAGTTTTCGAGGGAGGGCAGATCTCTGGTTTATGGTTTCCACTTCAGTATTATCATTTCCCTCAATTTTGTCTATGTTACGACTATGAAGACTAAGGTTTTGAGCCACGATAACGGGAACCATTTTTCTTAACTCTAGTCAATATTCATGCATCTTTGCATGATCTTAATTCTCGATAATGTAGCTTGGATTTATTTTATCTGGTGTAAGGTTTTGATGTATTTTGTGTGGCAAACCTACTCACTCATTTTCAATGCAGTAAAGAGCAACTGGAAACCAAATTACTGTATGCCATAAATGCTGACGCTGGCTTCGATTTGAGTTAAAAGGAGGCGCCACTATTTACCGCATCATTTCGTTTCAATAGCATTAGAGGTTCAGTAATATTCTTTACTAGACAAACGCCACAGAACAAGAATATTCAATGTAATGTGAACTGAGGGATAGGAATGCCATGTACATAATATATTCATTTTCATCTTCTCACTGTCAATTTGTCCTTAAATGTAAATATATTTGATGAAAAATAATTACAGTGGGATACTTTTTTGTATCACTAAAGTTGTGTGGAATTAAATTATTCCGGAACGAACCCAACTTACACTCGATATTATCAAACATGGCATTCCATACGATAATACATAAATAATGTATTTGTTTGAATATATATATATATATATATATATATATATATATATATATAT
>Ga0123341_1004539_pt1 | contig 12198 bp, 10 predicted proteins | sample Turbeapinknodule_FD_89959 | JGI IMG/M metagenome (GOLD analysis project Ga0123341, IMG submission 89959) | Root nodule microbial communities of legume samples collected from Mexico - Turtle bean Mexico pink nodule | ecosystem: Host-associated > Plants > Roots > Nodule | place: Mexico: Nepantla... | reverse complement strand
TCCTGGCGGCCCGGCGCAAGCAGGGCTCCGGCGCCCGCTCGCTTGGCCGCAATCTCGCCGGCCTTCGTTCACTGCTGCGCCACCTCGAAAAGAAGGGCCTGGTCAATGCCGCCGGCGCCGGCGCGATCCGCTCGCCGAAACAGCCGAAATCGCTGCCCAAGCCGCTGTCGGACACGCAGGCGATCACCGTCGCCAGCAACGAAGCCCAACTCCACGACGAACCCTGGATCGCCGCGCGCGATGCGGCTGTCATGACGCTGCTTTACGGTTGCGGCCTGCGCATCTCCGAAGCGCTGGATCTCATTCCCTCAGAGCTGAAGAAGGGCGCCACAACGCTGCGCATTACCGGCAAGGGCAACAAGACGCGGCTGGTGCCGTTGCTGTCGGTGGTGTTCGACGCGGTCGAGAAATATCGCACGCTCTGCCCCTATGATCTCGAGCCCGGCGAACCGCTGTTTCGCGGCGCCCGCGGCGGCAAGCTACAGCCCGCGATCATCCAGCGCGCCATGCAGAAGCTGCGCAGCGCCTTCGGCCTGCCGGAGACGGCAACACCGCATGCGCTTCGCCACTCCTTTGCCACCCACCTGCTGGCCGGCGGCGGCGACCTGCGCACCATCCAGGAACTGCTCGGCCATGCCAGCCTTTCGACGACACAGGTCTATACCGGCGTCGATGCATCGCGCCTGCTTGAGGTGTATGATCGTGCTCACCCACGCGCGTAGAGCCTTTTCTGGTCAGATTGCAACATTCTGCCGAAGCAAGAGGACTCTAAGCTTTCGTTAACGCATTCTCTTAAAGGATTATGCGCAAGCCGGGCGTAGAGCATGAAACAATAAGGCATGTGACCGGAACATCATCATGACGACATCAATCGGCCGCCGAACTTTTCTCGCAGCACCGGGCAATCTGCTGCTCTGGCTGATTGCGGCCTTTCATATCCTGCTTCTTGCCGCCCTGTTTGTGGCCTTCCTGACTGCAAGGCCGGCGGCGGCCGAAGACGCGGCCTGCACCGGTCGCAACCTGATGGTCGAGCTGCAGCAGAACGATCCCGCCCGCTATGCCGAGGCGCTGAAAGAAGCCGACGCTACGCCAAACGGCAAGGGCATCTTCTGGAAGATCGAGAAAGCAGGACTTCAGCCTTCGTGGCTGCTCGGCAGCATGCATGTCACCGATCCGCGCGTGCTGGCCCTGCCGCCGCGCGCGCAGGCTGCCCACGACGCGGCCAATACGATCATCATCGAATCCGACGAGATCCTCGATGAGCGCAAGGCGACCGCGGCCCTGCTCGCAAAGCCGGAGCTGACGATGTTCACCGACGGCACGACGATCGACAAACTGCTTTCCCCCGAGGACTACAAGCGCCTCGAAGCCGGTTTGAAGCAGCGCGGCATCCCGCTTGGTGCCGTTTCCCGCATGCGGCCGTGGATGATCTCGAGCGCCGTCGCCCTGCCTGCCTGCGAGATCGCGCGCAAGGCCAAGGGCGTGCAGTTCCTCGACCAGAAGATCGCTACCGACGCCGTTTCTCAGGGCAAGCAGGTCAAGGGGCTGGAGACCCTTGCCGAACAGATCCAGGCTATGGCCGACCTGCCGATCGAATTCCATCTGAAGTCGCTGATCGAGACGCTCGAGCTCGGCGACAAGATGAGCGACGTCGTCGAGACGATGACCGACCTCTATCTCTCCGGCGATATCGGCATGACCATGCCGATGCTGAAGACCGTGACGCCGGAGACGGAAGGCGAAGATAGCGACTACGCCGCCTTCGAACAGCGCGTCATCCTCGACCGCAACAAGGTGATGGCCGAGCGCGCTGCCCTCATTCTGGACGGCGGCAACGTCTTCATGGCGGTCGGCGCCCTGCACCTGCCCGGCAAGGCCGGCGTCATCGAACTGCTGCGCCAGCAGGGTTTTACCGTGACCGCGGTGAATTGAGTCAGCCGAGCGTCATGCGGCGCAGCACATTGGTTTTCCAGTAGAACTGATGCACGAGGGCGCCCGCGACATGCGCCGCGATCAGCGCCCAGAGAATGATCTTCAGGATATCCGCGTGGAACGACCCGGCGGGATTGATGCCGAAATAGTAGGCGGCGATGCCTGACAGCGGCATGGCGAAGATCAGGATGTAGAGGCCGGCATGGGCAAGCTTCGCCGCGAGGCGGAAGATCGGCGGCTCCGCCGCCGCCTCGGACGGCACGCCCTTGGTAAAACGCAGTCCGAGCCTGACGACGGCGAGCAGCAGAATGGCGATGCCGACATAGGCATGGATATTCGCCGACGCAACCTGCTCCGGCGTCGGCACCTCGCCTCTGCGCATCAGCCGATGCCAGATGTTCATGCCGTCGGGAAACAGCAGATTGAAGAAGATCAAAAGCGCGATCGCCCAATGCAGGAAGCGTTGGTTGAGACTGTAAGCCATGGTGGACGGTTGCTGCATTTTCTCGACCTTGGTCAAATGTTTATCTCTGCGATTCACAACAACCAGACCTAGGCTAATCCATGGCTAAGTTGTTCCTAAGCGGTTTGTTTTCCGCCACTCTTCGTACTCTTCGCGGGCGTCGTCATGCAGTGGATAGTAACGCTGCAGCGACCCGCCCCCCATCAGCTTCACCCGCGAGAACTCCTCCCAATCGTGATGCTTTTGCGATTCTTCGATGACCTTGGCGGCCATTGCGACTGGAAGCATCACCACCCCATCATCGTCGGCGACGATGATGTCCCCGGGGATGACAGTGACTCCGCCGCAGGCAATCGGAACGTTGACGGCGTTGGGATAGATGCCAGTCTGCACATGATAGTTGGGCGTCCAGCCGCGCAGCCATAGAGGGATATCCAGCTTCTCGACATTGGGCCGGTCGCGCATGCATCCATCGATCACGATGCCGGCGCCGCCTCTGCCCTTGAAATACGTCGACATCATATCGCCGAAGACGCCCGAGCTCATGTCGCCGCGCGCGTCAACGACGACCACATCGCCCTCCTGCACGTGGTAAAGCACGTGGCGGTGCAACTGCGTCTCCGGATCTGCATATTCTCCCTCGGTGAAGAGGTCCGGCCGCTGCGGCATGAATTGAAGCGTCAGGGCCGGCCCGACGACCGACCTCCCGCGGTTCTGCGACACGGGACCGACCATGTGCGGATTGCGAAAGCCCATGTGGCCAAGCGTGCCGGCAACCGTCGCGGCGCCAATTTCCTTCAGCGCGTCGATCAGCTCTTTGGGCGGTCGCGTAATGTCGGGCGTCTGCGTCATTTTAGGCTCCGGTGGATGAAACTACCAGTTTGTGACAGAACCGTCGCGGCGCTTCAGGTGGGGCGCTTCCCAGAAACGAAAGCTCTCTGCCTTGACCACCTCTTCGTTGACATCGACGCCGAGCCCCGGCAGGTCGCTGACCGGATAGTCGGGGCCGTCGAGCCGGGGGTGCACGGGGAAGAAGTCGGAATTATCGAAGCCGAGCTTTGCTTCGGGCGCCCTGGTCTCAAGCCAAGCGAAATTCGGTACCGCGGCGGCGAGATGGATGGTCGCGGCCGTGCAGACTGGGCCGAGGGGATTATGCGGCATCAGGTCCACATAATGTGCTTCGCTCCAGCCAGCGACCTTCATCGCTTCAGTGAGCCCGCCCACATTGCACACATCGAGCCGGTTGAACTGATGGATGCCACGTTCGATGTAGGGCAGGAATTGCCACTTGCTGGCAAACTCCTCGCCGATGGCGAACGGGATGTCGGTCATCGTGCGCAGGGATTCATAGGCCTCGGGTGTCTCGTCTCGTATCGGCTCCTCGAGGAAATCAAGCACGCCACGACCGAGCTTGTTACAGAAGCTCGCGGCTTCCGCCACCGACAGCCGATGATGATAGTCGATGCCGAGGACGACCTCGTCGCCCAGCGCCTCGCGCGCTTTGTTTAGCATCGCTGCGGTCGCGCCGATCGACTCCCGCGGCTCAAAGATGTCCTTGTTGTTTTGCCCGATGGGGAAGAAGCGGATCGCCTGCCATCCTTGTGCGCGGAGTTCCCGGGCTCGTTCGATGGCAACATCGCCCTCGGCCTCGTCGCCGGTCGAGGCGAAGGTCGGAATGCGGTCGCGCTGCTTGCCGCCCAGCAGCTCGTAGGCCGGCACCCCCAGCGCTTTGCCCTTGATGTCGTGAAGGGCAATATCGATGGCGGAAATCGCCGCCTGCAGGACACGCCCGCCTTCGAAGTATTGGCTGCGATAGATTTCCTGCCAGATCCGACCAATCTGCATCGCGTCGCGGCCGATGAGAAATTCGCGATAGTGCTCGATCGCGCCGGCCACCGCCTTCTCGCGACCGCTCAAGCCGCTCTCGCCCCAGCCGAAGATGCCGTTGTCGGTCTCGACCTTGACCAGCATCTGATTGCGCGTTCCCACCCATACTGGATAGGGCTTGATCGCCGTGATTTTAAGCTTCGTCGTCATCCATGCCCTCGTTTTCACGCGCATCCACGCGGTCATCAGTTGGCCCTGAGGGCCATTTCTGTTTCGCCGTCGAACAGATGCATCCGCTCCTGATCGAACTCGAGCCAAATCTGTTCGTCGGGCGCGACGGCAATGGTTGGCGGCACGCTGACATTGACGATGGCGCCGGACAGGAACGCCTGTACGAAGGTGACGTCTCCGGTCGGCTCCACCGTGTATGCCTTGGCCGGCACGCTTCCAGGAATCGCGCTCTTGTGCAGCTTGATCGTTGAGTGACGCGCGCCGAGCACGACCTTTCTGGTTGTTGCCCTCGCGACCTTCTGTGCGTTCTGTGGCGAGAGCTCGAGGCGCCAGCCCTCCGCGCCGGTCAATACAGTGTTGCCGCTTGCCGTCGATGCCTCCAGCGGAACAAGGCTCATCGCCGGGCTGCCGACGAAGCTGGCGACGAACATGTTCACCGGATGGGCAAAGACCTGCGCCGGTGAATCGTATTGCTGCAGGTAGCCGCCGTTCATCACCGCCATCCGGTCAGCCATGGTGACCGCTTCGAGCTGGTCATGGGTCACGTAGATGATCGTCGCCCTGAGGTCCTGGTGAAAGCGCTTGATCTCCGACCGCATCTGCACGCGCAGCTTTGCGTCGAGGTTTGAGAGTGGTTCATCCATCAAAAATACCGCCGGATCGCGAACGAGGGCACGGCCGAGCGCCACGCGCTGCTGTTGCCCGCCCGAAAGTTCGCGTGGCTTGCGCTCGAGCAGCTGCGTCATGTCGAGCACGCGCGCTGCTTCCTTGACCTTCTTGTCGATCTCGTCTCTTGGCAGTTTGCGCATCTGCAGCGGGAACGCCAGATTTTTGTAGACCGATTTCTGCGGATAGAGCGCGTAGTTCTGGAACACCATTGCGATGTCCCGGTCCTTGGGGTCGAGGTCATTGACCACCCGGTCGCCGATGACGATGTCGCCAGATGTGATGGGGATGAGCCCCGCCACAAGGTTGAGCGTGGTTGTCTTGCCGCAGCCGGAAGGGCCGACGAGCGCAACGAATTCGCCGTCGTTGACCGTCAGCGAAACGTTGTTGACAGCTTTGAAGCTGCCGTAGGTCTTGACCAGATCTTTGAGGACCACGTGGGCCACCGGCAACTCCCCTAGAGCATGATGCCGAAAAGTGTGAGCGGTTTTCGGAAGACATCATGCTCTAACTCTTTAATTTAGAACAGGATTCAGATTTTAGGCCGACCGGCCTAAAATCATCCTGTTCTAGTGCTTGACTGCACCTTCCGTAAGCGCCCGTACGAAGTATCGCTGCAGGACAAGGAACAAGACCACGACGGGCACGCTCATCATGAAGCTGGCCGCCATAAGGCCCGGAAAGTCCGTTGTATTTTCCGAGAAGAAGCGCTGGATGCCGACTGGCAGTGTCAGCTGCTCGTTCTTGGAGAGAAAGGTGTAGGCGTAAATGTACTCGTTCCACGCGCCGATGAAGGAATAGATCGCCGTGGCGATGATACCTGGCGCCGAGAGCGGCATCACGATCAGGATAAAGGCCTGGAACCGCGTTGCCCCGTCGATGCGGGCCGCCTGCTCGAGTTGCACCGGGATGTTGTCGTAGAAGCCCTTGAGGAGCCAAATTGCCAGCGGCAGGCCGAATGTGAGGTAGGTCAGTACGAGCGACGCATGCGTGTTCACCAGCCCGATTGCCCGCATCAGGATGAAGAGCGGCACGAGGAAGATCACCGCCGGGAACATATTGCGGAGCAAGACGGCGAAGAACAGAAAGTTCCGGCCCGGGAAGGTGAAGCGTGAAAAGGCGTAGGCCGCAGGAACCGCCACGATCACCGAAAGGATGGTCGTGGCGGTGGAGACGAAAAGGCTGTTCCAGAAGAAGCGCAAGAAGTCCTGGCCGACGCTGTTTTGCGGATCGAGCAGCTTCTGGTAGCTGGCGAGGGTGGGTTGATCCGGCCACCATTGCGGCGGGAACTGCATGGCCGCGAAGCCGGACTTGATCGAGGTGATCAGCATCCAGATCATCGGCAATGCGGTGTAAAGCAGCATGAACACAAGGAAGACGCGTCCGCCCCACCGCCATCCATCGATGCGCATACGGCGGTGCGCCTGGCCTCGATGGGCAATCTCGGCAATCGTGCTCATGCGCTCCCGTCCTTCTGCTCGTTGCCGCTCAGCGCACGGACGTAGAAGTATCCGAGCGACATCAGGATCACGAACAGCAGCACCGAATACGCCGATGCCACACCCCAGCGCTGGCGGCCGAAGGCGAGTTCATAAATATGGGTGATCCAGATATGCGATGCGTTCGACGGCCCGCCGCCGGTCATGATCCAGGGGATGATGAAAGAATTGAAGTTGGCCACCGCCAGCAGAAGGATCGTCACCGTCGAGACGTTTCTCAAGTGCGGAAAGGTGACGTGCCAGAACCGCTGCCATGCATTGGCTCCATCGACTTTTGCGGCGCGCAGCAACTGGTCGGGAACCGTCTGCAGGCCGGCCATCATCATGATCATGGCAAACGGAAACTCTCGCCAGATATTGACGACGATCAGCGAGGGCAGCACGGTGCTGACGCTGTCGATGAAATTCGGCGACCGGTCAGCCAATCCGAGGCCGACCAGCACCGCGCCAATGATCCCGAAGTCCGAATGGTAGATCCACTTCCAGATATAGGATGCCGCAACCGCGCTGATGACCCAGGGAATGATCAGGACGGCGCGTAGAATCCCACGGCCGACAAAGTCACGATGGAGCGCCAGGGCGCAGGCAAACCCCAGGACAAATGAGATGAGCGTGGATCCCAGCGTCCAGATAAGAGTGTTCGAGGTGACCTTCCAGAATACCGGACTTGTGAGGATGGAGGTGTAGTTGTCGAGACCGATGAAAATCTTGTCCCGGAGCTGCAGGCCGGGCGGCGTATTGAAGAACGACAGCTCGATAGTGTAGTAGATAGGGTAGGCTATGACGATGAGCATCACGGCGATCGCCGGAAGCACATAAGCGTAGTCAGCGCGATGCTCCCAAATCTTTCGCAGCAACCCGGACCTATCGGGTTGCGGTCTTCGACGAGCCTCGGCCTTGCCAGTCAATATCGTCACTGTGCCCGTGCCCTTATTCTTGGGAATAAACCGGCTGCACGCGAGGCGCAGCCGGTCAAATCGTCAGGCTGGACTAGAGCCCGCCGTCCATCAGGTCTTTTACCTTTTTGGCTGCGTCGTCCGCGGCCTGGTCGACGCTCATGGCTCCGGTCAGGGCATTTTGCAGCATGTCCGGGACGATGATGTTCATGATCTCGGGGGACTGTGGCAGCGCTGGGAACGGAATGCCGTATGGCAGCATCGAGGTCGTGACATCGAGGAACTTGATGCTATCAAGACGTTCCTTCATCCATTTGGTCTTGAAGCCATTGAGGTTTCCCGGGTTCGAGCCGGCATAGGCCATTTTCAGCGACCATTCGGGGCTCGTCCACATGCAGATGATCGCCTTTGCGGCCGGCTCGTCTACCTTGCCGCCCTCGACATATTCGGGCTTCAGGATGTGAATGTTGGAGCCGCCGAACACGACGGCACGCTTGCCGTCGGGGCCAGTCGGAATAAGGCCGTAGCGCATGTTGTCGATGACGGTCTGCGCCTTGTCCTTGTCGGTATCCGTCGCCTTTTTCTGCAAGTCGAGCATGACGTTGTAGTCGGACGGGTGCGAGATCATCATGCCGAGCTGACCCGCAAGGAAGAGGGGCTGGTTGTCGGCTTGCTGGTTGGTGAGCGCCGAAACCGGAACCGACTTGTCGCGAACATACATATCGTAGGAGGCTTGCAATGCCGCCTTGCTCTGCGCGCTATTGAGCTCGACCTGCTTGTAGGTCGGGTTGGCGGTCGCTTCGTCGAAAACCCCGCCGCCATAGGCCCACAGCTGCGGCATGAAGCGATATGGCGTATTGCCGGCATTCTTGCGAGCCACGAGGCCGTAACCGGCAATGCCGAGCTTGTCGTGGATCTGTTTGGAATATTTGACGACGTCGTCCCAGGTTGCCGGGGCCTTGTCCGGATCGAGGCCTGCCCGCTTGAAGATGTCGGCGTTCCAGATGAAAGCCATCGTCTCGTTGTTGGTTGGAATGCCGTAGGTCACTCCCTCCCAGGTTACAGCCTTCATTGCGCCGGGCCAGAAATCCTCGGTCGAATACCCGACATCTTCGGGCTTGAGCGGCTCCAGATAACCCTTTGAGGCGAACTCGGTGCCGCCCAGGATCTGCAGTCGGACCGCCATCGGCGCTGCATTGCCGAGGAGCGCGGTCCGGAACTTGTCCAGCAGGTCGTTATAGGTGAGGGCCTGCTCCTCAAGCTGGATATTTGGATAGGTTTTGCGGAAGGTTTCGAAGAACTCCTTATAATACTGGCGCAGGAGGTCGGGGTCGCCCTCGAACACGCCCTGGTACCAGAAAGTCAGTCGCCCCTTATAGTCGAGTGGGGTGACCTTGCCGCAATCGGCCGCCGTGTCAAAATCCTGCGTGCCGGCAATCGAGCGCACATATTGCGGCGACCACTTGCTCAGGTCGACCGGCGCCCCCAGCGCAGGCGCGGACATCAACGATACCATCAAAGCAGTGGAGACAGTGCCGCGCAGGACGGCACCACCGAGTGAAATCCTCGTCATAGGTATCCTCCAGGTTCTCTCCCATGCCGCGCTTCTCGAGGCGGGCGGTCTTTGCTCGCTGGCCGCGGGATGTTTTCAGCCAATGTATCACTTTGAGCTTATCATACGTTTTCAGATCACAGATTGCGTGTCAACTAGCGAAATCGTACATTGTTTACGGGAACCTCGCGTGATATTCGAGCGATATGTGGATTGATTGGGGACAGCTTTGACCGAAACAAGCGATTTTAAAGCACAGCCACCCGAAGGGATCGACGCGATCGGGGCCTCCAGCGAGGGTGCCTCGCTTTATCAGCTGATCAGGGAAGACATCATCGAGGGGCGGCTCGCGGCCAACGAACGGCTTGTGATCACCGATCTCGCCCGGCGCCACGGCACCTCGACCAACCCCGTGCGCGAGGCTCTGCAACTGTTGCGCGGGGAGGGCTTTGTCACTTTCGTTGCCAACCGCGGAGCGCGCGTCCGGCCCATAGATCAGGATTTTGTTCGGGACATCTACGAGATAGGAGTTTTGATCGAGCCGGCACTGACGCGATGGTTTGTGAACATGGCCACTGTCGAGGACATTGCTGAACTCGAACGCATCCAAGGCTTGATTGAAGAGAACGACTTCGCCGACACGTTCCGGCACAGCGAGCTGGACACCGCCTTTCACACCGTGATGTACCAAAGGCACTACAACCGCCATGCCGCCGAACTTTGGTGGAAGCATCGCGAAGTGCTTCGAGCTGTGAGCCGGCGTTTCAACTTCACGCTCGCCCGGCGTGCCGCGATCCTTGGCGAGCATCGCGAGCTCATCGCGCATGTCAAAGCGGGAAATGCCAACGAGGCGGGCGAACTCATTGCACGCCATGTCGAGGGCTCGGGCCGGCACATCCTCGAACACATGCGAGCGCGTAACGCCGCCCGGGCAGGATAGAATGCACGCCTGAAACGTCGTTATCCCCACCACTTCACACAAAGGCAGTTCAGATGAAAATCACCAGCGTTCGGCCGTGGCTGATCAAGTCCGATGCTTCCTATTGGGGAGAGTTTCTGTTCGTCGAAGTGACGACCGATGAGGGGGTCAGCGGCTGGGGCGAGATCACCACCACGACAAGACTTGCCAATCGCGCCCTCTGCACGATCCTGCGGCAGATCGGGGCCGCTGTGACAGGCGAGGACCCGGCGCGCATTGAGCATCTGTGGCACAAGATATTCCGCAGCTTCACCTACATGGGCAGTCGCGGCGCCGCAGTCGAATGCGTGAGCGGCATCGACATCGCCCTCTGGGACATCCGAGGCAAAGTCCTGGGCAAGCCGATATACGAGCTGTTGGGTGGACCGGTGCGCGATGAAATTGCGCTCTACACCCATCCCAACCAGGCCAAGTTTACCAGCAATGAGGCTGTGGTCCGCGAAATCAGAGATATCGTCGAGTCCGGTCACACGGCGCTCAAGTTCGATCCTTTCCCCTACCAAGGCCGCACCGCCGATGGACTGCCTCGCGAACAGCGGGACGGCTACCTCGATGGCAGCATGACCCGCAAGGATGAGCGCGAAGCCGCCGAACTCACGGCCCTTATCCGCGAAACGGCGGGCCCTGATGTCGATATCCTTATCGATGCGCATGGCCGGTTCGACGTTCCCACCGCCATTCGCCTTTGTCGGAGCCTCGAGGAAGCTGGTCAGATCGACTGGTTCGAGGAGCCCTGTCCGCCGGAGAGCCTCAACGCTCTCAGACAGGTCCGCGAGAAGGTCAGCGCCGCCATCTCGTGGGGCGAGCGCGGCCACACGAAGTGGGATTTCGTGCCGGTGCTCGAAAACAAGCTCGCCGACTACATCATGCCTGATGTCACCTGGACCGGCGGCATTACCGAACTCAAGAAGATTTCTGCCCTATGCGAAGCCTACTACATCCCCGTCTCGCCGCATGACGCCGCGGGGCCGATCAACGTGGTTGCGGGCGCGCAGGTGATGATGACCGTTCCCAACTTCTACAAACTCGAAACGTCGGAGTGGAACCTCAGCAAATACGATCACCTCATCGACAGACCACTCGATGTTTCGAACGGCAACCTCAAGCTGACACCCAAGCCTGGTCTCGGTGTCGAAATGAACCGCGACTACCTTCAAAGCCACGAAATAGAACTGCACTAGCAACGCTTTACGCCGTGCGAGCGTACGCGGCGACCCCCGCCCACCAGAACGAGGTAAATCATGCCAGAGGCAGATGGAGCCGACGAGGCGCTCAATCGGGTGAACACGCATTCCAAGCCGTCCGACCTTCGCATCACCGACTTGCGGGTAGCCGAAATTGTCGGCGCGCCATTCACCTCGGTGCTGCTTAAGATTTACACCAACCAGCGCATCGTCGGGCTTGGCGAGGTGCGCGACGGCGCCAGCGCCAGCTATGCGCTGATGTTGAAGAGCCGGTTGCTCGGCGAGAACCCTTGCGACATCGATCGACTGTTTCGCCGGATCAAGCAGTTCGGCGGGCACGGCCGGCAAGGCGGCGGCGTATCGGCGGTGGAAATCGCGTTGTGGGATCTTGCCGGCAAGGCTTATGGCGTCCCCGTCTACCAGATGCTCGGCGGCCGTTTTCGGGAGAAAGTGCGCGTCTACTGCGATACCGACGCCACCGTGCCGAGCGGCACCGAGACGGGCAAGCGCCTCAAGCAGCGCATGGAGCTCGGCTTCACCTTCCTCAAAATGGATCTGGGACTGATGCAGATCGCCGATGTGCCCGGTGCGGTCGTGTTTCCTGCCGGCTCACTGGAAGTCTACCGCGACGCTCCCAGTCGCGGGCCGCTGAAGACCATTGAAGAGCGGCGTGTCCGCAACGCTGCCTACGATTTGCATAACATCCAGCACCCGTTTACCGGCCTCCATTTTTCCGACAAGGGCCTCGACCTGCTCGAGCAATACATTGCCGAGGTTCGTGAGGTCATCGGCATGGATGTGCCACTGGCGATCGACCATATCGGCCATATCTCGATGCAGAACGGCATTCGCCTGGCCAGGCGAATTGAGAAATACGTGCCGGCCTGGCTCGAGGATGTGATCCCATGGCAATATACCGAGCAATACCGACAATTGCAGGACGCCACCACGGTGCCGATCTGCACTGGC
>Ga0123341_1004538_pt1 | contig 12199 bp, 6 predicted proteins | sample Turbeapinknodule_FD_89959 | JGI IMG/M metagenome (GOLD analysis project Ga0123341, IMG submission 89959) | Root nodule microbial communities of legume samples collected from Mexico - Turtle bean Mexico pink nodule | ecosystem: Host-associated > Plants > Roots > Nodule | place: Mexico: Nepantla... | reverse complement strand
AGATAAGATCGATATTAATTATGCTGTCTCATCTGAGTTGAAACAAATAAATAATTAAAAAATAAAAAGTAAAATTTTCTTACAAAAATACTAAAACTATAACTAATGCATAATTTATAAAATATAGAACAAATTATTATCAACACACAAAAAGAAAAAGCAGTTTTATGTGTACTTCAAGATTCAATAAGAACGAGACCTAACGGCTAGTTGGTGAGAACGAGCATTTGTAATAATCATTTATATTTTCAAAATTTGAACCACAAAACGCAACACCTTCATCTTCTTCCCCTTTTCCCCTTCAGAGAGCGAAGAGAATCGTTTCAGTGCAGCAGCAGCAGCAACAATGGCGGAAGGTGAGATCCACAGCACAGTAATCGATCCAGAGAGCGAGTTTCTGGCGTCGAAGAGAACCACCGGTCACGAGTGGGAGATCTTCAAGGAGAACGTGAGGCCCCTGAAGCGTGGCCGCAACGTTAACCTCCTCAACCACGCCCTCAACTCCCACTCCCACGCTCACCTCAAGAAATCCCTCCTCCAACACCGAAGGTTCATTCTCTCTCTCTCACTCTTCTTCGTTCTCTTTCCGATCTCTTCTTCATCTCACTTCGTGTTCCTTCCAACAGAAAACTCATCGAAGCCATCGAAGAATACCAGGGCGACGACCCTCTCCTCCCCTGGCTACAGTCAGTATCTGCATCCCTCTTCGTTTTCTGTTAACCTTTTTTTTTTGCTACCACAAAAAAATTTGTTAATTATCAGTTAAATCATCTTATTTTTTAATAATAATAATGTAATTAGCATCATGGTTTAGTCGTGTTGATTGAAAAAGGAAAAAAAAAAAGAGTTTGTTTTCTAGTAAATAATTCTGTGTGTCATTATAGCTAAGTTTTTATGGTGTTTATGGTTGAAATTTCATTTTTGTCGTTATACACACTAAAATTAATCGTTCCACATGTCATAAGTAAATTCCCCTACATTAACCCCAAAGTATGTGTTTGACACCTCAAATACTCTTGTTTTTGTCAAACAATTTCAGTTTAAATAATATGATGATGGAAAGCAAATAAACCAGTTAGTGTAAAAGTACTATTAAAACTAAAGAGAAGCTAAAAGATAAGGGTTCATGTTCTTCAAGAATGATTGATAGGCTTTGATTTACTCCTAATACCGTATTAAGAGATTATAATACCACCTTCAACCCATCGGTGCATCATAGGTAAAGAGACATACATTTATATAAACTAAAATACACAGGCAATTAAATGAGGATCCTTCAAGTGTTGTTATCTAATTTTGGAAAGTTAAAATATAAACGAGATAATATTCTAATTATATCTTATAATATTTTTTCACCACTTAATCTTCTTTATTGGTTTTCTGCCCCATTGGATCGTATGATCTGTAGAGTAATTTGTTGATACAATTAGTTAAGAAATTAAGATGTATTAAATTAATAATTAATAATCATAATTAAGAAGAGGACAAAGTTTTTATTGGAGCTATTTTAATGTTGAAGGTGTATCAAGTGGGTTCAGGAGGCGTTTCCTCCCGGTGGAGACAGTTCGGGGCTGGTGGTGATTTATGAGCAGTGTGTGCGTGCCTTTTGGCATTCAGAGCGCTATAAGGATGATCTGCGCTACCTCAAAGTGTGGCTTGAATATGTGGGTGTTCTTGTGACAGTCTTGTGTGTATTAATGTGGTGATTACTGGAATTATTTGTGACAATTTAAGAAATGTTGCAGGCAGATAATTGCTTTGATGCAGACGTTATTTATGCTTTTCTAGAGGCAAATGGAATTGGAAAAACTCATTCCAATTTCTACATTTCTTATGCTTTGCACTTGGAGTCTAAGAACAAGTTTAAAGCTGCCAACCAGATATTCGAGCTTGGCATATCCAGGTAAGGACCCCTAATCTCTTGAAGCCTTTTCTCGTTTGATAATAGTTAGTTATATTGTGCATAATTTGGATAACAAATTAAAAAGTATTTTTGGAAGGGGACTAACTATAACTCAAACATGCTAAAAACAGTTGCGTAACTCCTAGTGCCTGTCCATGTAATTTCATTTCAAACTAATTTAGAAATGTTGGTGCATTTCCGTCCCTTGGGTTTTGGACTTTGTGGTTCACGGTGTTTTTTTTTTGTATCAGCATCACATACTTCTTTGATGCCGTATTTTCCTATGAACATTTTTTTGAGTTGCAAACCTGCAAATGAATGCTGTACCTCATTTGATTGCTCCATTTTGCAGGAATGCTCAACCAGATGATAAATTGAAGGCTGCTTATAGAAAATTTCTTGCACACTCGCTGGCAAGGCCAACAACAACTAAAGATGTATGTGGTGTTCCAATTGAGTGCTTCTTTGAAGCTCTTATAGTTGTAAAATGATCTTTTGATCTATCTACTATATTCTTCTGTTGTCCAGGATTCAGTAGAAAAACTGGCACCCTCACGTAGCTTTGGAACTGTTCTTGGCAATCAAGAAAATCGTGAGTCCTTTACTTGGGGCACAATCATTTGTCTCAAAATCATGAATTTTTAATTCTGAACATCTTTCCCTGTGGTTGCAGGTTCTGCCCTGTCCGCCTTGACCACGACTTGTGATCTTTCTGCCAAGAATGATAGGTAATATGATTGTTTCTTTGGCTTTATTTGGTTGGAGTTTGCTATGTGATGGTTATTTTTCAAATTTGCACATTACAGTTTTCTCTTGTAGAGAAATATATGAACTTTTAACCCAAAAGTACGCAACATTTCCTCCCTAGGCATTTCTAATGTGAAGGGTTTCTCAGCTCCTATGAGTTTTTATTTAGAATTCTTGATGAATGTCCATCATATTGTTCTCTCTTCATGTAGGACTCGAGCAACTCTATTTTCCATTTATAAAGATTCAGCTGCAACTGGTGAAACTGATCCTCATCAGCCAGACCAATCGCACTCTTGGCGCACACTTGGAGCCCGAGCTGACAGAAATAAGGAAAACAACGCAATTCCTGGCAAGTGGAAATCCTTCAAGGTACTAAATTTTCAACATTTTGCCTGCATTTCTTGGTTGCTCATAATAATCTTACAAAACTCTACTTAATTTTGGGTGTGTTTCTACTTTCATTTAATGCCCAAGTTATTGAATGATTTCAGATTCCACAGCGACTTGGGGCAAGATCTGGAGGGGCTGCTCCAGGTGCCTTTATCCCAGTGTTTGTTGATGAAGAATGTCAAGAGTAAGTGGAATTTGCACAAATTCAGTTTGGCTTTAGGGTTTAGGGACATTATTCTTTAATTTTTCATATTAGCAGTAGTACACAACTTGTCCTTTGAGTTATGACCGAAATGGGATAGTCACGAAAGAAGTTATCTAACAATTACAGCAAATGAACGGTAAAATGTGCAAGATCCCTGAAGATTTTGCTTAAAGATGGGGTTAAAAAATACATTATTCCTTAATTTTTCATATTAGCAGTACACAACTTGTCCTTTGAGTTATGACCGAAATGAGATAAGTCACAAAAGAAGTTGTCTAAAAATTAAAGCAAATGAAGGGTAAAATGTGCAAGATCTCTCAAGATTTGGTCAAAATGTAGGGATTAAAATCAATCTTTACCAAAGCATTGGGACATGAAACATATTTTATCAGCAAGAGATTATGTTATTCTGTGAAAATGAAGGTTTATGTGGTCTACATTGATTTGACAGTTCACAAAGTAAGAAAGAAGAGGGTCGCAAGTGCCCAAGTTTGAAGATTAGGCAGGAGGATGACATGGAATTGAAAAGGTAATTTCACGTGGCAATATTTGGTACAGATGATTGAGCAGGGTCCTGATGAAATCAACTGACACATGCATATATTGTTGTTCCTTTCAGGGAAACAGAGCTGCTAAGGAAGAATCCACTACGCAACTTCCCTCAGAACAGCCTCCCCCGATAATTCATTCAACCTCTATGAATGCCATCATTTCTTCAATAAATTCTGGCTCAGCTTTCCCCTAGAAGGGCTTGGTCCACCATTTGCTTTTAAGTTGGTACTGGTGTTTCTGGTTAAAAACGATGTACGAATTGTTTGGACTGAGAATTTAAGAAATTTTTAATGTGTGCGAGCATTACTTCAAATCAATTCAGCAGTTCATTTGCTTTGTAAAATTAGTATATTTTTCACAAAAAAGGAAATAACTTTTAAGTTCAGTGTGAAGATTTCATGTTCTACCTTGTGTGTCTGGGGTTCGGGTGTTTTGTAGTTCATTTGCTTTGTAAATTTAGTATATTTTTCAGAAAAAAGGAAATAACTTTTAAGTTCAGTGTGAAGATTTCATGTTCTACCTTGTGTGTCTGTGCTTCGGGTATTTATTGCTAAAATCCTAAAATTTTAAACACTAAACTAAATTGTTATTAAAAAAAGTGCGGAAAAATAATTATCATTAGAACGTGAATTTCACAAAATTGGTTTATAAGATGATTGTCCCTCTAATTGATATAAGATCTCTGTCACACTCTTTTTATGTCAAGATATATACATTTTGCGTATGAGTCTAAATATTTGTGTGTAATCCAAGAATAGTCCGGTAGTGAATGATACGATAGATCCATCAAATTTTGTTATACTAACTTTGATATAAGAAAAATTCTCTCCATTTATATACTGTAAATTAATATACTGTAAATTAATTTAATATCTAGTTAACGCGAGATTTTTAACAATTGTAAAAAATAATGGAAATTCAAATATCAAATAATAAAAATTGTTCTTTATTTTTTAATCACAATAAAAATTTATATAATAAATTTAATTTTATAAAATTAATATATTTTTTATTTTTAAAATTGTGTTAGAACTATATTAAAATTATTAAAAATTTAATAAATATTTTATGAATAGAATACTTTATCTATAAATATCGTACAAATATCGGTGTACTTAAAAATACACCTAACTAAAATTTAAGATAAAAAAAAAGAAAGAAAGAGAAAGTGTCTTGCTTTGTTTTAGTTAAATCATGAGCATACATTGATTGAGGAAGGGAAGAGACAGTTATAAACATAAACAGAAAGAGAGAGAGAAAGTGTGTGAGCAATTGCAAACCATTAATAGTTGGGTTCCATTAGAGTTTCTCAAACCCTAACCCAAACCAAATTCAATTGGCAGATTCCAAATCAACAAAATCAAAGCAATCAATCAGCAAAATCGAAGGAACCGATTCCTGATCGGAGCATGGCGGAGCATCTGGCATCGATCTTCGGGACGGAGAAGGACCGCGTCAACTGTCCCTTCTACTTCAAGATCGGCTCCTGCCGCCACGGCGACCGGTGCTCGCGGTTGCACAACCGGCCAAGCATCTCGCCCACGCTGCTGCTGTCGAACATGTACCAGCGCCCCGACATGATCACGCCCGGCGTGGATCCGCAGGGGCAGCCCCTGGACCCGCGCAAGATCCAGCAGCACTTCGAGGACTTCTACGAGGACATCTTCACGGAGCTCGCAAAGTTCGGTGAGATCGAGAGCCTCAATGTCTGCGACAATCTCGCCGACCACATGATCGGCAACGTCTACGTCCAGTTCCGCGAGGAGGACCAGGCCGCCAAGGCCCTTCACGCGCTCCACGGACGGTTCTACAACGCCCGCCCCATCATCGCTGATTTCTCTCCCGTCACCGACTTCCGCGAGGCCACGTGTCGGCAGTTTGAGGAGAACAGCTGTAACCGCGGCGGGTATTGCAACTTCATGCACGTCAAGCTCATCGGAAGAGACCTCCGTCGGAGGCTCTTCGGCCGCAATCACCGCGGCGGTGGAGGCTACTACCACATCAACCAGAGCCGGAGCCGCAGTCGCAGTCGCAGCAGGAGTCCAAGGCACCGCCGGGAGAGACGGGAGAGGGACTCCCACAGCGGCGGGAGGCGGGATTATAGAGAGAGGGACGGCGGTGGACGGCGGAGGCACGCCGAGAGTCCCGCCAGGGAAGGTAGCGAGGAGCGCCGCGCGAGGATCGAGCAGTGGAATCGGGAGAGGGAGGAGAAGGAGTGACTTTATCGATTCTGGTTTGCGGAGAATAAACCATCAATTTCGTTCTCAGAGTATTTACCCTGTCTCCTGAGTTGTTCCTATAGTAATGAAATTATTTAAGTGATCTGTGAAGTATTGAATATCTGCTGCATTAGTGTGTGTTTGGATAAATGTTTGAAAAGTACTTTTGAGTGTTAAACATATTTTGTTTCTTTTAGTTTGATAGTACTTCTAAAATGGGACTAATGGTAATCTAAACATGCTTTGCTATTAGTCGGATTTAAAAGATTTTCTATCGTCTTGATTTCTGGTACTTTCTAATAGTTTTTTATTGTAGTTTAGGGACTCTTTAGGATGAAATTGATGGTTTACTCGCATGTGATTGTGTGCTGTTGCGGCAGCGCGAATAATGACCCCTCTCACTGTTGTGTTGTTACGGTAATTGATCTCTCTTTCTCTTGTGGTGTTTTGGTCGACAGAGATAAGAATGGAACCTCATAGTTTCCTGAGATTGTAGGATTTAATTAGTTTGGGGCTATGACGTATTGTATTTATTGTGCTGTTTCAGTTTTTGAATGTATGACGACTTTAATTATATTGAATAAGCTAGCTTGTGAGTGTTTCTGCTGAATAATATTGATATGGGTTTGGTTTAACGTTTATGATAGTTACTTTTGGTGATGGGGGGAGGGAATGTGGGGAGGGAATGGCGTTAACAGTTTGAAGAACCAGAGGGGAACTAGGAGCCTTAAAGCTGAAATTTGTAATGTTCTTTTTATTTATTGTGCCACATATTGTCATTTTCAGTCACAAATGCGAAGTGGGTAGTTCTTTTCTGGTGTGGTGGTGATCTCATACTTTCTCAAGGGACAATTTTTTTTTCCAGCTCATTGAATGTTTTGATTGTAGAAGTAATTGAAGGTATCCTGGTGGTAGAGTCAACTCTGTTGATTGGTTAAGTATTTTTTATAATCTAGATATAAGTTAGAGCTTTTGTTAGAGACCTCTACGGATTGTTTTTAGTTTGGTTTATTTCTGCTCGAGTTATGAATCAAAGGGTTTCAATTCTTCTGATTGATAAGTTTTGAGTAGAGTTGTGACCCTTACTACATTGGCTTTTACTTTTGTTGTTGCCCTTGTTATGCCGGATGGAAGCTAAGTAGGATGGAGGGTATCCATGTGTTTTGATGGCAAGTTAGGGCAAGCTTTGCGTCTGTGGGCTATTGGGAAATTATCATTGTAATAAATAATTGTATCACTTCCGGGATATGATGGTAAATTAGGACATCCTGTAGACTTGAATTTAAGTTGGTATTTGGTTTGCTGTTATGCAGTCAGAACATTTGGCCATTTTGAAGTGTGGCTATGACTTTACATTTGGGGCTGGGTGGTATTGTTTGTTTTCTGTTTGCCCTTGCTTTTTTTCAATAAGGACATGTTGATTATTCTGCCATATCTCAAATTTCTACCACATATATCCAAGTGAGCAAGAGATCAATGATTGGTTTTTGTACTTCTCTGTTAATGCATCTTCTTCCTTGGTTGGTTATTCTTCCAGATTGTTTGTAGATTCAATTTGTTTTCTTGCTTAAGAGGAGTTTAACCGAGGGCTCAAAACCAAAACATTCTCATTATCCTGTGATGGTGTGATCGGTGATGCTCTGCTCTCTTTCTGAATCTACACGTCTTCTTCTCCTCTTCCTCCCCAGTTCTCGCATTTTCTCTTTCCTGTTCCTTTAACATTTTTTTTTCCTGTCCATTTTATAAAATGATAACTTTAGTTATTTATTTTGAACGGTATTTTCTATAACCCTGTAAACCACCAATGAGTTGCATTGCAACCCGGTGTGCTAGTGGTAGCTATATGTTAAATATTCTGTGTTAACATGTGATCGATGAATGTTGTGAAGACACTGAAGCATGAAAATATTAAATGAAAAGTAAGCATGTAATATATTTGGAACTTAAAAGAAAACACTGCCATTAATTTAATTTTTCCTTTTTTATTCTTAAATTGTCTTTGGTGCTTTTTAGCCAAACATGTTTTTAATAGTTATTTGCTTGTGTGTGTTTTTGTTATTGTCTGAATTTTATCTCTTTCTGTTTGACTGAAGGATATTAAGATGTTTACAAGCATGCTTTTTGCCATGTAGGCTAGGTGCAATAGGGGGATTGGTTGTGCAGCGGATGTTCTTGAGATGTAGGGATTGCAATTCAAAGACTAACGAAGTTGGGGTTTGAATTGCCTCTTGTAAGACTGCACGTTTCTATTATTAGTATTTAAACATTTGCATGTGAGATTATTGGAGTCCTTTTCTTCGCATGCCATTTTTGGCTGGTCCACCTGTGAATTTATAACGTCCTTTCTTTCTTGTCTTTACAGCACTATAGGTATATAAAAGCATGTTTCGGAGAAATGTTTTTGATGAATCCAAGGGCTAAATACTGTACAAAAATGAGACCACTAAGATGGGCAACTTCTGCTTTGTTATCCTGGGATTTTTGCCACTTAGGCTATGGTGGTATTTGAGCTCTCCAAACCTAGGTTAGCATCAAGGCTTAGCGGATGTTTTGGTTTAACTTATTTAGGATAAACGGTCGCTCATTTCTTATGATTCCTTGAGAGAGACTTTGCTTGCTAAATAAGCTATATTTCTCTAAATTTAAGTAGAACCAAGCCATCAATTTGTGCTAACTCCAATTGCTTTAGGTTATGTTTGGGAGTTTGGATTTGGAAAGGAAGGGAGGGGAGGAAATTTTTTTATTTATAATTTGATAATTTTTTACAAATAAAATGATAGATTTGTATAAATTTAACCTTTACATCTTTGATATAAATTTATATAAACTTGACCTATATATTTCCCCCCCTCACTGTTCTCCTTCAAAAGAAACACCCAGAGGATAATTTAGCTAGGCACCACTAGGCAGTGTGACTCAGGTTTTCTATGGGGTTTTCCAACGAAAGTTCTTATTATAAGAAAAAGAAGTTGTTCTTCCCGCATCAGTTAGGAAGGAACAGGAATTATCATCATCTGATATCATATAAAGTGCAAGCAGTCTAGGTTTCTGAAACCAGGATGAGGCCGGACAGATGTACAGAGCAGTATGTTCCCATTTTTGGTCAGACTACCTACCTTACCTCCTGTAACAGTTGAATTTTCTATCATATTACCATGTTTGAGTTGTTCATTTCTTAGAGGGGAGAAGGGTCGTTGACTATGGTATGTTTGGTTGAGAGAAAGAAAATAGTGACAGGGATATTTTTTCTGTTTGATTACAGCTTAAGTGGAAGGAGAAGAATAACTTGATTTCTAATATTAATTAAGTTTCAAAATTTTCCTTTCTTTCACTTTCCTTTTAAATCAATTTTCACACCACTCTCGATTCCTTTTTACTGTACTAAGCAGATCCTTGTGTGGTCTCTTTGATATGATAAAGAAAATTAAGGGAAAGGGAACCTTGTTTTGTTTTTCGAATTTTAGCTATCAGAAATAATATTTTCTCCCTCATTTTTTGTCACTTTAACTCATACGTGTTTTTTTATATTTTATTTTCTTTCTCTTTTTTGTCCTTACTTCCGAACACACCATTAGTATCAAATCTGAATAATATGATTATCGTCCATCAAATTTAGCTTCAATTGATTGAGTTCTGTTGTAAGCTGATTGACAAATAGAATTTAGGACCATACTGCCAAAGACAAATAGAATAAACAACCAGCATAACTGGTTTTCCCTGCCTCTTCACTTCAGATTTCCCCAAACGATGACATGGTGAATTCAGAAAGAGAATAACTGATCTTTTCACTTTTTAGCGTTTTAGGTAGACATGAATTTTTTCATTATCTTTTATAGTGTGATGTCTCTGGTATAAAATCTTGTTACTAAGTATGCATTGATGTTAATGAAATTTAACATGTTTTGCGCAAGATATAGGAATTCGAACAATTGGTGTTGATATTAATGCACTGTCTGCTGTTTGTGTTCAATTACCTGTTAGTGTGCTCTTATTTTTATATACTCTGTCAAAGATGGAACTTTGTTGGTTGATTATGGATCTGGGCTAATATATTTTTGCAAAATTTCTAAGCTTCCTAGAAAGGAGTGAAGTGGGGTGTGTGTGATAATAGAATGACTTATATTCAGTTTTAGTGCTCATGCTTTCGTGAATGTATGGCTTTGCTATGCTATAAAAATGTATCAGTATATTTCGTCTTTCAGTTTTCAAAATTAAGTAGTTTGATCTAATTATAATTTATCATCTAATTGTTAAGAGAGAATATAAATACAATTTTTCAGTTTTTCAAAATTAAGTAATTTGATCTAATTATAATTGTTCATCTAATTGTTGAGAGTATATGTATGATGTTAAAGTTTATTATCAAACATTGTGATTAACATTCTACAATTGGCATTTTTCTATTGCAACATAAATGAACCAAAATTATTTAATTTTCGATCCTTGTGGCATTAAACTTATAATTATATTTTCATTGGCATTAAAGTTGTATATTCATAAAACTATGAGGATTAAAAATAGATGAAAGTATACAGTTGTTCACAAAGTGCAGAAAGTAAAATGTGTTTGTGGTTACATGAAATACTGATTCCAAACAGTTTTCCAAAATGGTTGGATGCCTTAATATATATTTTAGAAATGATTTTGACAAAATAAACGTTGTTATTGACAAAATCTTAACATGTACATCATGGAACTAGATGATATACACCATTGAAACACTGCATAGACCTCTGGATTCTATGCAAAGAACATATATCAATATTTCATCTGTGTAAAGACAGGATTTGCATTATTGTGAGTTGCATCAAATATTTCATGACTTATAAAACATGAACAAGACATATAAATATGATTTATAGATATATATGTATGTAAATTATATTTTAAAGAAGATTTTAATTTATTATTTGAAAAAGTTAAATTCAATGTAGGATTTTGGTGAATACTCTCACTAACACTAACATATCCTCTCTTCATCACATATGAAGAAAGTGACTCTATAATGAAGCTTCAACATCATCCTTTCTCTAGGAACATGTGACAAAACAAATGAAGAAAATGCACTTACAGTATAAAACAGTTTCATAGTATCATGCGAGCACAGATACCTATGAAAGATCAAATTGTTGAGTTTTAATAATAAAAAAAAAACAAATCAATATTAATACCAAATAATTAAGCAATGATGACGTACTTAAATCTTGATTCCACAAGAAAACGTAAAAAATAGCCAACCATGCTCATTCAAGTCTACGTGTAAAAGTCAACCTCCAACCCAATGCAGACAAAGAAAGTGGGTGAACTCTTAAATCATCAAAATCAATTCATGAATTCAAAATTCAACCAACGAAGCTACTCGGAAACCGATAGATTTCAAATATTTAAATACTTTAATTTTGATTAATCTCATTCCAACTTATTTTATTCTACATCAAATATTTTAATTGTCATCAAATTTTTAAAAATACTAATCAACTCGAAGTCAAGGTGGACCTATACTTTATAAATCAAAACATGGAAATTTTTTTAAAAAAATGTAGATGATTCTTTTTTAATTTTAAGTAATCTAATTAATCTAACAAAATTATAAAATTTAACTTTTTTCAAAAAAAATTATTTAAACAACATATTTTGTCATAAATGATTGTAGTTTTCTAAAAAAATAATTGACCTACTAAAATGTTCTATCCAAACGCAAGATAAGGAATTGAATAATCCATGGAAAGAACATATAAATTGTTATGGTATTATAGTCAAGTACGTTTCGACTATTCAATTTATTGAAAATTTTGGTAGAAAAAAGTATGTGCCACTTGCCAAATATAAAAGTAAAAAAAAAAAGATTCTTTCTCAACTCCTAAAAACAATAAAATAATATTTTACAATAAAAAATAAAATAAATATAATTAAAATGAAGCATCCTAACACTCAAGTCTTATTTTTAATTGAATCATACATTTACATTTCACAACCCACAATTTTTTATATAATAACTTTCAATACTATTATTTAATATTTTTTCATATATTTTAATTCCAAACTTTTTACATTAAAAATTATATACAACATCAAAAATTATAAATCATCATCTTCTTTTTAATTCTCACTCGAGTGGTGATATCTTGACACTATAAACAATAATAAACATGCAATTGAAAAAATAAATAAATTAATATT
>Ga0123341_1004537_pt1 | contig 12201 bp, 7 predicted proteins | sample Turbeapinknodule_FD_89959 | JGI IMG/M metagenome (GOLD analysis project Ga0123341, IMG submission 89959) | Root nodule microbial communities of legume samples collected from Mexico - Turtle bean Mexico pink nodule | ecosystem: Host-associated > Plants > Roots > Nodule | place: Mexico: Nepantla... | reverse complement strand
TTTTTATATATATATGAAACACTTTTAAACATAAAATCGTAATAACCACTTAATTTTTAAATTTTTTTAAATGTAGTGATTAATTCATGGTTAAATTATTAGACAAAATAATTGAGCATTTCTCTTTGTAAATTGGCATCGATCCACATCCATTCTTTCTTCTTCAGTGGTGTTTCTCTTTTATGGCACATAATTATGGGTGGCATAACCTTTTAAATTTGTACCTTTTTGTCATGTTAATAATAATCAGAGTGAAAAATGATTCCTCTTGCAGCTGGTGCATGATGTTCATAATCATTCCTTCCCTTTATTTCTGCAATTTTGTTTTCATACTAATCATAACCGTGACTGTTTTATTATAAATTATTTGGAGTATAATGAAAATGTAACTTTTTTTTTTCATCTAATATAAATTATTATATGAACAATATTTGCGAAATTCTGTAAAACCTTTTTCTATATATTTTTATTTATAAATATTTCTGATTTTTTTTAAACAGTGAATTTTGGTGCAAGTATTTCGATCTCAAGTTTGTTGAGATATTATCCGTTTTAAAATCTAGAGTTCCGTTACAATTTTGTAATTAATTAAGAAAAAAAATGTGTATTTAAAGTATCATTGATCTCAACTCCTAAACGATGTAAGACTACACATGTACCAGAACAAGCCCGTCAATGATCGATCTATAATCTCTTAAGATATTATCATTATAATCAGTCGTCACATTCAAAATATTATAAAAAAAAAATCATTATATTCAAATTTAAAGTATTGTATGAAAATACCTCAACGATTCATCCTAATGATATATGACCTCATGTGTATATTTATTAAACTTTAATTAAAATATTAAAACACACTAATAGTATAAAAAACTAACGTGTACTTTAAAATAGTGGTAAAGAAATATTAAAAAAAATGTTAAAACAGGTTTTTTACATAATGTCGTAAGGGGTATGTTTTGTCCAGACATCTTAGTCCAGCTTGAATGGATCTGCATAAGGGTCGAGACATTCCTAAAATGTCCATTTATTTTATTTCTTTAATTCTTTGAAAAAAAAAATGTTAAAAGAAATAGTGTTAAAAATGTGAATAAAAATGTTGAGAAAAGTTAAAGTGTGAGTAGGTGTGGGCCCCAGTAGTGAGTGAGTGTGTTGAAACGACAATGATAGGGTGCGCTGCGCATGATCCAAGGAAACAACGCTCCTGTGCTGCACGCATATTCGGCGCGGCAAACGAAGCTTTTGAATTTAATTTCATTCCCATTTTGCCCTTTTCCCTTTTCCCACTATTCCCACTCACTGCTTCACTTCCAATGCTCTTCACACTCCTCACTCTTAATCATTATAATAATTTATTCCTCTTTTCAAATTCACACCAATCATATTTTCCGTTACCATTTCTCAGTCAAACCTTCATTTCTTTTTAATTATTTTTCTTCAATTAAAAACCTTGCAATTTTCAATTCCTCTGCACAATCTTCTTCTTCTTCTTCTTTTACCGTTTGAAACCTTGTGAGTTCCACTCTCTCTCTCTCTCTCTATATATATATATATATGTATGTGTTTTTTTATTTGTTTTTGTTTGGTTCAGTTTGTGTTTTCTGGGAAAGTTGATAAAGGACAATTGGAATTGGAATTGGAAAAGTGGGTTTCACTTTTTTTTTTACTCTGCCTCACCCACGTCAACAAAGCCCTGAATTTCAGGTTTTCTTGCTTTTAGGGTTATGCAATTTTCAGGCTTTGTGGAGCAGGGAAACTGGGCACACCACTGTTTCCTTTCTGTTCTTTTAGCTTTCCTTTTTTTCTTGTCTGAGTAATTTATAAGAAAATTGGATGATTTTAGGGTGTGGGTCTGCGGTAATTCGTTTTCTTTTGTGTGGTTTCTGCTGTTGATGTTGTTTGCTTGATGAATTAATCAGTGATGATGAGAGCATGTTTGTGGTAGTAATCCAAGAAACAGGGTTTTGGATGTAACGGATAAGGGTGGGGTTGAGGATAATGACTGCAGAATCAGCTTGGTTGTTGGCTGAATGTATTCTTACTAATTAACTATTAAATTACTGATTAACTATTAAATTAATGGCTGGTCGTATCCGTTGCGTTTTGATTTTCTTTGTTTAATTTTTATTTTGAAAATATGAACGTTGTTGAAATCAAATAATCAATGTTTCTCTTTGGTCTCACGTGTTCGTGCTACTCCTGAGTGTGATCTTCTTCTGTTTTATTTTCCTTTTCCACTTGGTGACTGGTTTGTATGATCTTGTTTTACCTTTTTTTATTTTCTGTGTTTTGCTTTTCTGTAGTAGACTGTCATTTACCTTGGTCCTGGAAATCTCCGGAAGCTGACTGATTTGATGAGCTTGTGGTAGTGATTGGAGAGAAGGTTTAACGCATGAAGAAACTATTCTTTTTCAAATCTTCTGCATCTAGCAGTGGAAGTAACAACAGTGCAGCTCCATCGAAATCAACAAATAAGCAAAAGGCATGGGATAGTTTTTCCGAGGTTGGAATGAACAATCATGCTTATGGTAAAGCCGATGATTATTTCCAGAGTCCCAAGGGCTTGTTGTCCAAAACTCGAAAACATGGTTCCGATGATCAGAGTTCTTCCGGCGGTCCAGATCTTAGGAGGAGCAGGTCATTGTCGACATCTGCTTGCCAGTTCAGAGATCCAACCAGGTCTCCTTCAAGCAGCATTGTTACTGATCCATATCATCAATTTGAGCATTCATCTCGGTGAGACTTGATAACCTAACTTTTGAAGCATATTGTTGACAGAACTCAAGCTTATTCCACGTTGTATTAGCTATATTTTGCACATATTTATTTTGGTTTAACTTTCTATGTGTTATATCAGTTCTCAGGCTCCTAACTATGAGAAACAAAAGCGGGACAAGCCAACACAGGTTTCAGTGTCTTCTGTCCAGAATTCACACAGATATGAGAGACCCAGGTCTAATAGTTCTTCAAGATCCCATCACGAGTCATCTGGGAACTCATCAACTTGTTCCAGCAACATTTCAAGTAAGGTTGTTGATCGATACATTGATGGAGAGCAGCATCCGGAGGAAAGTAGACCCAGGAACAATTCACAAAGAAATAGTAGTAGACATGGGAGCTATGGTCTGAAGCTTCCTCCAAAAGTTCAGCTTACAGCACCTAATTCACCAACTCATGGAATCAAAGATAAACCTAGGGTTCATTCATTTAGAGAAGCTAAAGTTACCCGCCATCATCGATTCTCGTCCCGAGATTGGACAGAGAATGGTGTTGGACCAGATTCCCCAAGGAGTCTTGCAAAAAATGTGATCGAGAGACTTTCTCAGTCCTGTGATCTTGCCAAGACATGTTCGCAGAATGTTAATGTTGATAATCCAATCACAATTGAAGATATCTATTCTAGATCTGTGAATGGACATTATGACTCTGATTTTGATGATGCTCGGCCGAAAAATAATTTGTTGGATGAACCATACAGAATGACAAACGGCTATCATGGTGTTGATGGCAATTTTGAGGGTTTAAGCTGTGAACCTGAAGAGGATGCGGATGCAGAACTAATAAAAAGATCAAAGGAGGCTGAGGAGAGGGTTATTTTTCTTTCAAAGAAACTGGAACGAGAAAGCTTTTTTCCTGATGGTGGTTATGATGTGTCAGCACTGATTCAGACAATCAGACATCTACTAGAGGAGAAAATAAGCTTGGCTCTGGAAGTTTCAACCCATCTAAGGTCTCAAATTTCTGACAGAATCTCTGCCAGGGAAGAACTTGGCCGTGTAAAAACAGAACTTGAGTATCGGACTCAGAGACTAGAAAAAGAAAAGAATGAGATGCAGTCAGCATTGGAGAAGGAATTGGACAGGAGATCAAGTGACTGGTCATTTAAACTTGAGAAGTACCAGTTAGAGGAGCAAAGGCTTCGTGAGCGAGTTAGAGAGCTAGCGGAGCAGAATGTGTCACTTCAGAGGGAAGTATCCTCTTTAAGTGAGAGGGAAATGGAAAGCAAAAGTGTGATGGCATACAATGACCAACAACTCAAGGCATTGACTGACAACACAGAGATAATGAAAAAGGAGATTCTGGATTTGCAGCAAAATCTCTTGGAACTACAAGAGAAATATAAGGTAGCCGAAGAAAACAGGGATTGTATCCTAAGAAATTTTGAAGAGAAGGAGAAGGAGTGCAAGGAGTTACACAAGTCCCTGACAAGATTATTAAGAACTTGCAGTGAGCAAGAGAAGACAATAACTGGATTACAAGATGGGTTTGGCGAGGAGCTTCATAAAAACCAGCCCATGGAGAGTGTTGACAAGCATACTGCAAAAATGCGAATGGAGCAAATGAGATTGACAGGAGTGGAACTAGCCTTGAGAAAGGAGTTGGAGTCTTGCAGGTTTGAAGCAGATTCCCTTCGCCATGAGAATGTAATACTCTTGAACCGGTTGAAAGGTGACAGGAAAGAATGTGTTGCTGCTACTTATAGACTAGATAAAGAACTATGGACCCGCATCTACTGCCTTCAGAATCAAGGCCTAACAATGCTAAATGAAAGCACATACTTGTGTTCAAAGTTACTGGAATTCGTTAAAGGGAAAGGAAACCGTCGTCGCCAAAATGTCCAGCTGGATCAAGAAGTGATTGGAAACGGTTTAGATGGGCAATTTATTGTTGAATCCGAAACTAAAATTCAGGGGCTCAAAAGTGGAACTGAGGGTTTAACAAGGAGTTTGCAGACGATGTCTTCTTTGTTGAAAGATAAGTCAAATCCATTGACTTCTAAATTTCAATCAGAGTACATAGACGATGGTAAACTAGCCACAATAAATGATCAATTATCTGAGGTAAATTTCTTCAGGATGTTTTCTTTAGTGGTAGTTTTATGGAAGTACATTGTAAATCTGCGTGTTGATTTATTTTAAAATCTGTTTTACATAATTTGTTCATTGAAAATTCATGTCGATCATGTTGTTACTTGTATAGGATATTTTAAGAACTGAACTTAAATCAGAATGTTTGGTGACGAGTTTATTAAGAGAGAAGCTGTACTCTAAAGAGCTCCAAGCTGAGCAGATGGAAGCTGAACTTGCTACAGCAGTGAGAGGAAACGACATACTTAGATCTGAGGTGCAAAGTGCTTTGGATAATCTTTCAAGCGTAACCCACAAGTTGAAGGACCTCGAACTTCAGGTCAGTCAAACGTAACCCACAAGAGTATTGGATTTTATTTATTAAATTCATCTAATGGATAATACATGGTGGTATGTCGTTATTGCTGTCTTGTGGGTAAATAACTTTGTAGTTTTTTCAAATTGCTATTACTTAAGCCTGTTAACCAATCCCCTGGAAAAATTGTGAGGCAGATGTTGAAGAAAGATGAGAATAGAAACTGCCTTCAAAATGATCTGCAAGAGTCTAACAGGGAATTGACAATCATGAGGGGAAAATTGCCCAAAGTGACAGAGGAGAGAGATTATATGTGGGAGAAAGTGAAGCAATATAGTGAGCAGAATATGCTGTTGAACGCAGAGGTCAATGTATTGAAGAAGAAGATAGAGTCACTTGAAGAAAACAACCTCGAGAAGGAAGGTCAAATATCCATCTTGCAAGACTCCCTTGCCAAAAGACCCTTTGATGATCTCCTTGGGAGTCCTGAGCATAAATTTTTCGGTACAAAATTACTATAATAGCTTGTTTTCTCATAGGCCAATTTCATTGTTCATAGTTACCAACATCTGTGAATGAGTTTTCTTGTCTTTTTTTTTATTTGTTGCTCTTTTTTAATAATTTGTTTCACAGAGTTTTTCTTTACATATATATGTGAAGTGTAAGATCGGACAGAAAAGTTAAAGAATATAAAGTTCCATTTCCCCCAATTCCTCGGGGAATCACTGTTGTCTTTATGGCAAAAAGAAATGTTTCTGATAGTTGCTCACATGAAAATATTAGTCCCAGCAGAAAGTCAATATCGAATAAATTTATTTTGTACAAGCTTTATCCTTAGAGAGTTTTGTTATTACACTTCTGGTAGTTGAAAGAGGAATTACTGATCGTTGATAAAAGTATAGATAAATGACAAATCATGAAGGTGGTGAGATTTTACTCCTAATTTTCCTATCAAGAAGCATGAAAATCAAAGCGTCAAGCAGGCTTTTTATGTTTATGTTTATTCGTAATTATTACCAGTTAAATACTTTTTATTTGGTACATGAAGAAAGTGAAAAATGATGAAGGAAACTACTTGGAATATACTAAATAATGTCCAAAGATCGTAAAAGTGGTCAGGGGGAAGATCCCAAATAGTTTCATTTAGCAGCAAGAACATCTGCAACACCATTCGCGTGGTTATCTATGTACAAAGACAATGACTATAGCCATTTTTCATTTATAGTATCGAAAACAGTTAAATAAATATGCTTTCTATTTTTTTTTATTGGCATAATATATAATTAATTATATCCACCTTAATAACTTTTTTTAATTATCTATCTTTACAAGAAAAAAAAAGTGCGAATTCACACAAACCGCAGGATAAGTTTAATCTCAGTACAGTGTAATACCCTTCATCAAAACTTTGCACAAAAAAGGAGCTTTGCAATGCACACAATGAATCTAACCTCAGATTGTGGAAAGAAGTACTAGATTCTGTGGAACTTATAAAACACATACATGGAGCAGCATGCACAAATGAGTAGAACATAAGAAGGCACTTAATCACTTATTACCAGAGTCAGAAATTCACATTTGTATATACCATCTTTAAGGGAATCTAATATGGAAGTCTCATTTTTCATTTGGTACATAGAAATCCCAGATTTTTAACCATGTACCCCTTGTTGACTGGTCCAAATAAGAACTATAGAGATGCAGCTTTCCAGAAGTCAATTGGCATCCTTTGCTGAAACCAAGAACAAGTGTAAGCACAAATAAAATAGTAATAATGGTAACAAAACCAGTGCTCCAATAAAAACAAGAGAAGTGAACCACATATTTTTCCAACACTGTTTATTTTTAGAGAGACTAATATAAATTTATGCAATAATAAAGAGTCAAATAATGCATTGTTAGCATTGCTCACTACTAGAATCCATGCCTGCATAGAAGTCCCATGGTTACAGATACTTGTAACAAACTCACCTTGGCAATTGGCATTTTCTCTCTAACTGAATCAACAAGTGATAAATCAATATCAGCTACTACAATGCCTGTAGACAAACGATCTGAAAAGGAGCATAAAGCCAACCATGGAATTCTGCAAACTTTGGTTTAAACAAAAGAAAAATTGGCACTGCAAGAAACTACATCAAGCAATACATTCTTTGAACCATGAAGAATACATAAACTTGTATGCTGCTATAAAAAAGAAGTTTTAATGTACAACAAATTCATAACAGCTGAAATCTCCAAGACCAACAATGCAAGTAACACCAAAAATAATCTTCTACCAAAGAAAACTGAAGCAAGATTATGTCTTTTCCTATAACACACTCCCTTGGGAAACTATGGCAGTTCCCATTACCTATTTCTTTTCTCACATGCTTTTAAATTGTAACGAGTTATAAATGATAAGTTTCCCTGAGAACAGTTGGGTCTAAATCCCATAAGTAGTGAATGGTCTCTTACTCAGACTACTAAAGCAATGAGAAAGAAAATAACTAGGACAGAAACTCAATGAATTTTGTTTAGTGTGCTTTCAATAATGAATTAACACAATGAACACGACACGAGGAACTGTCGGGTTTTTTACCTGGTAATCGGCCAACAATTGTCCCCCATGGATCAATAATTAATGTGTCACCATAGCTTTCTCTTTTATCACCATGTTTGCCAGTTTGAGCAGCAGCAATGACCTGATAATTCATTCATCAAACCACATTTCCATAAAAAAGTGCCAAAGAAAAAAATAGTTGAAGTATATTTCCTCAAATAACTTGCCAATATCTTGTTCTAATCATAACATGGGAGATGGAAGCATGGGAGAAGAGGGGGAAGGAAAGTACTACTAAATGCAAAAATGAATTCTTACATAACATTGAGTCTCAATTGCACGAGCACGAAGGAGAATCTCCCAGTGTGCTGCACCTGTCACTTTAGTGAATGCTGAAGGTACCAATAGTACCTGAATGTTGTAAAACCAAAGAAAATTTTAGATTCTAGACAACCAAATTTAACCAGGAAAGTAATAATTACCTGTGCTTCATGTTGGAAACGTAACAATTGGTACATCTCAGGAAATCTCAAATCATAGCACACACTGAGACCAAGACGCCCAATAGGACTGTCTACTGCAACAATATCCTTGCCTGAAAACATCAGGAACATAGATTTTCACATGAAAACATCATCCTTCATAGTTCATATCATATCTAAGTGTGCTTATCTTCTCTGTCAAACACTCCCCATCTCCATTTTCAGTGAAAGGAAATGAAGTTGAAATAATAAAATATCACAAACAATTGAAGGAAAAGTATATAATTGGAAATATAATCAGAATCACATGACTAATACCAATCATGTTCTTCGTCCTTTCACTTATTTTCTTGTTCTTTTTAGAAGGATGCAGTTAGATGAAAATTTCAAACCAGCCACAGATTTTTCAGAAATTCATGGCTAAGCAAAACAAAAACTCGTTAATCTTCAATACTTCATAGAGAGAGTAAATATCCAACCTGGTTCTGTAAAACTACTTTCTTTATATACCCTTCCACCAGGAACATCTACGTCAAACCTTCAAATAAAATAAAGTAAAATTTAAAGAGCCATTGTTTATACAGCCACTATAGCACAAACAGAAAGCAGTAAATTTCTCAATTCAGGAGGCCATACCACATAAACTATATATCCAGGAATTGATAAACAATCATTTACACTACTAATAGTTGCATCATTTACTGATCTTACAGGTGTATCTTTCTATAAGAGCTTCTAATTTTCCCAGTCTCATCCACTATAACGTGAGTATTACACAAGTGTTGAGGATCAGATCCTTTCTCTTGGAAGCCTCCAAGTGACAACCAAATGCTGGATTCTCTGCAGTGCATTACAACATGTAAAGTATTAACATTTTCCACAAAAAAATGCAAAAAAACAAATTGTTTCACACCCATGAGGAGTCTTAAAGTGGATTAAAAACTCAAAAAAACCTCAATAAAGTGCATTAGAACATGTAAAGTATTAACATTTTCCACACAAAAAATGCAAAAAAACAAATTGTTTCACACCCATGAGGAGTCTTAAAGTGGATTAAGAACTCAAAAAAACCTCATTATCTGGAAACCATCATATTGGTTCCAAGGATGAAAGGCCCACCAATCCTCAATCAGAGAGGGTTTGGAGGGTGAAGGGTGCAAACACTTTGTTGGTTGGATGATTCACCATTGAAGAGTTGAAAATTGAAGAAAAATGAAGAGATGGGTATAAGTATGACCTGGCCAGAGAGCAGTACTGGTTCATAATTGGTCCATCCAATGGTTGAGCAACACTAACACTGTCCCCATCCTTGGTACCCACATAAGAGAAAGCCTCAGGAAAACAAAGCAATTTGGCTCCAGCTGAAGCTGCTTCCTTTGCACACCAAACCCAATACTCAGTACTACCAAACAATCAACAGTAAAATAACAGTAATTCAAAAGAAAAACAGAAAAAAAGGAGGATATATAACAGAAGAGGAAAATATGAGAGAAAATAAAGGGAACCCAGAAAAGAAAAGATGGAAAAGAATAAAACTTTGACGAGCCCAGAGCAGGTGGCGAAATTGGCGGCGAGGTCGCTGACGGATGTCATCTGGGCCGCCGCAACTCGGAGGGAGTTAGGAGAAGGCATGGCCATGGTTGTGGTTGGTGAGAGTGAAAGTGATGATTTGGGAATGGAAGAGACGAATCCACCAATGGAATTGGCTTGCACACAATGCATATGCATTACATTACATTCTATTACAACACCATCTTACATCAACCAACTCATAAGTTCTTGGTCAAATCCTAAGTTTTTTTATTTTTTATTTTAAAATACTCACAACAGTAATTAAATGTTATTTTTTGAAAAAGATTTTGTTAACACCCAAAAAGTAAGATAAATACAGTTGAAAAACCATTATAATAATATGATAATATCTTACATTAAAAAATAAATCATATATGATTAAAATAGTTAAGGTTGAAATTGAAATTAAAAGTTGAAAAATCAAATATATAAGTATTATGAAATGGAGAAAGTAATATTTGTGTTCATAATGATCATCTTTTGACTACTTTTAATAAAATAATATTTATATTCCTTAATAAACATTAACTTAATTTATATATTTTTTTAATAAATAATAGTCACTTCTTTTGTTTTGTTTATAAAGCATCATATTGATTCAATTTTTTTTAAAAAAATATATAAAAACTAACATTGAAATTTTTAGAATATTGAAAATAAAGAATTTTAAGAAACTTTTAACAAAATTTTATACTATAAAATTGTTCAAAGAATAACAGTTCTACATCCTCCTTCAACACAAAGTAGTGAAGATAAACGAATTTGGACTAACAACAAAAACGGAGAGTTGAGAATGAAATTTGTACAAAGAGAAGAAGACAAAATTTATAGTTACATAAATTTTATCTTGAATTTTAGCTAAATCAATCATCTTTAACAACCCGAATTAAATGTGAAAATACAAGATAAATTATTAGATAACTTTACTATTGAAAAAATATTAAAAGAGAGATACGAAATATCAAAACATTATGTATGATATAATTTTAACTTAGATAAACATTTCCAATATAATTCTAATTTTATGATATGAAGTAAAATAAGTTAAAGATATTACATACACATAACTTTAGATACACCAATATTAAGAGTAAGAAGAGTTTGTTACCATTATAAGCTGATATGTTTGTGGTTATAAAAGAGATGATTAAGACTTGAATTTGATACAAGAAGAATACCAATGTTTGATATATAGTGCTTATAAGTGAAACAAATCAATACTTTCAAAAAATACATTAACATAATCTTTATCATAGTTTTGATTTTTAAACTTTGAAATGTGATCGAAAATCCTACTTATTATAACATATCTCAATTGTATATTATATTTTTTCACAATAAATACACTTGATAAGAAATGATAAAAATAGTTTATTTATAAACATATTAAAATAAAGATAGTAAAATAATAATAAAAATTTCACTATATTTTATAACTATGCATGGGATGAAAAAAAACCTAAATATATACATAATGTTGTACTTAAATTTGACCTTTACTACCCAATTAAAAAAAAAATTGTATAAAAAAAAGCAATGGATAGTTGTAAAAGGAAATAACAGAAAAACAAAATTGATAAAATACAAAATTAATGATTTGTTAGTTTCCTTCTAAAAGTTTGTTTGTGATGTCTATATCGATCAATAAGAATCAATACAAAAATAATTATAATTACTCACATATTAACTATAACCTTGTATGAGTTTTCACGAAGGTGAAATTTTGGATATTTTTTTCATCTTTAAACTTTATTAAGTCTTTAGGATTAATTGTAATATATTATATTTCGAAGTTGATAATAATATTTTGACCTATTAAAGTAAGAAACTTAGTTGTTGATTATATTTAAAATTGAAATCTTTAGTGCATGAATGTAGAAAATTAGTTGACCATAACTCAACCTACCATGTAGCTTTTAATTCAAAACAAACTACGTTGCTCAAGTTAAACTAGAATTATCTACACTTTTAATCATGTGATTTTTTTTTGTATTTTATCTGTTAATCGTGTGATTTTTTGTATTTTTTATTTTAATAAAATGGTATTAATATATTTCAGTAAAAAAAATAGAATATTTATTAGGTCCAACTTAATGAAATCCAAAAGAAAAAAAAACATACAGGCTCAATATAATAAAAAAAATGGAAACTTATTGCAAATATTACATTAACTTATCCTAACCAATTATTATGAATACAAATTAGAGTTTGATTTTTTTTTACCATGTAAAATTCAAATAACGTATTATAAATACAAATTAGAGTTTGCAATGTTTTTCTGAAATCATACAGTTTATACTAATTACTCAAAATACAACCTCTAAATTTGAATGCTAAAAGCAATCTAAAATGTCACTATGGTAAATTGGATTTCATTTATCTTATGGTATGGTATTAGAATTTTATCCATTATATATAAATATATATATATATATATAT
>Ga0123341_1004536_pt1 | contig 12206 bp, 7 predicted proteins | sample Turbeapinknodule_FD_89959 | JGI IMG/M metagenome (GOLD analysis project Ga0123341, IMG submission 89959) | Root nodule microbial communities of legume samples collected from Mexico - Turtle bean Mexico pink nodule | ecosystem: Host-associated > Plants > Roots > Nodule | place: Mexico: Nepantla... | reverse complement strand
GTTTTGTTACTTAACAGATTTCACCATTCAAAAACAGTTTTCAAACTTTCTCAAAACACCTAAGTGTAAACAATCGGTTGTTTCGACAAAACAATCGGTTGTTTCAACTTAGTTTGAAAAACACTTTACTTTGTTAAAGATTGAGATGCTAATTGCTTTGAGATTTAATCTAAGGGTGAATTACAACATTTTAAACTACCCCAGAACAAAGCTTTAAACCAGCACAGCAACATCAAGCAAATAAGAGGCTTCAACATCCTTCAAAGGATTTGGATTCTTCAAAACATTGAACATCACTTGGTTCAACACAAACATCATATGAAAGCACTAGTGTGAATTTTTTTCAGTGCAATACGGACGGAGAATAAAAATTGTAGAAAGTGGGGCGAAATTTCACAAGATTTTGTAGAGGATAGCCTTGGTTTGCGCGAAAAATTCTGAAAAATTCTCCCGAAATAGGTTTTTCCTGAAATTCCACGTAAGAATCTCTGCTGAATTCAGGACAAAACGCGATAAATTTCAGGTGAAACGGATGACTATTCACCCACGAAAAAAAACAAACAATTTCACACACAAACGAACCTTCCTTTTGGCCCTGACAGTGATCAATAAAAAAATTATTGTCAATCTTGTGGGACGAATCTGGGTGCAAACAACATATGAAAATACTTGTGTGAATTTTTTCAGCGCAATACGGACGCAAAATAAAAATTGCAGAAAGTAGGGCAAAATTTGACAAGTTTTGGTAGAGGATACCCTTGGTTTGCGCAAAAATTTCTGAAAAATTCTTCCAAAATAGTTTTTTCCCAAAATTCCACGTAAGAATCTCCACTGAATTCGGAAAAAAACGTGATAAATTTCAGGTCAAACGGATGAGTATTCACCCAGGAAAAAAATCAAACAGTTTCACACACAAACGAACCTTCCTTTCGGCCCTGGCAGTGACAAATAAAAAATTTATTGCCAATCTTATGGAACGAATTTGGGACTCAAATCTCAGCGAAAACTCAATAGACAAAGTGACGAACGTCTGGTAAAATTTCATACCAAAACACCCTAGGAGTAAGGCGTGGTAAGTCCCAGACCGAGAGTGAACAAAACTGGTTTTCCGAAAACAAAACGTCCTGGCGTTTCTTCCCTGTATCTTCTTTTTGTGATTCGTTTATGGACGTGCCTCCTTACCTGGGTGCAAACAACATATGAAAATGCTTGTGTGAATTTTTTCAGCGAAATACAGACGCAAAATAAAATTGCAGAAAGTACGGCGAAATTTCACAAGTTTTGGTAGAGGATAGCCTTGGTTTGCGTGAAAATTTATGAAAAATTCTCCTGAAATCGTTTTTTCTTGAAATTACAAATAAGAATCTCCACTGAATTTGGGACAAAACGCGACAAATTTTAGGTCAAACGGATGAGTATTCACCCACGAAAAAAATCAAACAATGTCACACACAAATGAACCTTCCTTTCGGCCCTGGCAGTGATCAATAAAAAATATATTGCTAATCTTGTGGGACGAATCTGGGGCTCAAATCTCAGCCAAAACTCAATAGACATAGTGAGGAACCTCTGGTAAAAATTTAAGACCAAAACACCTGAGGAGTAAGGCGTGGCAAATCCCAGACCGAGAGTGAACAAAACTGGTTTTCCGAAAACAAAACGTCCTGGTTTTTCTTCCCCGTATCTTCTTTTTGTGATTCGTTTATGGACGTGCCTCCTTACCTGGGAGCAAACAGCATATGAAAGTACTTGTGTGAATTTTTTCAGCGCAATACGGATGCATAATAAAAATTGCAGAAAGTAGGGCGAAATTTCACATGGTTTGGTAGAGGATAGCCTTGGTTTCCGCGAAAGTTTCTGAAAAATTCTCCCGAAATAGTTTTTTCCTGAAATAACACGTAAGAATCTCCACTGAATTTGGGAAAAAACGCGACAAAATTCAGGTCAAACGAATGAGTATTCATCCACGAAAAAAATCAAACAGTTTCACACACAAACGAATCTTCCTTTCGCCCCTGGCAATGATTAATAAAAAATTTGTTGCCAATTATGTGAGACGAATCTGTGCCAAATCTCAGCCAAAACTCAATACACACAGTGACGAACCACTGGTAAACATTTCAGACCAAAGCACCCGAGGAGTAAGGCGTGGTAAGTCTCAGACCGAGAGTGAACAAAACTCGTTTTTCGAAAACAAAACGTCCTGGCTTTTCTTCCCCGTATTTTCTTTTTGTGATTCGTTTATTGATGTGCCTCCTTACCTGGGTGCAAACAACATATGAAAGTACTTGTGTGAACTTTTTCAGCGCAATACGGACGCATAATAAAAATTGCAGAAAGTAGGGCGAAATTTCACCGAAAGTAGGACATAGTCTTGGTTTGCGCGAAAATTTATGAAATATTCCACCGAAATAGTTTTTTCCTGAAATTCCACATAAGAATCACCACTGAATTCGAGAAAAAACGCGACAAATTTCAGGTCAAACGGATGAGTATTCAGCGACGAAAAAAATCAAACAGTTTCACACACAAATGAAGCTTCCTTTCGACCCTCGCAGTGATGAATAAAAAATTTTATTGTTATTCTTGTGCGACGAATCTGGGGCTCCAATCTCAGCCAACACTCAATAGACACAGTGACGAACCTCTGGTAAAAATTTCATATTAAAACACCCGAAGAGTAAGGCGTGGTAATTCCGAGACCGAGAGTGAACAAAACTGGTTTTCGAAAAACAAAACGTCCTGGCTTTTCTTCCCCGTATCTTCTTTTTGTGATTCGTTTATGGACGTGCCGCCTTACTTGGGAGAAAACAACATATTTAAGTACTTGTGTGGATTTTTTCAGCGCAATACGGACCTAGAATAAAATTTGCACAAACTAGGACTAAATTTCACAAGTTTTGGTAGAGGATAGCCTTGGTTTTCACGAAAATTTCTGAAAAATTCTCCCAAAATATTTTTTCCTAAAATTACACGTAAGAATCTCCACTGAATTCCGGACAAAACACGACAAATTTCAAGTCAAACGGATGAGTATTCACCCACGAGAAAAATCAAACAGTTTCACACACAAACAAACCTTCCTTTGGCCGTGACAGTGATCAATAAAAAAGTAATTGTCAATCTTGTAAGACAGATCTGGGGCTCAAATCTCAGCCAACACTCAACAGACAAAGTGACGAACCTCTGGTAAATATTTCAAACTAAAACACCCGAGGAGTAAGGCGTGGTAAGTCCCAAACAGAGAGTGAACAAAACTGGTTTTCCGAAAACAAAACGTCCTGGCTTTTCTTCCCCGTATCTTCTTTTTCTGATTCGTTTATGGACGTGCCTCCTTACCTAGATGCAAACAACATATGAAAGTACTTGTGTGAACTTTTTCAGCGCAATACGGACGCATAATAAAAATTGCAGAAAGTAGGGCAAAATTTCACAAGTTTTGGTAGAGGATAGCCTTGGTTTGCGCGAAAATTTCTGAAAAATTCACCCGAAACAATTTTTTCCTGAAATTCCACGTAAGAATCTCCACTGAATTTGGGACAAAACGCGACAAATTTCAGGTCAAACAGATGAGTATTCACCAAAGAAAAAAATCAAACAGTATCACACACAAACAAACCTTCTTTTTGGCCCTGGCAGTGATGAATAAAAAATTTATTGCCAATCTTGTTGGACGAATCTGGGGCTCAAATCTCAGCCAAAACTCAATAGACACAGCGAAGAACCTCTGGTAAAAATTTCTAACCAAAATAGTCAAGGAGTAAGGCGTGGTAAGTCCCAGACCGATACTGCACAAAACTGGTTCTCCGAAAACAAAACGTCCCGGCTTTTCTTCCATGTATCTTCTTTTTGTTATTCGTTTATGGACGAGCCTCCTTACCTGGGTGAAAACAACATATGAAAAAACTTGTGTGAATTTTTTCAACGCAATACGAACACAGAATAAAAATTACCGAAAATAGGGCGAAATTTCACACAAATTTTGGTGGAGATAGCCTTGGTTTGCGCGAAAATTTTTGAAAAATTCTCCCGAAATAGTATTTTCCTAAAATTTCACATTATAATCTCCACTAAATTCGGGAAAAAACGGGACAAATTTTAGGTCAAACGGATGAGTATTCACCCACGAAAAAAATCAAACAGTTTCACACACAAACGAACCTTCCTTTCGACCCTAGCAGTGATCAATAAAAATTTATTGCCAATCATGTTGGATGAATCTGGGGTCAAATCTCAGCTAAAACTCAATGGGCACCGTGAGGAACTTCTGGTAAATATTTCAGACAAAAACACCTGAGGAGTAAGGCATGGTAAGTCCCAGACCGAGAGTGAACAAAACTGGTTTTCCGAAAACAAAACGTCCTGGCTTTTCTTCCCCGTATCTTCTTTTTCTGATTCGTTTATGGACGTGCCTCCTTACCTGGGTGCAAACAACATATGAAAGTACTTGTGTGAACTTTTTCAGCGCAATACGGACGCATAATAAAAATTGCAGAAAGTAGGGCGAAATTTCACAAGTTTTGGTAGAGGATAGCCTTGGTTTGCGCAAAAATTTCTGAAAAATTCACCCGAAACAGTTTTTTCCTGAAATTCCACGTAAGAATCTCCACTGAATTTGGGACAAAACGCGACAAATTTCAGGTCAAACAGAAGAGTATTCACCAAAGAAAAAAATCAAACAGTATCACACACAAACGAACCTTCTTTTCGGCCCTGGCAGTGATGAATAAAAAATTTATTGTCAATCTTGTTGGACGAATATGGGGCTCAAATCTGAGGCAAAACTTAATAGACACAGTGACAAACCTCTAGAAAAAATTTCTGACCAAAATAGTCAAGGAGTAAGGCGTGGTAAGTCCCAGACCGAGAGTGAACAAAGTTGGTTTTCCGAAAACAAAACGTCCTGGCTTTTCTTCCCCCTATTTTCTTTTTGTGATTCGTTTATGGACGTGCCTCCTTACCTGGGTGCAAACAACATATGAAAGTAATTGTGTGAATTTTTTCAGCGCAATACGGACGCATAATAAAAATTGCCAGAAAGTAGGGCGAAATTTTACAACTTTTGGTAGAGTTAGCCTTGGTTTGCGCGAAATTTCTGAAAAACTCTCCCGAAATAGTTTTTTCCTGAAATTCCAAGTAAGAATATTCACTGAATTTGGGACAAAACGCGACAAATTTGAGGTCAAACAGATGAGTATTCACAGACGAAAAAAATAAACACTTTCACACACAAACGAACCTTCTTTTCATCCTTGGCAGAGATGTATAAAAAATTTATTACCAATCTTGTTGGACGAATTTGGGGCTCAAATCTCAGCCAAAACTCAATAGACATAGTGACGAACCGCTGGTAAAAGTTTCAGACAAAAACACCCAAGGATTAAGGCGTGGTAAGTCCCAGACCGATAGTGAACAAAACTGGTTTTCCGAAAACAAAACGTCCTGGCTTTTCTTCCTCGTATCTTCTTTTTGTGATTCGTTTATAGATGTGCCTCCTTACCTGGGTGCAAACTACATATGAAAGTACTTGTGTGAATTTTTTCACTGCACTATGAACGTAGAATAAAAATTGAAGAAAGTAGGGCGAAATTTCACAAGTTTTGGTAAAGGATAGCCTTTGTTTGCGCAAAAATTTCAGAAAAATTCTCCCAAAATAGTTTTTTTCCTGAATTTCCACGTAAGAATCTCCACTGAATTTGGGGCAAAACGCGACAAATTTCAGGTCAAACAGATAAGTATTCACCCACGAAACAAATCAAACAATTTCACACACAAACGAACCTTCCTTTCGATCCTGGCAATGATCAATAAAAAATTTATAGCCAATCTTGTGGGACGAATCTGGGGCTCCAATCTCAGCCAGCATTCAATTGACACAGTGACGAACGTCTGGTAAAAATTTCATACCAAAACACCCAAGGAGTAAGGCGTGGTAAGTCCCAGACCGAGAGTGAACAAAACTGGTTTTCCGAAAACAAAACGTCCTGGCTTTTCTTCCCCGTATCTTCCTTTTGTGATTTGTTTATGGACATGCCTCCTTACCTGGATGCAAACAACATATGAAAGAACTTGTGTGAATTTTTTCAGCACAATACGGACGCAGAATAAAAATTGCAGAAAGTAGGGTGAAATTTTCCAAGTTTTGGTAGACGATAGCCTTGGTTTGTGCGAAACTTTCTGTAAAATACTACTGAAATAGTTTTTTCCTTAAATTCCACGTAAGAATATCCACTGAATTCGTGACAAAACGCGAAAAATTTCAGGTCAAACGGATGAGTATTCACCCACAAAAAAAATCAAACAGTTTCACACACAAACGAACCTTCCTTTTGGCCCTGGCAGTGATCAATAAAAAATTTATTCCCAATCTTGTGGGACAAATATGGGGCTCAAATCTCAGCCAAAACTCAATAGACATAGTGATGAATGTCTGGTAAAAATTTCAGACCAAAATACCCAAGGAGTAAGGCGTAGTAAGTTCCAGACCAATAGCAAACAAAACTAGTTTTCCGAAAAGAAAACGTCCTGGCTTTTCTACCCCGTATCTTCTTTTTGTGATTTGTTTATGGACGTGCCTCCTTACCTGGGTGCAAACAACATATGAAAGTACTTTGGTGAATTTTTCAACGCAATACAGACCCACAAAAAAATTGCAGAATGTAGGGCGGAATTTCACAAGTTTTGGTAGAGGCTTTAGTTTGCATAAAATTTCTGAAAAATTCACCCGAAATATTTTGTTCCTAAAATTCCATGTAAGAATCTCGACTGGATTTGGGACAAAACTCGACAAGTTTCAAGTCAAACGGATGAGTATTCGGCTAGGAAAAAAATCAAACAGTTTCGCACATAAACAAACCTTCCTTTCGGTCCTGGCAGTAATGAATAAAAATTTTATTAGGAATCTTCTGGGACGAATCTTGGGCTCAAATCTTAGCCAAAACTCAATAGACACAGTGACGAATGTCTGGTAAAAATTTCACACCAAAATACCCAAGGAGTAAGGCATAGTAAGTCCGACATCGATAATGAACAAAACTGGTTTTTCGAAAACAAAACATCCTTGTTTTTCTACCCCGTATCTTCATTTTGTGATTTGTTTATGGACGTGTCTCCTTAACTGGGTGCAAACAACATATGAATGTGTATTCGCCTAAGAAAAAAATCAAACAGTTTCACACATAAACGAACCTTCCTTTCAGGTGATGAATAAAAAATTTAATTCGAATCTTGGGGGATGAATCTGGGGTCAAATCTCAGCCAAAACTCAATAGAAACAGTGACGAATGTCTGGTAAAAATTTTGGACCAAAATACCCAAGGAGTAAGGCGTAGTAAGTCCCAAACCGAGAGTGAAGAAAACTGGTTTTTCGGAAAAAAATAACGTCCTGGTTTTTCTACCCCGTATCCTCTTTTTGTGATTTGTTTATGGATGTGTCTCCTTACCTGGGTGCAAACAACATATGAAAGTACTTGTGTGAATTTTTTCAGCGCAATACGGACCTAGGGAAAATTTGGAGAAAGTAGGGCGGAATTTTACTAGTTTTGGTAGAGTATAGCCTTGGTTTGCACAAACGTTCTGAAAAACTCTCCCGAAATAGTTTTTTCCTGATATTCCACGTAAGAATATCGACTGAATTTGGCACAAAATGAGATAAATTTCAGGTCAAAGGGATGAATATTCACCTAGGAAAGAAATCAAACAGTTTCACACACAAACGAACCTTCCTTTTGGTCCTGACGATGATGAACAAAAAATTTATTACGAATCTTCTGGAATGAATCTTGGGCTCAAATCTTAGCTAAAACTCAATAGACACAGTGACGAATGTCTGGTAAAAATTTCAAACCAAAATACCCAAGGAGTAAAGCATGGTAAGTCCTAGACCGAGAGTGAACAAAACTGGTTTTCAGAAAACAAAACGTTCTGGTTTTTCTATCTCATGTCTTCTTTTTATTATTTGTTTATGGACGTGCCTGCTTACTTGGGTTCAAACAACATATGAAAGTACTTGTGTGAATTTTTTCAGCACAATACGGACCCAAAAAAAAATTACAAAAAGTAAGGCGGAATTTCATAAGTTTTGGGCCTTGATTTGCACAAAATTTCTAAAACATTCTCCCAAAATTGTTTTTTCCTGGACTTCTACATAAGAATCTCGACTAGATTTGGGACAAAACACAACAAATTTCATGTCAAACGGATGAGTATTCACCTAGGAAAAATATCAAATAGTTTCACACACAAACGAACCTTCCTTTCAGCTTTGGCAGTGACGAATAAAAAAATTATTGTGAATCTTGTGGGACGAATCTGGGGTTCAAATTCCAGCCAAAACTCAATAGACATAGTGACGAATGTTTGGTAAAAATTTAAGACCAAAATACCCAAGGAGTGAGGCGTAGTAAGTTCCAGATCGAGAGTGAACAAAACGTCCTAGCTTTTCTACCCCGTATCTTGTTTTGGTGATTTGTTTATGGACGTGGATCGTTACCTGGGAGCAAACAACGTATGAAAGTACTTGTGTGAATATTTTCAGCGAAATACGGACCCAGAATAATAGATGATAGCCTTGGTTTCCACAAAATTTTTGAAAAATTCTCCCAAAATAGTTTTTTTCCTGAATTTCCACGTAAGAATATCGACTGAATTTGGGGCAAAACGCAACAAATTTCAGGTCAAATGGATGAGTATTCACCTTGGAAAAAAAATCAAACAGTTTCACACACATACAGACCTTCCTTTCAGCCCTGGCAGTGATGAATAAAAATTTATTGTGAATCTTGTGGGACGAATCTGGGGCTCAAATCTTAGTCAAAACTCAATAGACACAGTGATGAATGTCTAATAAAAATTTCAGACTAAAATACCCAAGGAGTAATGCGTGCTAAGTCCCAGACCGAGAGTGAACAAAATTGGTTTTCCAAAAACAAAATGTTCTAGCTTTTCTACCCCGTATCTTCTTTTTGTGATTTGTTTATGGATGTGCCTCCTTACCTGGGTGCAAACAATATATGAAAGTACTTATGTGAATTTTTTCAAGTCAAACAGATGAATATTCACCTAGGAAAAAAATCAAACAGTTTCACACACAAACGAACTTTCCTTTCAGCCCTGGCAGTGATAAATAAAAAATTTATTGTGAATCTTGTGGGACGAATCTGGGGCTCAAATCTCAGTCAAAACTCAATAGACATAGTGACGAATGTCTGGGAAAATTTTTATACCAAAATATCCAAAGAGTAAGGTGTAATAGGACCATTTTTTTGTGCTTTTATATAAAATGTATGAAATAGATTGAAAGAATAATTAAGTTAAATTTTTTATTTAAGCTTTTAATCTATTTAATGAAATGTATATGTTTTGAGTGAAGGGTATGCATAGTAAATAGATTTCGAACCCTAAGTTGTGGATTTTCATGTGGGCTAAGCATAAATAGATTGTTACAAGAGATAAGGTTGTTTTCTCCTGCACCTTCACAAATAAGGTTGTTTTTTTCCTGCACCTTAACAAATTTCTTCCTGCAACGCGTCATTTTTTAAGAAGAATGTTTTACCCTTTTAAAAATGACTTATGGATTATTCTTTCTGAGATATTTTCTCTACATATTTTTCAGAACATATTTTATTAATTCTAAATTTATCAATCCAAAAATCAAAAAATTGTGTTCGGGAATGATTTTTTGTCTTCCAGATTTTCTATTCCGGAAACACCCTTTTCTTATAGAACTCCTATTCTGGAAACACTTTTTGCTTACGTAACTCCTATCATCCAAAACTGTGAAAGGAGAATTTCGGTATTTCAAAGAATGTAGGGGTGCAGGAAGAAACTCCCAAGAGATAATAAGGGTGAGATTAGCAAGAGTAGAAGGGCTTTTTCTTCCTACACTCTCCTAATTTTTAATTGCACCCTCGTGGTTTTTAAAATAACCATTTTATCCTTCATAAAAGTGATTTATGAGATTATCTCTTTTGGAAATTTTCTAGAAAAATTTTTCTGGAATTTTTGTAACATGATTTCCTGAATAAAATTTATGAAACATGACTTCTGGAACAGGGTTTGAATTGAAATTTATGTATTAAAATTGGTTAATATAGTTCCTTAAAGGATATTTGAATTTTTGTTATGTACTTATTAAAATTAAACTTATATTGGATAGTAGAATTAGTAGTAAGTTCAATTCAACATAGATTTATTTTTGAAGAAAATGTGTTAAACATGTGAATAATTATGCACATAATTCATTACAAGTGTTAGTTACATAGAATCTAAGTAAAGTTAAAGTAATAGATTGAGTGAATGATAAAAAGTACAAAGTTCATAAATTCAAAACTAAATAAATAAAAATTGACCCAAAATCATGTTTTTAAGATGGTTATGGCTAACCTAACATGAATATAAGCACACATTAAAAACTTCAAATAGAAATTTTTCATATTTTTCAACCTTTTTACCAATCTTATTTCTTATTATATAAGGATTTAAACATAACTGAAATGTTCCGTTTTTATTTTATTAATTCTTTGTCAATAAAAAAAAATAACACACATTAAAAAAACACAATTAATATTATTGTATTCTTCTTTAAATCTATTATTTTTTTCTCTCATCCACATTCATGTACCAACATAATTTGGTTTTTGATTGTATACACCTATTTGTCTTATTAATGGTTAAAAAAGCATAAAATATATAATATGTTTTGTGCTTTTGTCTTCCCCTCTTATGCCAAATATAAAGCAAAAAATTGTTCTTGTATCAGATTTTGCTTTGAACATAAGCAAAATTGTGGCATCTTTGACCTGTCTAAAGCTTCTGATAGAAGAATGATTATGACCCTACAAAATGGTATCCACAAATTCATGTGATAAGTTACCATTTATGATCTGAAATTTGGTCCCTTTTCCTTTTTAGACAAAAGGGGTTTCATAATTTCATCAACCAAAACCCATTTTCATCAAATAATGTACCCAACTGGCATCAACTTTGGGAAACTTTAGCCAACCTCATATACACATAAAAAAGGTTATATTATCAATAATGTTTCTAAAGCAAAAATTCCCTTAATGATTGATATAGTCTATGTATATTTTTATTAATATATGATTTTTTATTTAGGTTTTTTAATATTTATTTGTATTTTTTTTAATAATATTTTTTATATAATAACAAATAATTATGGTTGTTTATAATGTAAAGATGTCAAGTTACATAATAATATTTAATATTTTATAAAAACAAATATTAACTAATATAGACTTAATTTTCTTTTATAAAAATTTTCAGGTTAGGCATCACTTTGTAACTTGACATCTCAACTAGGCTGACATCTCAAGTAACAATAATCATCTGTCATCACATGAAAAAGTATTATTAAAAAATACAAAAATATGGAGGAGTAGAACAAAATCCATATGTTAACAAAAACGATACATTGGTAGATTATATCTATTCATAAAGAATTCTAAGAAGAGACTAGATGAAAGTCTATTATACCAATGAAATGATTCTATATGAATAAATCCTAAATTAATTTTTTTTTAAAATTACAAAGCAGGATTTGTTTAATTTTCATGTGAATGTTGGCAATTTGATATTTAATAATATTTAGGTTAGACTAAATTGTACTTGTTAATTTATGATTTTGACCTTGGTATTTTATTTTATTTTTCATAATTTTAGCATTTAGATTTTGTAACTGGCAATTCATTGTTTGAATGAGGTGAAGTGAAATGAAAGCACACCAGATGAAATGAAATCCCACCATTGACATAACATATGCTTTTCACTTTTCTGTCCTCTACTCACACGTGTGGCTGGTGAGAACCTCACATCATAGTGTATCCAGTTTTTAATATATTTATGAATATATTATATAGTTGTCATAGTTTAGAGTTCAATTTAAAGACATTTTATATATATTATTTTATTTTTCTAAGATGTATTTTTATATTAAAATTATGAACGTTGTCATTTTTAATTGGTTTAATGTGTAAACGTATTAATACATATGATAATTAATTTTAGAAAAGCATAAGTAATTTTTTTTTATAGATCTCAAGTATCTTTCTCCAAAGGAAATCATATTTGAATTGAATACATACATCATTAACAAAGTCAATTCAATATTTTTTTAATTAAAAATAAAGTATATATATAAAGTTTGAAAATTCAGCATCATTATGACTACGACATATAGCATGCTACAT
>Ga0123341_1004534_pt1 | contig 12212 bp, 4 predicted proteins | sample Turbeapinknodule_FD_89959 | JGI IMG/M metagenome (GOLD analysis project Ga0123341, IMG submission 89959) | Root nodule microbial communities of legume samples collected from Mexico - Turtle bean Mexico pink nodule | ecosystem: Host-associated > Plants > Roots > Nodule | place: Mexico: Nepantla... | reverse complement strand
TTTTAAAAATATTATTTATATATTTTTATTTCCAAAAATATTAATTGTCATTTATATAAAAAAATATGAACTGAACTTGCCAATACGGTTGGCAACTTCAATGGAATAAAACTGCCAATTCAAAATCCAATTTTATTTACACTGGAGAGATTAACAAATTTAATTGATGTTGCCTTCACCATTGGCAACTTTGACCAAGAATTGCCCAGTAATATTTTTAACTTTTGCCCATTTAAGTAAATATGAAAAAAAAATACACCATTTTTGTGAAAAACCCATTCCCATGTAAGGCTCTCTTTAGCCACAAAAACATCTTGCAACAATTTCTTCAATTTTGTTTCGATCACTGTTACTGTTTGTTGTGATTTTGGTTATAGGATGGGAAAGCGTGTTCTTCGTGAGAGATGCTTAGGGTTGAAACTTGTATCTTCTCTGCAACTGAGTAAGTAAAGTGGTGAATCTGAATTATTTTTACAGGTAGATTTAGTTTTGTTTTGGCATTGAATTTGTACTGAATCGCGCTCAAAATAACTCCGTGATTCACGATTCATCATATATATCAACCATGTACATATCTTTTCATTCTTCCTTTTCGCCACCTTTACCCTACAATATTGGAACACAAAGGTTCATTACTTTTTTCTTTCTCTTCGTTGAATACATGTTTTTAATACTCACATAACATTCGCCTTCAATGTCAGTCAAAATTTATAAAATTGTAATTAATGGATTTCTCCTATAATTTATATTTTGTTTGATATTAAATATGAATTATCAAAAATGTGGTGGAGAATGTATTATTACTCTGTAATTTATTCATTAGGGTTGGAGATAAACTTGTTCCTGTATTGGAAAAGGTATGATCATCCTAAAAAGTTATATATAATTCTTGATGTTAATATGATAGTTTTAAATATAAATATATATAATAAAAGATAAATTTATAACAAAATAATATGAAAAAATATTAAAATAATAGTATAAAAAAATGGATTTTCAGGAAATATATACAAAAGTAAATGTAGTATAGAAAACAAATTTTGCATGGATTTTGTGTCCAGAAAGAAATTCCCAGTTCCTGAAGTAAGGGAAAATTATGATTGAGAACAGAAAAAAATTAGTTTATCTTCAAAGAACATTCAAATTATCCAGAGAACATACAAATAAAGAAAACTTCAAAGTGCAGAGAACTCAAAACAACATGGTTCATTACAAAAGCAATTAATCAAATGAACAAAATTTGTATCACTCCTTTGTAAATTATAAATTGACGTTTTTCATTGTCAAAGTAACATCTTTTTCTCACTCTCCTGTAAGAAATGAGAGTTAAGAACATCACCATGTACCCAATATGCAAAATTGTGAGAAACCTTTAAAGATCATTAGATGATAACATTATGATTATTATCAACAAAGTTGTTTAAAATTACTCCATTATTATTAAAGATCAATAATTAAACTATGATCAAATGTTTATATAATAATTATAATTAAATTAAATAGATTATACATTATCTTGTATTTTTTTCTATTTTATATTATTATCTTGTGTCTCTTGCAATAAAGAGCGTCACTGGGCCTTGTTTGTACATTTTGCAAAAATAACCTCAAGGAATGGGCCTCTTTATACCTTACATATTAGGATTTCTTCTTGCACCCCATTTTCCCCTTCTGCACCCCATTAAATATGAAAATTCTCTTAACCACCCACATCGAGTGCACATGGACACTATTGGAGTGTAGAAAGAAATGACCTTTACATCTAAGCTCCTTTGAATAATTAATTAACATATGCTTTTGTTATACTTGCACCCCATGATTACTATCTGCACCTCATATCAACTACAAAAAGACTAAAATAACCTCTCTTATTGCACCAAGCTCCACTACTATAGTTGCTACACTCATTGCTGCCACTGTGTCTTGTTCTTCTTCTCCATTGCATCCTCGTTATCTAGTGCACTCTTGGAGGAAGAAGAAGAAAGAGAGTAAAAAGTTGAGTTTGGTGGAAAGCTTGTTCGAAAAAGTATCTCACATATTATGGAAAACTTATTATAAAAAACGTATGATGTGATAGTAACACACAATCACGAATCAACTGCAGAAAATAAACAACACAAGATTTCGGTCATCAACTGCAACTTACATCCACACGGGCAACTATTAGGTTTTTATTTTTGTCCTGTTGCACACAATTTTATTACAAGCACAAAGATCTCTTAAATAGATATTATAAAGGGAACACAAAGATTAAACCCACTCATTAAACATGGTTTTTAGTCAATCCAACCCAATTGGTTCTGACTTCATACCCAATATTCGGAAAAGTTTATCCCAAAAAGCTTGTTCCAGAAAATCACATATATTATGGAAAACTTGTTCCAAAAAATATCTAATATATTTTGAAAATTGTCAAATTGATAATCTAGAACTCATTCCTAAAACATTCACAAAGGGTAAAATGGTTATTTTAAAAGTCATGAGGTTGTAGGAGGCAAAAGCCGTTAACATATCATCACATATATTGTTTTAACTGAACAAATGATTTTGTACAAAATGTTGCTTGCAAGCTCACTAGCAAATTATGTAAGAACAATCAGATGGAAATATTGAATATGAATTCTGGTAATTCAAACGTGAATATCAATGGAAAAGTAAAGTCAATATTTGTGATCAAACAGTTTCCTTCAAAAGCAATTTGGTTGATTTTCACTATGGTGTCTGAACTGAACCATGAACTCAAGTTATAATTTGCTTACAGTGATTTGAATGTAAAGTTGCATGCACAGTGGTTGGATGCTGAAGAATATAGTTTTGATGTACTCATTACAGATACAACATTTAAGAGACAACTTCCATATCATATGCTCTGCTGTCTGTCAGCCCATAATTCCATTCATCAATACATTCTTTCTTGTCTTCCATAATTGGTAGGGACTACCTATGTCCACCCAATTTCCATTTGAGAGGAGTTACAAAACTATGATACTATTTCACGTGAGAACAAAACAAAATAAAATATTTTGTTCCATTCTACTCATAGGTTCCACCATTTTCAGTTTCAAATCAAAGCACACCACCTTTTAACCCTCCAAGTTCTATAACTGTATTGTTTTTAAAATACTCATTCCTTTTAACAGTTTATCAAATGCTACACATGCTTCACTCTTTTTTGTTCTTCATACATCCTCTCTCTATATATATATATATTAAGATTCTTGTCCTGAATAATTATGAAAGATGTACCTACCAATCTGGCACTAGTTGGTGCTTGATTACAAGGTGCTTTATGCAGATGGTCCCCTCAGCCTTGCTTTTTCTTTTGTGTATGATTCTCCAATAAGAAACTGCAATAATTTCTTTGAGTTTCAAACTTGATACATGGTATTAATTTCCCTAGACTGGTGTTACATTTTTAATATTCATGCAGATGCTAAAGATACTTTGTAAGTGTATGAAAACCGTTCCACACTATTATGTAGCTTCCATGGACTAGTTTTACTACCATAAGGAGGATGACGAGAGATATTCATAGGACACATAAAACAACTTGTACATTTATCTCCTACTTTCATTTTGTACATATATATCTTACAAAAAAATGGGTCTATCTTTACAAAGATAGTCGATGCTTTATGCTTTTTATTTATTTTTAATTGTTACGACATCAGGGTATAAGATAGGATAGTTAGAGTCAATCATTACATCTGAGGTAGTTTGGAGTTTCGTCAGTGTTTGTCCTTAAGAGGTGTCTTGGTGGATTTAAGGAGAAAAGTGTTTGTAAAACTGTCTTTAACCTCGACTCGTATACGAGGTAATTCGGAGTTTCGTCACCATTTTTGTCCTTGTCTTGATAGATTTTAAGAGAGAAAAATGTTTATAAAACTGTCCTTCACCTCGACTTTAATACTATATGGAACTATATTAGGCGTCCAAAAAGTAACTATGGTCATCTGTGTAGCTCTTTTTGAATGCTATCAATTTCCAAGCCAGCAGAAAATCTTGTGAAGATGCATTGTGGTCTCATCTACGTGGAAAGGTTGTGCTTTACTATGTGATGGGATAACTTTAGTCCATTTTGTGTGGTTGTCTGGTGAGTGGCTCAAAACCAGAATCCAGAAGCAGGCTTTTTGATAGCCAAAACATTCTGGTGCGATGAAGGTGATGTGGTGCAACTTTCACTGGGTGATGTGTATTCCAGTGAACAAGAGAAATGGTCTAGAAGCAACCAAATACCGTTCCCCCTCTAATTCTGACACACCATGATGGAATCTCTTCAACAATAAGACATTTCTCCCTTTTCAGTTAACTTTTTAATAGATCTTTTCCTTTTTAGTGATGGGAACAATTATGCACTGATAACCAAATAAGGGAAAATATACCCCACTAGAAGTAGTTGAAAAAGAAGGGATAATAAAATCGTAAAACTTTGAATGATTTCCAGAAGTATTATGGCATGAACATGCACTACTTCAAAATTAAGAGGGTAGGTACTAGGTTTAAGAAATAATTACACTTTTTAATATTCTTTTGCCATTAATTTCCTTACAAGCCATCATGCAGATGCTGTTCTTATTTTGACAGTTAGATAAGTTCAGCATACACATTGATGAGTTATGACAAATCATGCTTCATTTAGACAAAATGTAATCAAAACAGAAAAGGGTCAAAACCAAAGTTTGTCCTTGTTTGTTATTTATTCCATTTTTTATGAACAGTTGCTTCTGACCAAGAAGTAAACCATGATTTAGATTGTATGGACTGTCATAGATTGAATGCTCATCATCTTGCATGTTAGCCATATTCATTTTGAGACCATTTTTCAGCAATTTGCTAGAATAATGTCACTATCATCTTATCTCTACTTTTTGCTAACATACTGATATCTTTTTTGTGGTGGATGTATAAATATCTGTTATAATATTCTTGATGAACTTGGCTTAGCTGCATGAGAGAGAGAAAGAATAGATAAGGGAGTGTTTAAAAATTGATATATACATTCGGTCCAGTGCTGATAATATTTATAAGTTCTTTTGGAAACCCTACAATAATTAATGTCTCAAATATTTGATCCCTTTTGTTGACCCTGCTGCCTTGGTGCTACTACATGAGCCTGTAATGCAATTTTCTCATCAGTAATGATACATACACACACTGACAACTTTTCCTAAATCTCAGCACTCAGCACTCATCATTCTGTTTTCTCTTTTTCTCTGATATCAATCAATAACCCTCTTTTGCAGTAATTCTGTATGGTCTGTGTGTCCAAACCTGTCTGGATCATATAACATTTTAATTTTGGCACTTCCATGAAGAACTATTTTTTTTTCTTTTTTCCACAGATTATTAACAATAAAATAGAATGTTGGAGACTGTGGTCATGAGAAGGTTATTGCTTTTTGAAATATGCGTTGGCCTGGAGCTAGTATTGCTAATGGATCATAAACAGACTTTCTCTGCAGAAAAGTCTCCCATTGAGGACCAAAATGGGCCCTCCATTCTTGCTGTGTAGTGTAGTGGGGCAAATACTGCTTCACTCCAAGTTGTGATGTTTCACAGAATTCTAAAATTCTTTTGTTCTGACTCAGTATGTATTCTAGGCCATCAGTTCCATTGGAAGAGGGAACTGCAGATGTTAGAAATGCCACTAAGTAGAAAATATCTTCCTCAGGAATCACAACAGAAGTTCTGTTGTCCCACCTGCAAAAGACATAAATACATTACATCAAAATTAAATTTTGACGGCTAAAACATTTTCTAGAGTTTTTATTCTGAACCATTCATTACTTTGATTTGTTCACTGGGTAGATAAGGACGGGGCCGTTGCTAGTTTCTGTTAGGATCTTCCCGAAGACGACTTCTGCAAAGTTGTGTATTTGGCTTTTGGGTATCAGAAGATTTAGCCACGGATGTGGAATATCCCACAACCCTTTTGAACGCAATTTGACCTCAGATACATGCACCCTGTCTAAGAAATCCACATAAGTAACTTCTGTTGAAAAAAGGGTTGATGGGATGTAGCTTAAACGGGACAAATGTTCCTCAACTTCCTGCACACAAAAAAAAGTGACACATGGTTCATTTAGCTTTTCTTCTTTCACCATGACTAATGAATTAAGTATACACTTTTTTTTTTTTTATCATCTAGATTTAGTGTTGCAGGCCTCACCTGGTTTGCTGCATCAATTTCTTCCACGTTGAAGTATTTAGCCATTTCAAGGCAGAAGAGGGTTCTTCCATCTGACTTGAAATGGCTAGCTTGAACCGGGTCTTGTGGGTTGAAGGATGATCTCCAGTTATTCAGCAGACCAGTTCTGTTTATTATCACAAATCCTTCAATGTAGTCAAACGTTTGTTCTGAAGATATTAACCGCTCTTGGTCTCTTGTGAAAGCTGTGAAGTCTGAGTACAACACTCTAATCCATTTCACCTGTTCCAAAAAATAGAAAATTTTTGGTTATTACAATTTGTGCTCCCAAGACACAAATCAAAACCAAAAGACCTTGCTTCTGGTATAATCACTGATGCATTACCATGGTAGGTGCTGGTTCCAGGATAATTCTTGCTCGGGTTATAATGCCAAACTGGCCTAGTCCCCCAAGAACGCTGTGAAAGAGTTCCCCATTATGCTCCTTGGAACAGTTCACCAACTCCCCTGTTCCTGCAGCCATTCATGAACCATCTTGAAATCATTTTCTGGAAAATTGACCAAAATGGTGTAATTTACTTTCAATATTACACAAATGGGCAACTTCAGTTTAAATAAATTGTGAAGATATTGGATACTGGTTGATAACTTCTTCAGCTTAGATTACACAGTTAATTTTGTTTTCACAAGATGGCTTTTACTAACCTGTAACAATCTCCAGCTGCTGAACATTACTTATCTGGGGACCATGCTTAAATGCTTGGCCACTGACACCAGCGTTGGAGAGAGTGCCACCAACTGTCAGATGCAGGTAGTCTGTCCACGATCTTGGCGCCAACCCGTATCTCAGAGTCTCATGCAAGATGTTTATCCACAACTCGCCACCTGAGACATCCACGTATGGAGGAGAATTGCCTACATGTACCTGCATTTCTGGGACCTTGAGTGATTCCATGTTGATCACAACTCCTCCATGAGCTTGAGCTTGGCCCTGGAGTGAGTGGCCGTGGCCCCTTGCTGCAACCGTGAGGTGTGAGCTTGGACCCCTCTGCCAGATATGCTTTATGGTGGCTGCAATATCAGAAACTGATTCTGGATGTAGTACTGCCATTGGATGATACTGATACCTGTTTCCAAAGTCTCTGGCTACACTCCTAAGGCTATGTTCATCAAACTTTAAATGCCCTCCAAGGGGAAGGGATTTCAGTGAAGAGGGGATGCTGGAAAGACACAGATTAAGCCGAATGGCTATACAACTAAGGAACAATATCGTGAAGCCTCTGAGGAACCGAATGTTGTATTCTACAACAAGGCTACGAGGTGAGTAACTCATTATTTTTTCTTCTATTGGTAGTTGAAGGAATAACAAGCGTGGTTTTGTAGGCAATGTTGTTTATCTGTGAATAGGAGTAAAAGGAGAAAGTGATGGAGAGTGGAGGAACTTAAGGTTTGGGCCAGAATTTAAAGGAGTTTGTGGGTGGCTTAGTCAACCCTTGTTGAGTTATGTGATAAGTGGGAGAAAGCGTATGTGGACTGGTTACTTGGAAGAAGGAAGAGTGTTAAGTTAAACAGAAGCCAAAGTTGAAGTGGAAAAGTAACATCAAAGATCACACAAATCTTCTACTTTTCCAAACTGTGTTGGAGATTCCACGTCGACTAGATATTAGAGCATCTTATTTATAAGCCGGTTTTATGAGTTAGGCCTAAAGTCTACTTCTTAATATGGTATTAGAACCATTTCGAACCTATCCTACCGAGTCTTTGTTGCTTATCGGACCACCTACTATCGATCTATTATTGAACCATCCATAATATGTTGTTTCACGCATGAGTTCTTACTCTACGTGAGGTGTGTTCATGTCGACTAGAAATTAAAGCCAGGTTTATTAATATGGTCACCACAGTTACATTACATTGTATATAACAATAAGAACAATAACATGAAGGAAAGACATGTTTGAAATAGTTGTTGATTAATCAATTTAAGGATAGTTTTCCGGATTTAGAAATAAGTCCTTGCTTTTTCCCTATGGATAGGTACAGGTACCCTTCACTGGTGTCTACCTTACACGTAAGTTCTATGGTGTAATGGTGTTGGTACTGAGTCCACTATTGTCGGAATGTAAACATCGCGTATCCTGCAATTAGATTGGATGAGAAGGACTTTGAATTCATTGGAGAGGGAGAGATGAAGTTGGTGGGGTAGGTGTTGGTCCATGAGACACGTGAAGTCTTCATTCATTTCTCATGTAGGGACCCTTCTCTGGCCACTCTTGTAGGCCATGAAAGAAGAAGACCAAATGGGAGTGGCAGTTTTAGAGATACAAATGAGACACTGCTTCTTACATATCTGCTCAAGCATGCACAAGCACAACTACCACTGCACTGTTTCTGCCATGCTATTGTGTCGAATCTTTAGTACCAAGCTATTGGACAAGTTTCCATCGATTCTCTTGTCTATTCTTTGGGAGGGTGATGCAGTACTATACCATAACTTTATCCTTTTCATGCAACTAGTGTCTTGGTCCAAGCACAAATTTTGCAGCTTCATAGAGTGCCACCTTTCCTCTGCTATGGCCAAATCACTTTTTCACTTCATTGGAATGGCAAAAATGCTTTCGTGATCTTCTGCTCAAATGGGATATATGTGGTCCTGCAAAATCATACCAATGGGATCCATGTCTCTTGTTGTTCAGAAAGAAACCTAAAAGCAATAGATGATAGTGTTGGTACGGATTTCTCTTCCTCTCTTTCCTTCCTCCACAAGTCTCTCCAAGTGAAGCTGCAGTAAGAATATTCTATTTAATTTTCTGGATTCTATTCTAGGTGTATTACATTACTGAATACTTAAATTTAACAAATTATTGGAGTTCGCACATCGACTAGAGATTAAAACATTTCATAATATATAAGTGAAACTTCACCTCAAAAACCAGTTTTATGAGGTTGAGTTAGACTAAAAATTTACTTCTTAACATGATATTATAGTCATTTTGAGTCTATTCTAGTGAGTGTTTGTTGGGTTTATCATGTCACCGTTACTGGACCGTTAACGGATTACTCATAATATGTTATCCCGCACACGAATTAGGGCGAAACTACACTTCTTAACCTAGTTTTTACAACAACCAAGATTTATTTCCTATATATGGTTGCAGTGGAGCTTAATTCTTAACCTGAGACAGCTTCACAACAGATAAGTGGAGGTGCTAACCTTCCTCATATATACAAATACATAATTCATTTAATTAATGGATGCATACCCTTGTTGGTTTGGTATTTGACGGCTTTTCCATTAGAAGGTTAGTGGAGAAACTCAAAGTATAAACAGAATCTATAAAAGGATTTGTCGGTATGAAAGGGACATTAATCATGACATGAAAAGCAACTTGATCAAAAAAATACACTTCAAAGACATATAAGTGTTCATGCACATGTATAGTTCATTCAACATTTGTTTTTTAAATCATCTTTGTTTGCCATTACATATTCACACTAGATTAATATTGTTAGAATTTGACAGGTACTCAGTCACTAATTTATATATTTTCTATTTACAATTTATATATTTTCTATTTACAAGTGAACTTTAAGTCTAACTTAATCTCATACAATCGGCTTATGATGTGAGGTTTGCACCTACTTATATACTATGAAATGCTCTAATATCTAATCGATGTAAAATTTCCAACACACATCCTCACGCGAGAACTCGGGTGTAAGACAATATATTATGGGTGATCCGATAACGGTCCGATAGCAAGTGACATGATAGACGCAACTAACACTTGTTAGGATAAACTCAGAATGACTCTGATATCATATTGTGATGTGTGGTGGAAAACCTAATCCATCTTTTGATACAAGTTACTTTTTAAGGGACACCAAAAGAAAAGAATTGTGATGGTAGAATAATATTATCATGTGGGGCTAGTGAAGGCACGTATAGTGAGAGGCACATCATGGGGCCTTCATTGCCTATTGATGCTTAGATTTTAGAGAGCAGAATCAGCTTTTTAGGTTTTTTAGGTGCAGCGTGAAATCTCATGAGTTTGAACACAGAGCAATTGTCATGTTTCACAAATCCATTAAATGGTTTTTATTAAGAAAATAAGACAAGAATGAGACATGAGTGACAAATGTTTATCTGATATGCAAGTAGGATGTGTCCAACAACGTAAATAAGACAGGTATCTTTGACGTTTTCACAATAATCAAAACCATTAGATTACAATAATAACATTCTTATCATATTTCATACCCCACTTAACACTTGTCGTATCCCAAACATGCACATTAAAAATGCTACTCTTACATTCTTTCTCACCCATTGTTTTCCTCAGTAATCATCATCAACATATACAAGTCTCTTTCTCACTCAAATTATGAAAAAAAAAATTCATTTACTTTGAAAACGCGTAATGTTGAAACATATAAACATTTCATAATATATAATATATAAGGCTGCAAATCCATCTTATAAATAAATTTTATAAATTTAAATTGAACTTAAAAACTCACTTCTTAATATGGTATTAGAATAATTTAGAATCTATGATAATAAGAGTTTATTGTTTATCAGACTATCTGTTATTAGATCATCTATTGATATATACGAATTGACAATCTCAACGAGACTATCTACTATTGGATCATCTATTGATATATACGAATTGATATATACATAGTTAATCTTATTATGGGTAATATCTGGATAGCTTTGGTCAATGAAATTTGGAGACACAGGAATAATTGTTTGTTTAAAGGAGGAGTGAATGATCATACTGAAGTATTTTCTCTGGCACAGGTCAAGGTTTGGTCTTGGATCAACTCAAAGATACCGTCAGTGAGTTTCTCATTCTCTGAATGGTGTCTTGAACCTTTGGTATGTATGTACTCGATTTAATACTGGTGTGTTATTGGTTTTTTCTTCAGTTATGACTATTAATATTGGAAAGGAAGTAGAGGATTAATCTGTGAACGTTAGATACGATGGTGGAAAGCAACTTTTATCTTTTGTTATATGTAAAGGGTTGAATCACCCCTTAAGTGAACCGATTTAATTTAATAGTTTATTGCCGATAAAAAAAAAACGAATTGACAATCTCGACGTGATTAAGTGAGTACAAACTTTACCTTATAAACTAATTTTACAAAACTAAGTTAAATTTAAAGTTAACTTTTTAGTATTAAAAAAAATTAAGTTAAATTTAAAATTTATTTTTTAATACTTAAGAAAACTAAAAAAATAAAATTTATTCTTAAAAAATGTTTGTGCATCAGCATAAATAATAAAAGATGTTTTAAGTTTTAATTTATTTGGTTAAATGTGATTAAGATTTGATATTTTCACACCGAATATGAAAATATAGATTTTAAGCACGTTTTAGTGAAAGTAGTTTCTAAATAAAGAAAATTTTATTACTTTGTTTTAAACCATATATGAATTTATGTTAAAATAAAGGTTCACACGGTGAACTTAAGAAAGTAAGTATTTAATATATTTTATCCAAGATTCTAAATACGATTTATTATTGGATCATAGGTTGAGTGGAAAGTGTAAAAAGTGAGTGCGCAAAATAAGTTAGCACTACTATAATTTTTTATAGGTGCCAATTTATATCATAAGAAATTATTTATTTTATGAATTTATAGTAAATTTGTAAAATTTCACGAAATATTTTAAAAAATTCTACGACATATTAAATATCTTGGTAGGGAAAATAACTTACCAGTAAGAAATATTAATTTTTTTATCTGATAAAACAAACAAAAAATTACAGTATTAGTTTATCAAAAAATTTATCGTTAATATAACTGTTAAGATATATAAAAATGGTAAAATTATAATTAATAAAGAGTCTTTGTGACTGTATAAAAGGATACAAATTAATTTACGCTACGCATGTACTCTTTTCATGCAAGTATATGCATGCGTATGCTTTTATTCACTTTAAAGAAAAATAATACTTTCACACTCTTTAAAAAAAGTATACCCCTTTATAACCCACTTTAATAATATAATAATATATATTAAATTTTTAAATTAAAAATTAAAATAAAT
>Ga0123341_1004532_pt1 | contig 12213 bp, 3 predicted proteins | sample Turbeapinknodule_FD_89959 | JGI IMG/M metagenome (GOLD analysis project Ga0123341, IMG submission 89959) | Root nodule microbial communities of legume samples collected from Mexico - Turtle bean Mexico pink nodule | ecosystem: Host-associated > Plants > Roots > Nodule | place: Mexico: Nepantla... | reverse complement strand
TATATATATACAGTTACCCGTGTCTATAAATCTTTTTATTTAGTGTAAAATTAATCCACCTAATAAAGTTGTTTTTTAAGCTCCCTAATAAAGTTGTATTAAATTAAAATCATAAAACTACACTTATGTATGGTAACACGTTCGTAGACCTATCTGGGAAAACGTTGATGTTGTGAATGTTAGTTTTTTATGAAAAGAAACGGAGAAAAGTTTCATGTTATTTTGTTAATTTATGCAGAATATACCATACACAACTTTCATTCTAACTCGTGTCACCGAGTACTATATACTAAAAAACATCCTTTGCATTAGTTGATATTTCACTGTGATTTAAGACTGCAACACAAATCAAACACACCTAACATATTTGAATCAAAATATTGATAAAATCTAATGCGTATTATGTACAAATTAAAAATATATTCCAAATTTAAATCCTCCAGCGAAATGAGTGGCCTCAGGGTAGAAATATCACAATTGATTTTGTCTCCTACCTAACCTAATTTAAAGATATAGCTGTTTGGTTTTTGAAAAATATTGATTCTACCTTCAAACAACTTGACTAGAAGCAATACAAATACATAATTTTTCTTCCGCATGTATAATACACTGAATTAAAACAAAAGATCAAATATGTTTTTGGTTTTTTTACTTTTTACACCAAATTTATTTTCGTTTTAGTCCAAATTTTAAACATCTTATATAATTATATAATTATAATAGTCAAGACTATTGACTCATTGTTAAAATGTATAATATTATAATAAAATTCATGAAAGTTCGTTTGTTAAATAAAAAAAATATTAATAAATAATTATTTTATTATAAATACTAAAAAGTATAAAGTTTGTATTAGAGACAAAAATAAAATTTGCATTATTTACGGAAAGAAAAAACTATTAAGCTATTAAAAGGATCCAAACATAAATCATTTACTTAAAAATGAACTTTATGAAATAAATAGAGCAATTTGGAAACTCTTACCCGAAGAAACGAAAGTGGTGAATAACATATTTCAGGTGAAGATAATTATGAACATTATCGTTATGATCCGCAAAGTGTATGTCCTATGAACACACACAACACACACCATGTTATAAAATGGAAATACAGTATTACGCATGTTGTGTTGCAGAAACAGATTTTATAACCGGTTATTAGGGAGCACCTCTCTGCAACTTTGCATGCATGCCACAAGATACTTGGCCGTACTCTTTTGGAGCATGCAAAGTGTTTTTCTCATCTAATATATCTTTTTTCCCCTACAAGTTTCAGTTTGTTTTTAATGTCTTCTATTAATACTAGGTACATATTTTGTGTCTGTACAACTTTCCACATCAGGCATGGCCAACAGATTAGTTGTCTAAATGTAAACTAATAAAGGAGGAAATGCTTGTAATTGAATGTAGGATATTAATTCAACTTTCCGACTTTGTCAACATTTTTTTGGTAAAACGTTTGTTAGCATGTTAGATTCATGGAACATATGTGTGATATTGTCTACTTAATAAGTATTCATATTCCAATTCTTTCTTTTTATCTTTTGTTAATTTTCAAACCTTTAAAAATGCTAATTGTTAAAATAGTCACATCCACTTTCACCCTATAACAATTAATTATAAGTTGATTTAGAGTATATATAAATTGATATTTTTACATCATGGTATTTGAAATATATATTGACATTTTTTTTAATGTGTACAAAGGTTTCATAGAGTTAAAGAATTGAGATGAAAAAGTTTGTCACATTTTTTCTTTAATTTATTGAAGTGTGTTTTAGTAATTGAAAGAATTGAGTTCTAAATTTAACAGCATTTAGAAATGCTCCAATTCCTATTAAAAAAAATCAATCTAACTTAATGTTCTCATACGAACAAAGTTACAAAAGAATCTAATCTCAGGAAAAGATAAATAGTCTAATTGCTAATGCTTGCTACATCTATGATATCCAGGTTCCTATATAAACCCCTACACCACGCCACAAAACCACTTCTAAAACCATCCTATTAATGCATTTAATAACAAATATAATTATATTCATATCGTTGGTAATATGAAATCTGAACTCTACTAATGCATCATATGGAAATGTTAATGAATATATATATTATATTTATAAAATACTCTTAAAGCTCAATTCACAACTTTATAGTATTTTCAACGTTGGAGTAGGAGAATCTCCTTTTGATTAATGATCTAGCTAGGTTACTATTTGTAGCAAATTTCCGAAATTAAAGTAGAGATTAATTAAGGTAAGTGTGTGAATTTTGGGATTAATCCTAATGTGGTGTGTGGTGTATGCGGTGACATATAATAAACAGAATTTTATTTTCTCACTTGCCATGATTTTGTAGGGAAGGAAACTGAGGTAGACATCAAATTTGATGGAAATGACAGCCGACCAATGTTGAGAATTGGGCCCCTTGTAGATGCTCTTGTCAAAACTCTAATAAACTAAGATTATACTCATTCAATCGATAATTAGAAATTATCAAACACTTTGAATTAACTCAAAATATACTACACTCACCTAGAATTTGAGTTTTGCTCCATGTCTACTATTTCCAAAACGCCTTTCTAGAGCCAAACCCCTACCCTTTTTCACGTCAAGCCAAAAGTTGAATTTCTCCATTTGTGAAAATTGGGTCGTCGTATAATTGTAGGGCACACTGAAATTCGGAATCCGATATAGATGGCAAAATTATATAGTTCAAAAATTTGTTTCATGAGAAATCTTTTCGTCAATCGATGCTTACAATTAATCCCATTAGAGCATTACAACAAGAGGTGCTTAATTAGATTGTATGCGTTGCTTCTCAATAAAAGTTTATTTTGTGTGTCATCAGACTTTGGACTGTTTCAAATTAAAGAAAATGATTTCTATAAGCAACTATTACTTATAACTTTTTAGTATTTACATTAAATATAAAATATTGAAGACGGAGAGAGTATTTATGAATTAAGCAATTTGATAATAAAAAATTCCTAAAGAAATGTGATTATTGGGTGGGTAACTTAAAATTGAGTTCACATATGAGTTGTTTGCGAAAAGCATTTGATGATGTTTTTACATGTATAATTGAAGTAAAATAATAATAATAATAATAATAACAATAATAATTCATAAATTTTAATGCATCCTATGTTCTTGGATGTATAGGTAGAAGAAACATATTGATAACAAGAATTTAAAAATAAAGTAAAAAACAAGAAAGAGATAAAAGAAATAACCACTCCTTAACTCAGGACTTGATGGATATACGTAGCAATGCGTATTTTCATATTGAGAATCAACATGTTTTTTTTTATTAGCAAAAAAGAATAAATAAATATGAATTATTTTACGAGTGGTCCAATCTTATTACAAATCATATCAAAAACAACCAAAAACTCCACTCAACCAAACTTAAGTTACCAAACAGAGATACAAAATAACACCACACAATCGTCCTACTCAAACTAAAAGTCTATAAAGTCAAAGATTTTTAATCATAAACAAACACGTCAACGAATCTAAACAAACACGTCAATGAATCTAAACAAACGTGCACAATGTTAGATGTAATCCAAGACTAGACCTTTAGTCGGGGCAAAGAAAAAATTTCAAAATGATTTATCACTCCATCTTTAAGATGTATTTATTCATATGCCTTCATATCTCACCAATAACATCAATCCATAAACTTCCCCAAAAGCCATTAATATAGGTTGGAACATTACACATTTTAAAATGTAAAAAATGTGAAAAAGGACTGATATGATCTACCAATGTCACCCCAAGCCAAGCATAACACTGATTCCAAACTAACCAAGCCATTCTATTCGAAAAACAAATGGCTTATGGTCTCCTCTACCTCCCCACACAAACAACAAGATATACAATCAACCAGAATCCCTTTTTTTTAACATATTGGCTTTAGAAGCAATCGTGTTACCCAACACTCTACAAGCAGTAAAATGAGATGAAGGTTGATACAATCCAAGTAGCCAAGAAGATGACCAAGGACTCAAGAGACAATTCACACTGTGAGCAGTCAACTGTTCTTTCTTTTGGTCTTCTTAAAAGACAAAAACATGTTTGTAAATAATTTGGGCTCACTTTTGGGGTCCAAATATCAAAATAGGCTAGAGTAGGTTCACACAGCATAAAAGGGAGTGTACTTAGGGAAATGGGCTTGTACCAAACCCACTTTGTAAAGACAAGGCACCTAGAATTAGAGTTTTTAACCTACCTTCTAAAAGTTATGCCTAAAGGTGCGGTTTTGACCATGGTCAACACCCTAGGCAGGCCCTCTCCCTTGCCATTTCTACCCGTTACCCATCTTGCCCACCAAGGCACCCCTTCCTATAAATAAGGTGTCTTGCCTCATGTGTTTTCACTTAGATTTTGAATATAGTAAAGAAACTCTTCTTGAGTGATTAGTGAGTTTTGTCTCCTAAATGTTTTGGGTCTTATCTTGAGTGTCTGAGCATTTCAAGTGGCGACTCTTCCTTCACTTATCTTAGAGTTTCCTGCCCTTCAAGTGGCGTGATCATCTTCACCATTAGCTTCCTTCATCTCATATCTTTTCCATCCTTCTTTGCACCAATTATGTTAATCATTTATGTTCTTGTTTGTGATTTTCTTTTGATCATCTTCATTCATCATTTACTTCCATTGTTCTTAATTTCCGCCCTTGCATCATAACACCTTATCCTTGTGTTTTTCTCTTTGTCCTTCTGAAATGAACCTTCACACTTACTTAACCACTTGGTTAAGTTCCTATCCAGTGAGAATCTTCTTAGGGTTCTCACCATAATTACTAAATAAAAAATATTAAACAAAGAGCAACAAATAAAATGTGCAATCCTAAAATCAACTCACATCAAAGATATAACTAAGATCTTCCAAAAAGATTCAAACACAGACGAAAAAAACCTTCCAGAAGAACCCCTCAAAACATTGTAGGTTGAACTAACCGTGTACCTAATAGTCACACCACCATTCCAGACCTAACAATCTTCCTTATCCAAGGCAAGACACAATCCATTAAGCACCTGTAGAAGTTGATGTTCCTTAGTCTTCTACCAAACGAGCAAGCCCCTTCTCCAAACTAGAACCCACTTCCAAGATCCGTTAAGCCACTCCTCAAAAGGAGCCAAATTTGCATCTTTGCTAATACTCAAAGAAAACAATCTTGGAAATTTGCTCCTTAAATTTTCATTACCCATCCAAACATCATCCCATAATGAAATTTTCTCCTCGTTTCTGATTGCCCACTCAAAACAATTCTCGAAACTCCTACCCCACTCCTCCATCTTCCAAATTCCCTTCAAATCTCTCCACCAGAGAGAATCCTTGTTGTAAACACGATTCACTTTCCAGCTTCTCCACCCTCCGTATTTAGACTCAAGGACCTTTTTCCACAAGCCACCCTTATTAGAGCTTAGACCTCAAATCCATTTCCCCAACATAGCCACATTGAAAAGCCTTAGATCTAGAATACCTAGACCACCAGCTTCCCGTGGCTCACATACCTTTTTCAAGAAGCCCAAACAATCTTCCTCCCTTCCAAACCCCAACCCCACAAGAAGTCTCTATGTAACTTATTTCCTTCAACACCAAAGAAGGGTAACTCTCACTTTGGTTGAACTTAGTTATCTTTTCATTCTATAAGTTCACATTTATTTTTATATTTCATAGAAAGATTTAAAAATTTTGTGTTTCATTTTCATATTTGTCAAATATATTCTAAAAAATATATTCGTAACTATTTTCATAAATAAAGTTTTATTCAAAAAAACCTAACAATAAAAAAATATCAGATTATAAAATATTTAATATCGAAATAATAAGAGTACAAATAGATTAAGAGTATTTTAGTAGTATAAAATAATATGAGTATGACGATGAGGACTATGACAATATATACACATTTTAGTATGCAATTTACACTACAACAAAATCATTAAATAGAAACCAATTTTAGAGACAAAAAAAGTAGTTATTATATTGACTAAATTTAATATTATTTTAGAGACTAAAAAAATTATTGCTATCTAAAGTAGTTTCTATTAGTAATAAAATTTATAAACTAGTTTCTAAATAGGTATCTGTACAGGCCAGACCTCGGTCATCGGCCTGAGAGAAAGACATCGGACATCGGTGGACTGATAACAATAATGGGCCCCACAAACAACGTGAGTTAACACCCAAATACCAGAAAGACCTAAGTCATGAACGGATCATGCATGGGGTGTGTATTGTACATTCAGGTACGACACAGGCAAGTGTTCCTTGGAGGCGCTAAGGCCCGTTAGGGTTAGGGTTTCCAGGGAAAGATTGCATGCATGGAACGTGAATACTTAGGGCACCCACAAAACGGATGATGCCGCAGCACTGGTACATGAGTAGGTACCTTGGCGGCTACGCTGTTAGGTTTATGCACTCCAAAAAAAGGGAAGTCCCATGCGCCAGATTACACTGAGATTGTGTAATAGTGACGCAAGGACATTCTCCCACGAACCCTACGTCCACTAAGAGACGTGGGAGCATCACAAAAGTAACCCTATAGTGATAACCTATATAAAGGGTGGTAAGAAGCCTAGCAAGGTATGCCGTTTCTAAGACTGAAACTGCTTTACACACATTACTGTTTCTTGAGCCGTTACTGACTTGAGTGTCGGAGTGCAAACGACCGTAATGGCGCTCTTTGTCTTTCAGGTGAGAAGTCCTTCAACCCTAGGAAGTTCAATTCTCAGGAGGAGACATGCGGGGCCTAAAGTTGTCATTCGAGTCAACCGGCAACCGAGTCAACCGGCGAGAACAATATTTAATTAACTACCAAGATTTTAGCTACCTATTTTAGAATCTAAAGTAGTTGGTAGCTAAAACCTTGATAACTAATTAGATATTAATTTAGAAATTTTATTAATAATAGAAATTATTTTAGATATCAATAATTTTTTATTCTCTAAAATAGTTTCTAATTTTGTCAATATATTAACTAATTATTTTTTTTAAATCGTTTCTATGTAATAATTTTCTTAACGTGTTTAAAGGTCAAGTATTTCTTATATCTATATTATATTCATCTCCACTCAGTTAAAATAATTCCCATCAGAACAAATATGGACAATATATGTAACATTCCATAATTGTAATGTAGTACTTCTTTTAATAATATGACTAACAATATTATTAAAATGATTTGGATAATCTAACCTATGTTTTATGAATAAACTAAACTAGTATTATGATAAACACAAAAAAGATTTCTTTGACTCAATGATTAACAACTAAAAGTTTCATATAACACCTTTCGTTTGAAAAATCTATAAGTTTAGACAAATTGAATCTTCGTCGGATGAAGTAGAGGAGCAGACGAACATGGAGTCTTCATATAATGAATATTGAGGAACAAATGAACATGAATTCTTCACCCACCTCTTATTTCATAATGCTACAAAATTGACATACTCTAGGACTTCTTCCAACAGTTTTAGTCCAACAAATTTTATAATGAAGAATATTGTCTCACAAGTTATGGAGAAATATAGGAAAGAGATAAGCTATAAGTGAGGAAATAACTTTTGCATTACATATTCATGACAAGGATAAACGATCTAAGAAACTTGCATGAAACGCATGAAAGGAATAATTGTCTGAGCAAAGTAAGTTTATTTCATCTACATATTCAAAAATAGTAAGACTGTCTAGATTCTTAATCAATCATTTTGAAAGAGCCAACAATCATAAGACTAATCAAAAGAGTTGGAGGTTTGGCTTTGGAGATTTAAATGTGTAGTATTTGAATAATATTAAATGGTTATTTACATTGAAACTCATATATCTTGACTAGTTACTACATGAATAATTTAAATTGATGCACATAAATAAAATAATGAGTCATATGCATATATATATATATATATATATATATATATATATATATATATATATAATTGCACCATCTTTGTCATACCAATTGTACTAGACCAGAGCGCTTATGGCTCAGTGCTCGGAGGTCGAACCTTGGTGCATGACACAGGCAGGTTAGCTCGGTTGTCAGACCAGTATAGTGGGCCATGTGATTGGGCCCAGTTTGGTTAGTAAACCCAACGTGACATAAGTTAACCTTTTATATGGTCATTGGTAAAATGTATTTTTGAACCTATGGTTACGCATAACACATATGGTGCCTAGGTTAAGTAAATGTTTCTTTAGCTTAAGTACGAGTGTTCTAGGGCACATAGGGGTTAAGTTGCATGCATGATAAAAGATAATGTTGCACCATGAGTAGGGTGCCCACGTAGATAACGTTGCGTAATGAGTAGGGTGCCCACATAAGCAAAATATTCCCCTGATGTTGGCGCATAAGTTGATGCCTTGCTGGCAGGTGGTTGTTCTGTTATTATTTTATGCACTCCTTAGAGATAAGATTCTTTTCTATTGTAGCACCTTGAGAGAAGGTGCCCGTAAACATAATGTTTTTCTGTTGAGTATGCTTTCAGTTGAGATTATATTCTTGTGAACGAAAGTTGTTACACTAATAGTTATAAAGAGGGGCTTGAGACCCCAGGGAAAAGGACGTTGTTTCTGAGATTGAAACTAAATACTTATCTTATTTTACTAAGCGCTTTACTGACTTGATCATCGGAGTGCAATCAACAGGTAGGGCCCCATCTGTTTCAACGAAGCTACGTTCCAGAGCAACAAGAGATAAAACAAATTTCTGAAAAGACAGACGAAGCTAGAGCTTGTCACCAGAGTCAACAGACGAGCAGGTCAATCGACAAGAACACCAATTATTATCTAACAATTGTTATCACTTCCTTTCCTTTCATTTTTTTTTCATGTACATTGTTTTTTTTTTTATAATAAAATGATATAGTTTGAATACAAATGCATGACATCCTCATTTATTAGACAATTATCTGCAATGGTAATGATACATTAACATTTAGTGGACAACAATCATCCTTATGACACTTCTAAATGGAACCACCAATGTCTTTATTACAGGACCAATTACTATTATTTTCACTGTTCTTGCAATCACAAGACGTGTAAATCCATTTTATACTATATCATGGACCAAATTTCTTTAATATGATGTAATTAAAACGTACAATTTTGTAAAAACACACACGTGTGTACATGATTACGAATCTTATGAAAATGGTTTTTTTGTCAACAAAAGAATGAATAAATAAATATGGGGTATTTTAGAGATATCCTATTACAAAAGTCATGTGGGAAAAAAAAGAAGAGAACTTAGCACAATTTCAAAACAAATAAACAACAACTGTGAAGAACTAAGAAAACATGTAATTTAACTTGATTCTCCATTGTATAATGTGAAGAACTAAGAAAACATGTAATTTAACTTGATTCTCCATTGTATAATGTGAAGAACTAAGAAAACATGTAATTTAACTTGATTCTCCATTGTATAACACTTACAACTGTTGTAATAAACTAGTTTTTGAAAGAATCAATGTGTACAAACGAGTTTCTAGAAAGGCTTCCATTTTATAGTAGGAATGAGTGGAATCCTTGGTTGTTCATGCTCTACTGCCTCAAAAGCCACTAGTGTTGTTTATGTGATTGAGGCTCTTGAGGAGGAAAAGCTTGAATGGTCGCTCCCATGTTAATTACAAAACATTGCAGCAACTACAACAATTGATGTAGATTCGTGACAATCTTTATGTAGCATATGCAATTCCTGAATGTAGCCATCTACAACTTTGTTGAAAAACCTTGCCATGCTTGGCCAAGGTGCTCACTATGCAAGCATATTCCACTCTACCTTAACTCACTCCTATAAAACAAACGAACACAATCTTTCCCAACCATAATACAAAGATCGTGATGTAACACAGATAGCCCAATAACACATGAAAAGTGACAAAAAAAGGGACACCAATCATAACATGTTAACTACATTTGTAGCTTAAGAATATGCTTTTAAACCTAGGAAGGGGTTCAAAACCTAATCAAAGTAAGCACAATCACATGCATTTAACTTCACTACTCAAGAAAGAACTGCCTTCTCTATAGGAGATCTGAACACCTCCATTTCTCCGTCATTCTTGCAGTCGTGCTACAAACGCTACCATGGGTTTAGGGTTACCATCTAAAGAAGATTTTAAAAGACTAGTCTTTATTGTATGATAAATGAAGTTCATCTATTGTGGACCTAAAATATGTACTAAACGTAGCCTTGAGTAATGGAATTATAAAAATATCTGAAGAACTTTTTGATTAACATATGATGATAGATGACCCCTTGCTAAGGGACCAACCACAAGAGTCATAACCAGAAGAATACAAAATGACAGGCACTCAACTAACCTCAACAGGCCTAAGCTCTTATCTTCATGGGTCAAACTTTAGTTTGTAAATTTTGTAATAAATAGAATAGGTTTAATAGGCCTTCTATTGGGTCAAGTAGTGTAGAATAATTTGGCCTTGTACAATCTAGGTTTTTGGGCTCATATTTGGACCTTGAGTAGATTATGGTTAGATTAGGGTTTCTTGAGCTTGGTTAGGGTTTCAATTGGGGTTTCAAAAGAAACCTTAGGCCATTATAAGGTTGATGAGAGGTGCATGCTTGCCATGTTTTGAGCACATGCTCAAATGTGGAAAACATGAGTGAACAAGTGACATTTGATCTACTTCATGCACCACTTTTGAAAGGTTTTTGAATTCAAGGTTCCCTCTCATTCTTCCTTCTAATGGTCGGCCAAGAACTTTATAAATAGGTCCTTTCATCCATTGTAATTTCACTTTTGAATGAGCATTAAAATGTTGTAAAATGTTGGCCATTACTTGTTCTTGAGTCTTGTCTATGTTAGTCTCCTAGATTCAGCTACAACCTAGCCTTCTTCCTATAAGAGTTAGCCTCACATCTATTCTAAAAACGCTCTCCTTTATCCATTTCTAGTGCACCTAACATCTCTCTCCAACCAAGCTTCTACAACCTCCATTGAAGACCATCCAAGAAGAAGAAGGAGTCTTATGGTTGATATAAGCTAAGTGCATCTTCTTCTAGTTTCTTTTCAATTTTTTGTATTGTATCCTTCAATTATTATTTGCATCGATTGGTTTGTGTTCATTCTCTTTAAATTCGGTTCAAATATTATTAACTAAAAAAAATTGGATGGTTTTCATTATCTTTAAATTTGGTTCAAATATTATTTGCTAAAAGCATGAATTTACCTATGGTTCATAGGTAAAAACCATGATTATTTTTATTACTATTTATGAATACTTTAATGTTATTAATGAACTACTGACAGAGAAAATCGAACCTAAATCCTTTGAGTGAACAAAGAACTTTTAATCATTATGCTAGACAAACTTTATGATATATTATGATTATTATTTTTTTTTATTATGAATATATTTTACAATTATTATTATCATTACGATAATTTTTATTATCATTGTTAATAAGAATATTATAATTAATATTATTTTTATTTTCATTTTTTCCAGCAATAATATAATATTAATAATAAAAGTAACAATATTAATAATACTCATAAGAAGAATATTAATAACATTAATGATAATATTATTAAAATATTAATAATAACAAGAATACTAAAAATATTAAAATTAATATTAATATTAATAATGTTCTCGTCTGTTGACCTCGAGTTGATTGGATGGGCAAGCTCCGCTTCTAGTTTGTCTCCTCCTGGCGCACTAGAACAACGCTCCGTTAAGACAGGGAGGGCTCTACCTGTTGATCACACTCCGACGATCAAGTTAGTGAGAGCATAGTAAATAATAATCAGTTTCAGTCTCTAGTACTCAGAAACCGCATCCCTTTACTAGGGGTCTCAAGCCCTTTTTTATAGTTCTTCCTCGTTTAACAACTTTCACTCACGAGATGTAATCTCTATTGAAAGCATAAAATAATAACAGAAAACCACCTGCTCACAGGCACTACTTATCTTTAGGTGCTAACAATAGGAAAACATTATGTTTAACATGTTCATAATTATTCTCTGGTCCTCCTCTTTTATTCTCAACAACTATTAATTAATATGTAACTAACATGTATTAATATATAACTAACTTGCATATTATTACAAGAGATAAAATATCTCTTTATCTTTAGAATAATATGATAACAAATTTAAACAATAATAATTATATCTTTCATCTTCAGAATAATATCACAACAAATAAAATATCTCTTTATCTTTTATCTTAATTAC
>Ga0123341_1004530_pt1 | contig 12214 bp, 7 predicted proteins | sample Turbeapinknodule_FD_89959 | JGI IMG/M metagenome (GOLD analysis project Ga0123341, IMG submission 89959) | Root nodule microbial communities of legume samples collected from Mexico - Turtle bean Mexico pink nodule | ecosystem: Host-associated > Plants > Roots > Nodule | place: Mexico: Nepantla... | reverse complement strand
ATTATAAAAAATTTTTTTTTTCTTCAAAGTGTTTTTCAAAAATTGAAAAGTAATTTTTTGTTAAAAATTTTAATAAAAACTTTTTTTTAAATGTAACAAGGTAAAGAAATTAAAGGAAAAAAAAAAAAAGTACAAATCAAAGAACTAACCAACTCATGAAGAAAATACTTAAAAAATTATATTCGATTAGAGAATTCTTATTTCGGAAAATACTAATCCTAATACAATCAAGTATTGTATCTAATCGGAAAAAAAAAATTCTATGTAAAATTCAAGATTGACTAGTCCATCAACATACCTATTTTTTCCTTCTCTCTAATGGATGCGAGAAGCCTAAAAATCCATGTTCATACAAAGATGCGTATATTAGATTCATCTATTATATTATCTCAACATAACATGCTAGACTCTTGCTACATCTATAAGGCTAATTAATACTAGGATAACATTAAAATTCTTTGTCTCTCCATTCATGCTAAATTTCGTCCTAAATAGGAGTTGTAGGAGTCAAGTAGACCTTACATTGTTTCAAAATATTGATGTTTAGGCCTATTGTTGTTGGACTGAGTTGTAACAATACCATCCGTCAGTTCAAACACTTTGTCTTCAAAGTAAGTTGTTGAATTGATTTGGATCAATAGGTTGTGACTGGACTAAGACTGAGGGGGTACTTAGGGTGGCATGGGTTCAAGAAGAGTAGTTTGATTGTTTTGGACTGACAGGTTGTAATTGGGATCGGACTAAAGGGGTATTTGGGGCGAATTGGGCTGGGCTTAAGGAGATATTCTGGAATGTTGGGGAAGTGTTTTGTCAAGGTCTCTAAAATTAGTTTATGTTTAATGATTTTCTAGTTGTGCTAACTGGGATTTGATTTGAAAGTCAAATACCTAATTTGGGGAGTCAACATGCAATCCTCTCCATTAGAGAAGTCAAAACCTTAATTGGAGAGGCATGGAAAGTGTGCAATACAACCCACAACACATACACATTGATGTGAGTTGATTTTAGGATTGCACATTTATATAGGTTACTCTTTTGTTTATGATTTTTTGGATTAACAATTATGGTGAGAAACCCAAAGAAGATTCCCATTGGACACGAACTTAACCAAGTGGTTAAGTAAATGTGGAGGTTCACTTCTAGAGGACAAAGAGAAAACACAATTATATGGTGAAGATGACGATGAGGTGCAGGATTAAGACAAGGAACAAGATAATGAAAAGCAATTTAAAGGCCGAAATTAAAGTGTAGAGTAAGACATAAAATGGAATTAAAAGTGGTGCAAAGAAGAATGAAAAAGATAAAGGGATGGAGAAAGCTTATGGAGAAAGGCAATGAATCACGCCACATGGAATGGTGGAAGACTCCAAGATGAGTGGTGAAGAGCCGCCACTTGAAGTGCACAAACACTCAAGATTTAAGGCCCGAAAAGGAGAGCACTCAAGTCTCACTAAACACTCTGACATAGTTTCTTTTCTATTCAAAATTCAATATATGAAATACATGAGGCAAGGTACTTTATTTATAGGAGAGAGTGTCTTGGAGAACAAGATAGAGGAGTAGGGGTGTCATTTGTGAGAAACCTTCTAGAAGGTAGGTCAAAGAAACCCTAAACCTAAGTACACTTGTCATGAAATGTGAGCTTGGCACAAGCCCAATTTATGCTAAGTACACCCCAATTTATGCTTAGTGAACCCTACCCTAGCTTATTCTTCTATTTGGACCCCCAAAATGAGCTCAATTTATTTACAATTCATGAAAGGTGGACTTGGCACAAACCCAATTTATGCTAAGTACACTCATATTTATGCTAAGGGAACCCTACTCTAACTTATTCTTCTATTTGGACCCCCAAAGTGAGCCCAATTTATTTACATAAACTTGTCTTTTAAAAAGACCAGAAGAAAGAACATTTGATGCTCAGGCCTATGTCCAATTCTTCTTCTGCTGAGATCCTTCTGAAGTTTGGTGGGGCCTAGTCTTGGATGTTGAGATGACTGACTTAATTGTGAAGAGTTTGTTGTGTCCTTGGTTATCTCCTTATATAATTGGGTTGTATCACACATGGCCAAGCAACAAGTGGAGAAGCATTGCAGCTTATAACCATTTGAAAAATTAAATAATTGAGCAATTTAGGACATGCATAACATAGAGTGATAAAAATTAATGTGTTGTTGCAATTTACACAATTAGTAATTAGTCTAACATCACCTAGATCATTATGTCTTAGGATCTCTTCTAGCTATAAATAAAGGCCTACCCCCTTGTAATTTGGTTTGAATTTGAGAATGAGAATTGATATGCATTTTTCTAATCTTCTTGTTCATTTAAAATGATAGCACCATCTTCCTCTAGTGTAGCTCAATTGGAAAGTTGAGTGACGTTTGTGGAAGCTCAATGAATGAATGGGGAAAGGAGAACTTCTAAGAAACCATGGATCCCAGGAGTAGCCGTGAGGTTTAGGGAGAGTGATAGGTGAGGCCTAATCACTTGGAGAAAAAAGGAAAAAGATCAACAAAGTGTCTATCCTAGATAAGCTAGACAAGGAGAGTTATAAGCTTGCAAATGGGCAACATAACTCTAATATTATTGATATGAAAATTCATAAGCCAAACATATAGGTAAAGGTTCTGACCATTTACAAGACAAATTGGAGGGTAAATCAAATTCAAACATGGCGCTTAAACCTAGTCACAAGGCAAGTGTGATGGCAACATGTTAAACATGTTCATTTAGGCGTGTAATTCTAATTAGTGACCATGCTAGGTTTTATGATGGGCCATAATTGAGCCCAAATAAACCCTAATTAGGTTTAACAACTTCTAATCTAATTCTACTCTATATGACCCAAATACAAGCCCAAGTTTCTTTGCTACTTGGCCCAATTATTTTACAAGAAATGAAATTTTATTATAATTTTTACAACTAGGATATGACTCCTTCAAACATATATAAGAGTATGTCTCAGCTTGGAGTAGCTGATTCTCACTCTTCTTGTATTCTTCTGGTCATTGCCCTAGTAATTGGTCATTTATTAAGGGTTCTGCCATCATTCCTTCCCTCTTTAAGAAGATTGTCCTCAAATCAAAAGTCTCTACCTCATCATCTATGCTACCTACAAAGGGCGTTAGATATATAACATTAAAAGTAGCATGTACTCCATATTCCTTAAGCAGGTTTAACTGATATGCATTATTATTGATTCTTTTGATGATCTGAAAAGGACCATCTCCTTGGGGACTAAGTTTAGACATCCTCTTAGTTGGAATTCTATCTTTCCTAAGGTGAAGCCAAACCCGGTCTCCCTCATTGAACATTATATCTCTTTTTCCCTTATTATTATATGTTTAATGTATTTCTCAGTTTGCTTTTGTATTTGAGTTCTAATCTTCTCATGTAATTTTTTACTAAATTAACCTTTTGTTACTCCTTCCTTATGCAGAAATTCATGTTGATTAGGTAAAGGTTACAAATCTAAAGGAGTTTGAGGATTAAAACCATATACAACTTCAAATGGAGAAATATTAGTAGTCTTATGGACCACTCTATTATATGCAAACTCTATATGAGGAAGGTACTCATCCTAAGATTTGTGATTTCCTTTCATGACTGACCTAAACATAGTTGATAGAGATCTATTTATTACCTCTGTCTGTCCATCAGTCAGAGGATGACAAGAGGTTGAAAAATTAAGTTTAGTTCCTAACCTTTCCTAGAAAATTCTCCATAAATTTAACGACTAACAAATTTTGGATCTCTATTTGAAACTATGGTTTAAGGTAGTCCATGAAGTCGGACCACTTCTCTAAGGAAGAGTTTAAAGATGTTATTACCATAATCCACTTTATGGAAAGGTATAAAATGGGTCATCTTGCTAAATCCATCCACTACCACAAGGATGGAATCAAAACCTCTTTGTGTCCTTGGAAGCCCTAAGATAAAATTCATGTTAATGTCTTCCCATAGGGCACAAGCAAGAGGTAGAGGAGTCCATGAAGCATGGTCTTAGACATAGCTTTTAAACATGAGATACATCTATGACAATGTCTTTGACACCTTTTCTCATATGTGGCCAAAAGAATTTTCCTTTTAAAAGATCTAGAGTTTTTTCAACTCCAAAATGGCCGATGAGACCTCCTTTATGAGACTAGACAAGGAAATTTCTATATGTTCCTTAAGGTATACACAATTTTCCTTCTCTAAACAAATAACCCTTTGAAATATAGAAACCTCATTGTGCCCTATGTTTGCAATTAACAAAGGTAGTTGCAAAATCCCGATCATGCTCACAAAGCCCAACTATGTTTTTAAATCCAAGAATTTAGGCTCCATATTTAGAAAATGGGGCATGTTTTAGAGATAGAGCATTTACCATAATGTTTGTATTGCCCTTTTTGTATTTGATAATATAAGGACATTGCTCTAAAAATTTCATCCATGACGTTTGTTCAACTTATGTTGACCCTTAAGATACTTTAGAGACTCGTGATCACAAGTGCATAGAGCTTTTTAGCATAGATGGGATAATGAAGGGCTTCACCATGTAATTTTTCACTAAAATATGCAATTGGGTGCTCACCCTACAATAACATTGCTGCTATCATGTTCTAATAACCCTTTCTTCTTAACACCGTGTCTATCATGTTGGGTTTGATAATCTATTGATGTCAATGCATCATAATCTTTTTTTTTTCTGTTTTACATCAACAACCATCATTGTATCACCAGTTGCAGCGTCTAAAAGCATTTTAGTATCAAATCTGAGGCCATTAGGAAAGATATTCAATTGTGCAATATCTTGAAACCCATGATTTGGCACTACAAGAAAATCATTGAATAGAAACCAATTTTAGAAACCAAAAATAATTAGTTGCTATAGTGACTAAATTAGAGACCATTTTAGAAACTAAAAAAAAATTGGTTTCTAAATTAGTTTCTATTATTGTTAAATAGTTTCTAAATTGGAATCTAATTAGCTACCAAGATTTTTTCTACCAAATTTAGAATCTAAATAATTGGTAGTTAAAACCTTAGTAACTAATTAGATACCAATTTAGAAACCAAAAATTATTTTAGTTTCTAAAATGGTCTCTAATTTAGTCACTATAACAACTAATTATATTTGGTTTCTATTCAATGATTTTCTTGTAGTCTGGGCATTTTCTCAGCATTACTTTGAATCTCTCCCATGTTTCACAAAAGGCATCATCTAATCCTTTTTCTAAACATAGAAATATCAGACTTTGCTTTGATGTAGCGGGAAAGTGGGAAAAATCTTTGTAATTTTTTTCCTCTAGATCTTTTCAACTGGTGAGGCTCTGATTTGGATGGGATTTGAGTCATTCCTTAGCTTTTCCTGCCAATGAAAAAGGAAACTAATGTAGATAAACAAATTCAATATCACCTGATTGAAAGCTCGTTGTTTCCACCAATTCATAGAATGTAGACAAATGCATATATAGATCCTCATGGTCCATTGTTGTAAATTGATGGGTATTAATCAGGCTATGAAGATTTCATCTCCAAGGCCTTAGTGGTAGCGTTTATTACAATACGATAAAAATGCCTCCCTACTGCATAGCATAATCTCCATGTGTTTTTCAAGGTTGTGGTGGTTGCTCTTCAGCCATAGTGTTTTCTTGAAAATTTTAATGGGAATGAGAGAAATATTTGAAGATTTTTCTCTAATTTCTCCTTGCTTTTCTTTCCTTTTTCTTAACCATGTTCTCCCGAGCTTCCTTTTCAATCTCTGATTCAAATTTCAATTGGTCTTTGAAAACCTTTCCTCTTAATATCATATGAGACAACTTACTCAAGGATTAGCACAAGGAGTAACTAGTAATAAAAAATAAAATTAAATAGAATTAAAATTAAAAACAATAAACAATTAAAATTTTGACAATATTTAGGAGTTCGTACGAATTAGAAAATGTACCCTGGTAACAGGCCCAAAAACTTGGGGACTATTTTATGGCAAGTCTACCGTGTCAAAAGTAATAAATTTTCCTAAGGACGAATATCGAACCCATAAGGAACAATTCAATTCTTAAGTATAAAATTCATTAAATATAAGATAATATGTACAAGTTTGTAGAAAAGTTTTTTGCATTGTGAATTTGCAAGATATTAAATAAAGTAAAGTAAAAGATTTGTATGAGTCAATTGGGAAAATTGGTATTGAGGTTCATTCTTCTCACTCGTTTGTATTTTTCAAAAGCATATAATATTAGATGTTGATTGATATTGATGCACATATAAAAATCATTCATATCAATTCCTCGCATACAAAGTTATTAAGAGAGTCTCTTAAATGTCGATTCCTCACATATTATTTTTTTTAATCGGCAATGAATTAATAGAATAAAAGGAACACTTTAAGGGTGTCTCAACCCTTGTACATCAACCAATCCTAATAAAAGCAAACAACAGAAAGTAGTAAAGATGAGTGCCATACCACACACTCAAACTAGAACTACTCAAAACATCCCCTACCAAACATTATAAGTATTGAAACAAAACCAGCAAAACCCAAACTGTAACTACCATGAGGCAGATTGCCCTTCCCTTTCTTAATTAAGCGTGGTAGTAAGAGAAACACCCTATACAACACTGTCAACAACCACTTAACAACCAAACAACCAGACAACACATCGCTTACTCTAACTGTCACAAAAAAATTATGGGAAAAAATTTGGCTTGCTTCCCAAACCTGTTAGAGTCAAAATTGTAACCTACTGTTATAACTCCTCAAACCCATTTGTACCAGCACCAGAACTGATCGGGCTATTTTACCTAGCAAATCCACCCTGAATAATCCCACAGCCTCTTGCACCTTTGCATACCAACGAACCACACCTGACAGTGAGCCACTACCTTAGAGCCTTGTTCCCTCTCTTCTCAAAGCTTTAACATTTTATCCCATTCTGCTACCCGGTCCAGCTGCCATCCTAATTAAGTTGCATTCCTCCTCTACCCCTACACCTTGTTACTGCTTAAAGCATCTTTGAAACTCCTTATCATTGTCATTATGAACAGATGTTATAAAGCAATTAAAATTTCAAATCTATTTCTAACATTCAAATATGTTAAGCATTATCATTTAGGTCAGATGCTTAGAAGTACTTTCCAGTCAAATCTAAGGAACAAAATCATGAATAGTTCAAGCTTTGAGAATAAAAAGATAATACCAATCATCAATCAAGAGCTAAATATTATAGAAAAATATCACCTCAATTTATAAGAGTTTAAACAAATTACTCCCACTCCCAAAGGGAAGAATTAGCCACTAATGTTAGCCATTACAAGCATGGAAAGCAAGAAAAGATCATCCAGGATGTTTGTCGTTGATGTTTGTCTGCTCTAGGATTTTCTATCTCTCTCTATTCTCCCAATGATGTCTAGGATTATGTCTCACGCCTTCTATTTAACCTGTTTGGACTTGGGCTAAGTGACATCTCGCTTAAGCGCGTTATTACTTTCTTAAGCGAGTTTGACGAGAAAAAGCCCAACTTCACTGGAGTTTAGGCGAGTTTTGGGAAAGATTTAAATGTTCCAACTTTGTCTTTTTATCTTGTTCATTTTCCTTTAGCTCTTTCATCTCCATTTTCCCCTAGAATCCTGAAATTAACATAAATTTAGGAATAAATCGTTCTCATTCATCTTATAATAAAAAAATATGTAAAAAGGTTTAAAATCCTGAATTAGAGATTTAATTGTAGCTATTTTATCAATTAAAATTCATAAATGCCTATCTTTTTATATATAGTATTACTGAATTATAACACTTATCAATTAGCAAGCTTTTGCTAGTAAGCTTTTATAAATGCTTTGTTCCTAACTTCTCTATTCTAGCTTCACTTCTCAGTGAGTTGTTGAACTGAGCAAGACTTTCAAAGGTTGAAAGCTCAATGCACCCATTCTAGCACTTTCAAACTTTTCAAAAACTTTTAAGCTAGAGTCTGATGCATTGGGAGTAGGCATAGGAGCAATGTTATTGTGTACGTAATTTTTTCCAAGGTGTCCTCAAATTTTCTTAGTCTTTCTTGAAATGAGGGATATAGTGGTTGTTGTTGTTGTTGTTGTTGAAAAGGACCTTGCTTGCTAGATGGACTAACATCTTGTTTCCACCCAACATTTTGATTTTGATTGCTTCTCCAACCTTGAGGATAATTTTTATTGTTGGAAAAATCACCTTGTCTTCCTTGGTTACTCATAATTTACTTCTGCTTCAGATCAATTTTTTATAAGAACAGTAACCATTGGGATGATCACTTCCGCGAAAATCAAACCTTATTGGTTGAGTATGACTCTGAGAAGATTTCACAACTTGTAATTGTTGTGGCAGTTTAGAAATTTGTGCACTTAATGCCTCAAGCTGCTATGTCAGAATTTTATTCTGAGCCAAAGGTGTTAAGAAGAAAGGGTTATTAGAGCTTAATACTTCAGATACAATTTTGGCTCAGAATAAAATTCTGATATAGCAGCTTGAGGAATTAAGTGCATAAATTTCTAAACTGCCACAACAATTACAAGTTGTGAAATCTTCTCAGAGTCATATTCAACTAATAAGGTTTGATTTTCGCGGAAGTGATCATCCCAATGGTTACTGTTCTTATAAAAAATTGATCTAAAGCAGAAGTAAATTATGAGTAACCAAGGAAGACAAGGTGATTTTTCCAAAAATAAAAGTTATCCTCAAGGTTGGAGAAGCAATCAGAATCAAAATGTTTGGTGGAAACAAGATGTTAGTCCATCTAGCAAGCAAGGTCCTTTTCAACAACAACAACAATCATTATATCCTTCAGTTCAAGAAAGACTAAGCAAATTTGAGGACACCTTGGAAAAAATTATGTAAGCGTCTCTGACCAATAAGAAGAATAATGAAATAGCAATAAAAAAATTAGAAACACAAATGGGACAAATTGCTTAACAATTGGCAGAGCAACATAGTGGTCAGTTTTTTAGCTAACAAACAGGTCAACCCCAATGAACATTGTAAAGTAATTACCACTAAAAGTGGTATAGTAGTAGGAGAAGGGAGTGGTGATAATTTAGTTGCTGAAAAAGTAATAAAAGATGAAACTGAGGAAGAGAAAAATAAGATGGAGGAAGAAAAGAATAAGATTGAGGAGGAAAAAAATAAAGGAAAAGGAAAAGAGAAAAAGAGTGAAAACAAAGAGAGAGATGTTCCTTTAAGAGATTTACCATATTGATGGAGGACCATTCGGAAGGACACGTATTGGGCCTTTAACTAGAGTCATGGCTAGAAGATTGGAGGAAGAAGAAGAAGTTCAGAAAACTCTATTTTTATGGAGAATTAAATTTTAACTTTTTCTTCCAAATTTCATATTCTTATAAATTTGTACAAAATAGTATAGGCTTTTTTTTTGCTTGTATTTCGACCATTATCTTGGGCCATATTTTAGGCCAATTTTTCCAATTAGAGTAGGGTATAAATAGAAAAAGAAAGAGTCTAGCTAGAGTTACCATTGGATATCCTTGGACCCAATCCAGCACTAGACCATCTAAAGAGTTTTTTTAGGGTTAAAGCTTGCACCTTTCCTGCCCATAGCTTTATTAATACAAGTGTTAGCCCCCTTGTAAATCAAATTTGAATTGATAATGGAATGCTGCCCAAGTTGCTAGCTCATTGTCTTCAAATTCTCACTCTCAAGTTTGCATTTCTATTAGTGTTTTGCTTGAATCTTCTTAGGAGTTGGTCTAATCTCTCTTAAGCTTCATTATCATTCTCCATACATCAATACTTCACAATTTATTTCACTCATTTGAGCCACCCAATCCCACCAAATTCCACACCCCAAAATACGAAGCAAAAGACTCATAGCAATGCAAGCTAGAATTGCATCATTTGGTATTAAGAGCTTAGGTCCTCAAGAGATAAGTTGCTCTAACTTTTTTTCTTCCATTTCTGTGTTGTTCCTCATTTTTTAGAATGTCTTGAATCTGTTTTGAATGTGTTTCCACCGTTTAAATGTGTTTTTGTATAGTTTAGTCGGTTTAAATAGTTTGTTCTTTCTTGAACCATCTATATTGGTGTTTAGGAGTTCTTTTTTAGTTTATCTTGTGTGCTTTTTTATTTTTTTTTTAGTCTTCTTTCATTTTCTTTTGGTAAAAACAGTTTATGTTGGTTTCATTTTTATTTTATGATCCATTTCTAGTTTTATAAAGTCATGTTGTTTCCATATATGTCATAAAATCAAGTAGTCCTTTGTTCGATTTTTTGTTTCTTGTTTTTACAATGAATATCCATGTGGTTTGAGTTTTTTTGTGCCTTTTGTGTGCTCTTCTTTTTATGTTTTTGAGTTTGTTACCTTGTTATTAGATCATTAACAAGTTCATTAGAGTTAGGTTTCTATTATGTCTTGATTTTCAATTCTTTTTTTCTTTTCAAATCCCTTATGTTTCTTCTTTTATAGTTTTTGTGAAATTTTGTCTCTATTGTGAGAATTTATTGTGGGTTTGTATTTTGGTAAAAAAATCTAAAAAAATTCACAAAAGCCTATTGAGATGTTGTTGGTATCCAGTTAAAATAGAACGTCTAAAAACAAAATAGAAAAATAGTTATAAACAGTAAAAGTCAGGACGTTTTCAATCCAGAAAAAATAGTTTTAGTGTGGTGTTGCTTTCGGTATAAAATTTACTGCACCTTATTCCTTGGTCTTTTTGGCCTAAAATTTTTACCACGCCTTTCTTGATGTGTTGATGAGTTGGGATAAAAGTTTTAGATTCAAATTCATTATAATATTTCCCTAGTAAAGTTTTGAATCATCTCTCCTAGTGCTGAAAAACAGTTTCAATCTCTGAATACTAGTATTGTAGTGTTTGATTTATTTCTCTCAGAATACACATCCGTTTGACCTAAAAAAATTAATTAAATATTGTGTTTATATTCTCACATAAAAATTTCATACACAAAATGTTTCTGGATGAAGTTTAAAAAATTTTGGAAATTTCAATGTCTATTTCTTTCTAGATTTTTTCTTTTGAAATCTATTCTAGTGTTATTCCTAGGTTTACTATTTGAGTGCTCAATATTTTTGTTAGCTTTAATTGTTGATTTGTGTCTTAAAATACTCCTTGTAGTTTTAATCCATTTGAGTTTAGCAATTTTAATTGACCTTTTCTTGATTTTTACTTGTTGGCCTCATAACGTGAAATTCATATTGAGTGGAAGTTTGGTTTTGAAGTTATGAAGCTAATTTCAACTTGATGATTCATAGCTAAAGGCTAAAAACATTGATTATTTCGAGAGGGCAACAATTGAAGACAAGAATCAAGTTCATATAAAGAGAAGGAAGATTTGACAACTTGAAGAAAAGAAATTCATAAAAAAAATTGTTTTATTTTTAGCTTTGTATCACATAACCTTTTTAGTTCTTTTTTGTCTTTAATCTTCTTGCTTTCTTTGTGTTTGGTAAAATGCTCTCAGAGCAAACCCATTAAGACATTGTTATAATCAAATTCGTTCATTAGTAGGTGAAAGTGTGTGTCACTTGCACTTTCACATAGGACACATCTAGTTTCTTCTTCTTTTTCTTTAATTCCTTCTTATTTAATTTCTTGCTTTTCTTTATTTTTCTTAAGTCTCTGTGATACGTAGGTGATTGCTCTCCGCTTGTAGTTGATCTTCCTTTGATCACTAGGACGCCTTGCATACATCACATTTAGGGGAAATTTGTTTGGAAGTTTCTTTTGAGGAAACACTATGTTAAGACTATCAGAGGTCAGCTCTGGATAAGGGAAGACTTGGTATTTCAGCAATCCAAGTGACCCACCTCTCTTTTTTGGGAATGAACTTGGAGAGGGCTTGACTTGTTGACCTTGATTGAAACTTCACCAAGTCTAAAACCTATTTGTGAAAATATTTTATCATTCATTTGAATTTTTTTTTTTTTTTTGTGAAAATCATTTATTTTTAATTTCAAAATGAGTTACCATTAACATATATCAAGTGTACAAGGATGTAATAGGGAACAAGAAAATGATTATGGGTGGAGAGAGGAGAATAGAATTTCGAGAGAAGGTAAAGATAGAAAATGGGATGAGATAAAAGAAATGTTTTGCAAAATGGTTATCAACCAAAATAATGACAAAAGGTTTGAAGAAGAAAAACCCATTCATAGAAGAAAGATTTATAACTCTCATTATCAAAGAAAGGAGGGGATGTGTTTTAAGTCTAGAAGTATATATTATT
>Ga0123341_1004529_pt1 | contig 12216 bp, 6 predicted proteins | sample Turbeapinknodule_FD_89959 | JGI IMG/M metagenome (GOLD analysis project Ga0123341, IMG submission 89959) | Root nodule microbial communities of legume samples collected from Mexico - Turtle bean Mexico pink nodule | ecosystem: Host-associated > Plants > Roots > Nodule | place: Mexico: Nepantla... | reverse complement strand
GGCAAAAAATCATTACAGAATTTTTTTTGGAACACATTTTTTTAATTTCTGAAATGATAAATCCAAAATTCATGAAATGTGTTATGGAAAATATGTTCCAAAAATATTCTGGAAAAAATAATTTAGAAGTCATATTTAATAAGGATAAAATGGTCTTTTCCGAAAATATGGGGTGCTGGGAGCCATATGTTGGGGTGAGGAGAAACCCAATGAACAATTATTAATCATCAATAAAAATATTACTTTCTTCCTACATGTTTTTTTACAATTTGAAAATATTGACGTTGTTATTTATGTTTTCAGTTATATTTTATTTAAAAATTACTGTAACATTAATTTATTGCAAGAAGTGAGATATATAAAAACAAATACATGGCTTAAATACAATAACATTTTATATTTATTAAATACTCTGCGGATATAGAAAAATGTAACTATAAATGCAAGAACTTTAATTTAACTAAACACTTCACTTATCTTGATTTTAAACCCGGTGTAACTTAAATTGCATGGATGAATTTGGAGAAAAGTAACTGGATTTAAAATTTAAAAAAATATTGAAAAAAATAAAATAAAAAATTAATAATAATTTTTTAATTTAATAATTCGATCTTAAAAATACAAGTGAATTGAAGTAAGTTAATCAACCTATGAACTCGATTAACTCGTGAAATGAACAACACTAGATTTTTTAGTGGTAGTATAAAAAATAAAGGTCACGTGTGTTAGTCTTGGTCTACAAAATTGTGTTTTTCTTTATTACATGAATCTTGTTTATAAGGATGATTTTGGTGTTTTAGTCACATATGGATCAAAGTTAGATGGTTATGTTATAATTACAATTATTCAAGTGCTAACCAAATTACCCAAAATAGAAGTATCTTTGTAGGTTGACGCAATGACGCATTCTCATAATACCCCAAAATCCGCAAATGAAAGAAGACATCACCAAAATTATTTTCTTTCCTCAAAGTGCTGGTGGTGTTGGCTTTAAATTTTAGAGCTCAAAAAAATTAAAAACAAGTGGCATATAACAGATCTTCTTACACGAAATTTGAATAATTAATGTAATGAAATGAGCAAAACTTGCGAGGCACTTTCCAAAAGCAAAAGAAAGCTGAGGGAGAAAAAGGTTGAAAAGTGAAGAGAAGGAGCAGATTAACAAAAACCCATAGGGAAGGATACCTCACCCACTCATTGGATGCACTTTACAGTTTACACGTTGTTCCGCAGATTTTTGTCTTCCAAGTGAAGTAACCTATTCAAAACAATTCTGCAAAATTCTTTGACAAAAATGTTAAATGCCCTAATTCATATATTTTCCTAAACCTGTTGTTGTTTCTTCCACTTTCCAGTTTAACAGATTTTCTCTGTCTCCTTTCCCTCCTCATTTCTTCCTTAAATTAGTCGAAGAAACGATGATGCAGTGAGAAATTGCGTGGAGGATAAGGATATTGACAGTGCCAACAAGAATGATATGATCAAACAGTCAATCCATCGAATCCACACTGCTTGTAAGACAGAGATTGCTTTCTGGGACTGATCACAATAGCACAGTCCACCGAAACCTGTGTAATTGAGTTGTGGTTAATATATTGGTGAAAAGTAAAAGAGGTTAATGAAAAATGTATTACTATTGCTTACAACAGAAGCCCAAAAATGATAATGTGAACAGAGAAGAAGAAGAATGAGAGCACTCCCACCCCATGTGCTGCACCGCAGAAACAGGATGGTCACATGGTAAAGACTTTTTCTTGGGCTTGAAAGAAAATTAAAGTAGTGTTTGACATTTCACATTTGTAAGCTATTCTCTAACTTTAAATTGTAAAGTTGGAATAGAGAATGACAAAACTTGCACAGTTAGTTAATCTGACATGTAATAGAGATGAACCTCACCCCACCCCAAAAAAACACTACTCCTCCCCATTAAGTTTTCTTTTTTAAGAAAAAAAATACCCAATTTTTCTGTTGGAGAGAAAAAGGGTGCTAAGGACAAACACTATAATGAACATTATTGAGCTTCAGTTGGTTTTGACACCGTCGTGTAGTAGTTGGTACCCGATTCAACACTGGTGGGACCTTCCAATTTTACCATTTTCTTTGCACTTTCTAATCATTCCTTCTTCAGTCCTAACCCCCAAATTCCATTTTTTTTATATTGCTGATTCCCATCATAAAATATTCCAGTCCTCGAAATTAAGGATTTCTCCATTGTTGTGCCCATCAAACACAGAAAAAATGTACTGCTACAACACTGATGCGCTCAAGTTATTGGAATGTCTAGCCATGCTATTCAGACAAATGCATAAAAGAGCGTGAAGAAAAGGCACTTAACAGAATCCTGCAATTAAGGTCCAGGTTTTTAAAGTGGTTTCACGGACTACTAGTAAATAATTAAAGCCATTGCTAGTTTGAAAATAAGAATGTAATAAATATTTTCTTTTGAAATGCACAGAGTGAAATGTTGGTAGAATCGTAATTTGACTAATTAATGAACAGAGAAGAGGAACGTATTTATGAATTACCCAGAGATGAACAAAAAAAAAAGTGATTTAAGAGAGAGGTGGGAAGAATAAAAAAGTGGAAAGGAAGATCCAGAAGGATGAATCCAAAAATGAAAAATGAGTCAATGTGATACAGCAATGCAAAAGAAAAGAAGAAAAATGAAATTGAAGAAAGTAGGAAATGGTGGAAAAAACAGATGTGTCCCTTCTCAGTTCACAAAGATAAGATCAAATTCAGACAAAACACTCAATATTAATACCAATGTCTTCAAATATTAATATCACTGTTATCACAGACAACGTCGTACAGTAACCGTAGAGCAGTGTTAGCCAGAGGGAAGAAAAAACACAGGTAAAGAAAACAGAAAACAACCACACTCTTGATTTAAAAGAAAAAGAAAAGGAAAAGGAAAATTGCGAAGAAGATGCAGGTTTAATCAATCTGTGAGTAAGGGTGAAAATGTGAGGTAACCTAAATTGGGAAAGAGGCGAATTGAAGAAGGGGACGAGTGTGTTACCTGAACGGCAGGGGAATCGAAGTTCATGACGCGGATCTTGGCGGCGACATCGCCGAGGACGCGGAGGTCCACGCGGTCGTTGAGGGAGGCATCGCGAATCAAGTCGGCGGCGTCGGCCTGGAGGAGATTGACGCGATCGACGGCGATGGTGGCGATGACCTGGCGGGTGCTGTGGGGTTGTTGGAAGAAGCCGGGGACGGTGGCTTTCCCGAGGGGGATGCCGCGGTACATGACGGTGAAGCTGGACTGGCCGTATCGGATGCCGACCTTGTTCGGGTTGGTGGCGGAGAAGAGGAGGCGAATGGTGAGGGAGAGAGAGGCCGTGGAGGGGGGATTGGGTGTGATGCCCATGTACTGCACTCCCACCTGCTCCAGATTGAACTGCGGCTTCTTGGGCTTCACCGCCAGGATTATCACCAGCACCACCGCTAGCACCAGCAGCGCCAGGAACGAGAATAGAAGGAAGAGACAGCAGCAGCACCCTTTGAACGACGCCGACGACGACGACGAGCGAGCCGGCGTTGTCGGGTGGTACTGTCTGTACCCGTTGTAAGAAGTGGAATGTGCCGCCGCTGTCGGTGCCGCTTCCACCGCCGCTGCCGGTGGCCATTGTCTTCTCTCGCCGTTTTGATGTGGGTGGTGGTTTGCACTTGAGGTCATTCTCTTTCTCTCTCTCTCTCTCTGAATGGGTTTTGATTCTTTCTTCTTCTACTGTGTGTGTGTGTGTGACTCTGTATTTCTAGCAATCAGAAGTTCCGAAACAGCACAGAGAGAGAGAGAGAGTGAAGATGACTTTTGACGATGAGGGTGACCCCTCTTTGTTCTTTGCCAAAGTTAATGTAACTATTAAATAATACATTATATTACTCAAAAACAATTATTCAAAAACCATAACAAAGTTCCTCTGTTTATGCTCTATAACTGTTACTAAATTAAGAAACAAAATTGGGATAAGATTGTTACATTCATATATGTTCTAACAATTAACACTGTGATTGATGTCTGCATTCTAAGATTGTGTTCTCGCACAAAGTATATTCTCCACATTAACACTAATCTACTGTTTTATACTCAATTACTATTATATTGTCTGAAGATTATATTTGTACCATTTTCTGCATATTATTATAAGAACTTAATGGTAGGAGGTTGAATACCAAAAACGAATATTATTATTGTGATATAATTTCACGTGTAAGTTAGAATTATATACAATTCTTAAAGTGCTTGTCTGCATCAGAAATTGTGAAAATATTAAATATTTTAAAGTGACAATGACAACGACGATGAAGATTATCTTGAAAATTGAAACGGTGCTGACCAATAGCTCCATGGTTTAGTTGAATAACTTCTATCTTTCTTGTTTTGTCACGGATTCACGTAATTTCTTCCTGCATCTCTACATTTTCCACAGCATTCCCTGTAATTATAAAAATATTAAATATCTTTTGCTTTCTTGTTTTCTTTTAAATTCCGAAAAATAAAATTTGGAGAGTTCTCAAATCATAGATTTTGAAAAGTTAAAATTTATCATTTTTTTCATTTTGAAATATAAATTCTGTGATGTAGAGTTTGTATTTTGAAATGTAAATTTGAGATATAAATCTTGTATTTTGGATAGTAAAATCCAGAATACAAATACAAATCTATATTTAAAATTTTACAATTCGAAATACTATTTTTTTTTTAATTTAGATAGACAGTCCAGAATTAAATTTGTGTTCAAATTTTAGAATCTAAAATGGATAATTTATATTTTTGAAAGTATGGGAGTGCAGGAGAAAAACATGGCGTGCAGAGAGAAATTGCCCAAGATGAGAAAATGTTCAGGCCCGCTACACCATGAGAATTTGAACTGCCTGGGCCCAACAAATTGGGCTACAATGTTCTTTTGGCCTTCTTTGCTTCTTAACAAAAACAAGTTTGTTAAAAAATTTGTTTTTTAAACCCAGGTATTTAAGTCCGATTGATTTTAACAAAACTTAATCTTTTCTATTAAAAATAATTGTAATAATTATTATAACTGTTTATTTTTTTATAAAAAGGAAATAATTTGATTAAAAAATATGTATATTTATTAATTTATTTTGTGTCTATTTTAGATTTATCCGTGTCTCTTGGGTGTCTCAGAAGTTGTATGAACATTAAAATTAATAATTTTAAAAATATATTTTTAAATAAAACAATGTCATTATTTAATATGAATTAAATATTCAATAAAATTTAATAACTAATATTATTTTTTCTATATAATAATTCTAATTTGATATACAGAAACTTTGTACTAAGTGAATGTGTTAGGTTTTTGTGAAGCTTTGAATTGGGCTATTTCCATATCTTCAGCATGTTCTGTTTCTGTTCTCCATACTCCACTGGGCCTACCATCCAGATATCTCATTCATAGTGTGAGGTTTTCCAGTGGAATAATAATTTTTTTACATCTTTACTTAAAAATAATAAGTTTTATTTTAATTTTCAAAGCACTGGACAAATATTTCTCATTTTTTATCTCTTGTTTTCTCTAGTATTAATATGCCAAATTCTTCTCCACCTCCATATTTTTCTCATACACCCCTTCATATTAATTTCACATAGTATATGTCATCTTACACCTTCGTATTAATTGTGAAAAAGTAAGTTTAACATTTTTTTAAAAATAATTTTAAATAAAATATAATTTCACTATTTTAAATAACATCAGCTGCAATCTCGTACCATTATACCTCCATTCTAACCATAATACTAGTTACATTATTTGAACGTGTGTAAGAAAAGTGTTAGCGAAAATATTTATTGTATTAAACGTTGACCGTCAAGATAATTTTATTTTTCTTTAGTTTTGTGAGAAGAATGTTAGATTTTTTTTCTTCTGAATTTTGTAACTTTTAAAAAATAAAATAAAATAAAATAAACAAACGAAAATACTAATAAAAATATCATAAAACCTATCCCAACTATCAACAATTTTCCAACAAATATTATTGCTTACAATACTCGAATATTAGATTGTTGGTTAAAAGTATCACAAGTTGGTGACATTATAATTGAATTAATTAAAGCCAATTAGCCAAGACTTTGAAGTAGGCAACAATCACATCACATCACAACTTTCTTTTTCACTAAGAAAAGCCTACAACATCAAGACATTCATTCTTCAAAGAAATTAGGATTGTTATTATCATTGAAAGATGAATGTTTATATTTTGATCATAAACCCTATAGAACAGAAAAGAAGAGCAATTAAAGGAGAAGTTTTACAAGTTTGGTTTGCTTTATTTGAAACCAGATGGAATCTTTTTCCCTTTCTTCTTTATTTTACAAAAGCAATGTTGCTCAGAGCTTTGTAGGAAACTATCCAAATAATGTTTCTGCGTTCTACTTCATTTTCAGTGACGTCCAAATCCAAAGCTACTGCATGTTAACATAATAAACAATCTCTTCTTTCTTAAGGCAATGTTTTACACATCATCATAAACTTTTATAACCTTTTACACAGTTTTTTTGTTTAGTAAAGAGAGAGAGAAAAGGACAAGAAGGAGAAAGAACTGAAAGTTAAATTAATGAATGAGGTCTATAGAGATAAAAAAAAAATGTTTTATAATATTGTGCAACATGCTACTATCTTTATACATATCCACTAATAGGAACATCCACGCTTACACTCTTATCCATACCCAACTCTTTCAAAATATCCACTTTTTGTGCACAATTCTTTTCAAATAGAATACTTTGATTTTTATTATGAAAATGAACTGTTAAGTAGAATCACTGCATATCAAGTTACATTAAAAAGTTTTAGCAGGTCTCATAAAAAAGTTACTCAATCTCACTACATTTTAGTGGCAAAATGACTTGGTTTTGTCTCATTATGAATATGCTATCCTGTGTGCCTAAAAACCTGTCCAAATTTTGTTATACTACTAAATATCCATAAGTACTCCTAAATATATTTGTTTAAAAACTTCAAAAATAAAATATTTGAAAATGTAGTTAAAAGAAAATTAAATAATTAAATAGTAGTACAATTAATTATTTTTTTTGTAAAGAAACAAATAGAAAAGTGGCCCACAAATTATAAGTTAAAAAAATAATTTCTTTAGAAATAACGTTAGTTTTATAAACCTAAATTAAAAAATATAAATCTATAAAATCTAATTTTAAATAGTCCTTCATTAACATTTTTCACCAACAATTTTATTTTTTGTCAATTACTTTAAAAAGATAATATCTTATTTACATGACCCAGTGCATAAATCGAAAGAGGTGATAATAGGTGCTTAATTTTTAAGCGGTTACTACCAGGTTCGTACTATCCAATAGTAATTAATACAAAACACAACACAATAGCGCTGCAGAGGCTCTGATGAACAAAATTAATTCAAATATAGTTCTAATTGAATGCTTTATGAACTACTTATTTACATGATTAATTTTATATTAATTATATTTTTATGTAAAAAAAATTAAAAAATTATTATTATAATAATTATAATTTTAAATCAACTGGAACCATTAGGCAACGTGAATAAAGCAAAGCTCAAACTAAAATAAATGGATATATTGTGAAACTTCAACTGAATCAAAAATTCTGACTCGATGTATCTCATTTGCCTAATTTATATTTCTCATTCAAATAACGTATTCATGCCTGCCTACCACCAAATATTTGCAAATACTTTATCAAGGTAAATACCCAAATACATATAGGAAAAACTTTTTACAAAAAATATTCTCATCGCTAGTTGTAGTTTTTTTTCTTCCTGAAAAATTAAAAGCCAGATGAGAAGAAACGCAATTTGAATTGAAATGAATGCATGCTAAGTTTGCTCGTTAAGGGCATAAACCCAACAAACATACTGTGCATTAATTTAATTCTCCAAACGGTGTTAACAGTACAAAGAGAACAAGTGTATATATAGTTCAAGGTTAATACAGAAAATTGAAAGGCTGAAAGTCCAAATACGTAAGCTTAGAATGGCAAGGTATAAACTACAAAACAAATAACTCATAACTAATGAAAATTGTGACCTTGTGCGTGATCACTTCCCTTCCGCATTGTCGGCATCAGCTGCGGGATCTGCAATGGCGTTACCTGCTTCCGACTTTGTTGTTTCATCAATCCTCCTACCAGAGTCATCGTCTAATTCATCATCCATCATGTCATCCTCTCCCACATTTATATCTTCCACATCATCATCATCTTCATTATTGTTTCCATCTGGGATCTTTCTTTTCTTGGGACCATGCTCCAGCCTATGAGTATCCAACTCTTTGTCCATAGTCTCCTGCAAATTCTGATCATTGTTTACTTTCCTTGCGTTCCTTGCATTCTGCCATCTCTCCAGTTCCTTCTCAACATTAGCAAGGTACTGGTCCCCAATCTGTTTCTGGTACTCAGACACTTCCTCTCTTCTTGCATTCTTCCATTCTAGGAAAGCCTGCAGATTGAAGAATATATACATATTACCAAGAAGAAATAAGACAAGTTTTAAAATGCCATAATCCTGAATCTAGTGTGATAGTGAGCAAGCACTCGTAAATAGCCATTTAACAACAAAAAATAACATCAATATTTGAGATTTAACAGGCCAATCCTGGTTCGCTGCCCATAGTGTTAAACATGATGTTTTAAGATGAAGACCAAGAGAAATCGAATGTCTAAATTTGACAACCTCTTCTTTGCGCTTCTCAAGTGACATGGGGTCTTCATCCAAGGGCTTGTTGGGCAAATAGTAGATCGGAGGTTCTGCTTTTGTCCTGCAAACATTAATGCAACAATCAATCAAAGAAGTACGAAAAAGTTCAAATTAAAACTTTCACATGTCTACCTAAAATCCTGCTATTAGCAGGAAACATCCAGTCATCAAGTTGAGTCAACACTACAATGCACATGAATAGAAACTTATCTTCGTCTGAATAAAATGTGAATATGGACACTTTTGGACCAAAATTAAAAATAACCTGCATAGTATACCATGATTTGAAGTCAGATATAATTATACGACCAGATTGGAAGATACTAGATGATACGGACCCATGCCTCATTAGTTTACAGTTGAAAAGGGCAAACCTTATAAAATTGCTTAGTCTTTTATGATGCTCACTCCAGCGAAGAAACAGCAACTCCAATTTCTTTTCTTCTGTCTTAGCAGCCACACGTGCCCTAAGAGTCTGATGAGAATAAGGAAACAATATATTTGTTAATGAGGATCAAAGTGGAACTGCGTTGTCTATTATGATTAGCAAAGAATAGTTATCATCGAAACTCAACCAAGTCTCTCCTTCGTTTTTCAGCAATCTGTTCACGCTCTTCTTTCCTAAGCCTTTCACTTTCTTCACGTGCCCTTTGCTCTGCCTAGGAAATAATTTAAAGGTATATGAGATTATTCTGAAGCTTTGGATGCTATTATGCGTGAGAGAGAAGACAAAGTGGCAACAAAAATTCAGTGCTTGAGATGTAGTTGCTCAGAGAACTTGCAATCATCATAACATAAAATATTGCAATGAAAAATCCTTCATCTAATTATAAAATGGCACATTGCACCGTAATCTAGTCACCGGTTCACTATTGCCTTAATTTTAGCCTTGTCCAACCAAATTGGAACTTAAGTTAATCAATGACTCCGGATACATTTTCAGGGTACATATTACAGTCAAATGAATGTACATGTTTCCATTAAAAGAAGTTGTAACAGCCTTTTTGGGACTTTGGACCATGTAAAACTTGTTCGTTCAATTGACAGGCATTATAATGAATATCATATACTGTCATTAATCACTAACTTTTATGGCAAAATTCGTTGGGCTGGGTGAAAAATTGATATAATGTCAATAGATTAAGGAGGGAAACTGCAATTGGGTCCAATAATTTGAGGTAGCCAAGGGCAATATCCCCTGATGTTAATTTCATGCATATGAAAGAAATAAAGAGAACGATTAATAGAAAGCATTATTTAAAATTGACTTACATATGATCACACCTAGATATGCTGTGGCTATCAATGCAAGGGGTTGGCTTAATAAAAGATGAATATGTACTCTATGCTTTATAATAACATATGAACACACTTAGATGTCACGGCTAACAATGCAAGGGAGTGGCTTAATAAAAGATGAAAACATATTCCATGCTTTATATTAACAAGACCTAGTAGACATAGCTTAAAAAACTCTACCTATTAGGAACATTCGAAATGAGTATTTCTAGTAAACACAAAAGGATCTAAAAAATTCATTCATCAAAATGTTTCAGTTCAGTAAGTTTATTGTAAAATATCAAATCATATTGATATTAACAAAGATGATAGCCACAATTTAGCCATAACCTTGTAAACAAGATAGACTCACTGAATTTATTTTCAAGGACGTTATTATATTTAAAGACAGTGGTGGCATTGGGTACTGCATCTTCACATGACAATGGACATGAACTTACTCTTTGCAATGAATTAGATCTTCGCATATATGCCTCTGTTCCCGAGAGTTGCTTGTCTTCCTTTCTGAATTTCTGGAATAGCTCAGAATAAAGGACATGTAAAAATCTAGAAATAATAATATGAACAAATGGAGTTGATGAATAAATCAGAGACACCTGCCTAAATAATGAAAAAACACTTGTAAGAACGTTAAAAGTGACACTGAAAACAGTGTGAGACAGATAATTCAAGATGGAAAGCATTTATTGAGAGAAAGAGTTGAGTGAAAGAATTTAAATGTGCACTACAAGTAAACTACAGAGTTGAGCTTATAGAGATGTCCTAAAACCAAGCAACTAATTTAACATACCTCCAGAGTTCCCAAAAGCTGACCCAACATTCTTTTATTCCTATTAACCAAACTGGGATCCTCATTCTTTGGCAATACCCTTGGAACATGTTCCGCGGGGGGAATATCAGAAACCTGACATGGACAACCGGCCAAAGTTTAGATATACAACTTTAAACCAACAATCAACAGGAAGATACTACATTTCTCTTTACCACATTCGAAGTTCTTTGATTGCCATCTCTCTTAGACCATCCACTTTGGTGAGAATTGAAAAGGTTCCTATCACTCTGGACCACTGCACCGGTCCCATTCACACCTTCAATAGCTAAATCCTTTGCCTTTCCATCCTGCCCTGCATCACCATCTTCAGGCAACTCGCCATCATCCACCTTCATTCCCAAACACAGATTTAGTTAAAAACACATCATATCTTTCCCCTTGTGGGGAGAATGATGTACAGCAGGAGGGGCACGACAGAAATGGTTTCTTTTATCTCAACTAATATCACAATCGAATTCTGAAGCACCACCCCCACCCCCACCCCCACTTCTCAGCAATGATCGGAAAATAAATCCCAAAAAAACAAGAGAAGAAAACAATCGACTTAAAAATCAAAGAACCAGCAAGACACAACTAGATTCAAGAAATAAGTAACAACACCTTAACGACAGCGGATGAAAGCCGACGTTTTGCCGGAGGTTGATCTTCAGAATCAACCCTGTCTCCCTGAACAGTAAATTAAAAGTATCAATACAACTAAATCTAATACCGTGATATTAATCTTTCCAAAAATCAGCACTGAAATGAAGAAATTGGGAAAGAACCCTAAAAAGAGTGAAAAAGAGGGAATTCAGAAATACTAACAGAGCGAATGAAAGGTCTTTGGCGAACACCACCATTAGTACGAAGAGCAGGACCGGCCAAGGCACCTCTGCGAAGACCTCGAGGATCTCGAAGCCTCTCCGTAATCTACAAAATCAACAAACATAAGAAAAAATCGAACACGTTGATGTGAGATATTTGTGTAGAGAGAGAGAGAGAAAAAACCTCGCGCTGTTGGCGAAGAAGCTCATCGATCTCGCTGCGGAGCACTTCCTCCGTCTTCTCCACCGCCGTGCTCCCCATCGGCGTCAGCACCGCGCTGTTTATTGCCTTGCAAAAACCCTTGCTCTCTCACTCAAACCTTATTTGCTTACCCACCAGAAAACCCTTTTCTAAGCTAACCTTCTTTTTTTTTTCTTTCAATAATTATTTTGTTCTTTTATACTCTCCCATTTCTTGTATTCATTTAATTTTTCTAACAATAATCATTTATGAAGAAGTTAAATATCATAAAGTTTAGGAAAATCATTTCTCCATCATCCACGTTTTCAATGGCAAGAGAAGAAATATCAGTGTTTATTTTTTATATACTTACATTTTAGTAT
>Ga0123341_1004528_pt1 | contig 12216 bp, 8 predicted proteins | sample Turbeapinknodule_FD_89959 | JGI IMG/M metagenome (GOLD analysis project Ga0123341, IMG submission 89959) | Root nodule microbial communities of legume samples collected from Mexico - Turtle bean Mexico pink nodule | ecosystem: Host-associated > Plants > Roots > Nodule | place: Mexico: Nepantla... | reverse complement strand
TTTGAAACTTTAGAAAACTTATTTGTAATGTAAAGTTACACTTTCAAAATTTTAGAGAATTTAGTTATAAAATATATTAAAACAATATAGTTTTTAATTATTTATTTATAAATAGATTTAATTATATTTTTTTATTGAAGTTTGAAAAATCTATAGTGTTTTATTGATAAATCTTTTGAAATTTAGCGAAGGTTAAAAAAACCTCCATTATTTCTCTGAGGTTTTAGAATAAACTTTTGGACTTAACGAAGGTTAAAAAAACCTCAGTTATTGTGATGATGTTTTAGAAACCTTTGGAATTTAATGAAGATTAAACAAATCTCCATGATTTTGTTAAGGTTTTAGAATAAACCTTTGAAATTTAACAAGGTTAAAAAAACCTCCATTAATTAAATCAATTCCTAGGGTTATATTAATCTCCACTAAATAACCTCCGTTAAAACTTTTTTTTTTTAGTGTATATAACATCTTACTATGGTAACAAAAAATTATAAGTTTAACAAGGTAAAATCAAATCAAAATACACCAGAACAATCCTCTTAATTATTGACTTGTAACCTCAATATATGTATTCTACAGGTCATTAAGGCTACAATGTAGCAAGCATCACTAATATTCTAATACCAATCAAATCAATAGAAAAATAATACTAACAAAAAAATCAAGTGATCAATTTAATTATCTTCAACAAGGAAATGTAGGTTGAAGAATAATTAGACTCTGCCCAATACAACAACCATATATGTTGTTGATACAGATCATTGCCCTCAATAGCTTTAAACGTATGGAAGTGGAAGCCTAATAGAACAACTGTAACAAGTGACCCAATATCACTGAAGTTGGTGTTGAGTAAAAAAAATATGTTTTTTTAGTAAAGTTTATAAGAATTAAGAAAATATGATTCAAGGGAAACACAGATACAGATACCATGATGGGCGGAGAAAGAGGTTGGGAGCAACAAGGAATGGTCTCAAACCAACTTGGATCGATCTCAAAAAAAAAAAACAGAAAAAGTTTGAAGTTGTTTGATAGTGAAGGAACAGAAAATGGCGGGTAACAAATCTCTGGTAAAGGTAAAAATAAAGAGTATTGATATATTGCCAACTATAATCCTAAATAATCTTTAAATCAAAACCCAAATCGGAACCTAAATAACTTCTAAAATTAAAACAAAAAACGAAACCTTAAATAACCCCTAAAATCAATATCCAAAACGAAAATCTTCCCACTGTGTTTCAAATGAAACCTACAAAACCTTCACATGTGTTTCTGTTTCAAATAAAAAATCACTATTATCTGATTTTTCTTATAAATGGCAAAATTGTCCTTGACCATGTCATAAAACTCTCCCATGTAATTGGTAGTATACCGATGAAAATCTATTTTTAATTGTCAACTAATCATTTTCCCATTTAAAATAGAGTACCGATATTTAAACAAGCACAACGTGGCTGCACCAGAATACAACGCTGACATGACCTGAAAAATATATTTTTTTATTGTATTATGGGTCCCATATGTTACTGTGGACAAATTCAAAATTTAAGATTCAATATGATGGTGACATTGGGGGTTCTTCTACATTTGGAGCACTATTGAAGCGTGAGTTGGAGAGAGAATTCAAATTTCAGTTCACTTTTCATTACGATTTTGGGCGTAAAATATTTACGAGGTTGGTTTCGTTTGATTTGTTTGATTGTATTTTGGTTTTGATGTTTGGGTTTTTTAGGATTGATGTGTGGAAATGCAATTTTGGTCTCTCGTTTTTATGATTAGGTGCCATTGATTTCTTATTTTGTGGTGTACATCTTTTGTTTTTTTATTTGCATTTTGGGTTTTGATTTTAGGGGTTATTTAGGGTTCAAATTTGGGTTTTGATTTTAGGAGTTATTTAGGGTTTTGTTTTGGGTATTGATTTTAGGGATAATTTAGGGTTTCGTTTTGGGTTTTGATTTTACAGGTTATGTAGGGTTCCGTTTTAAGGTTGGAGTGAGAAAATGAGATTTTGGTCTCTCTATTTCTGATGATGTTTTGATTTGCTATATGTTGACTGAAGTTTGAATTGGTTTAGCATTTTTTTTATTTGATTTTTCATTTAGGATTTAGGGATTTTTAGTGTCGCAATTTTTTTTATTTAAAATGTGTTTGTGGTCTCTACATTTAAGTTTTGTGCGTTTTTTGTTTTTTATTTCCGTATTGCATTTAGGGGTTTTTTTTTAGCTCCTTGAATTTTGTTTATAATTTTTCTTTCTGTAATCAGATGATGCTTTTAAATGTCTATGTATACTGCCCTGCCTCCTAGAAGGGATAGTATATTGTAGTTGGCTTGACTAGACTCTGGCTTGTCTGCCTGAAATTTCTCATAGAATTTCATGCTTGTGTTTTATGAATAATTGTAAAATCATAAGAATGGAGGCTCTCTTTGATAATTTTTGGAGACTTAGGTTAATAACTCGTGTAACAGCCTCAATTCAAAATGTCTACAATTGTTCATAAAAAAGATCTAATTTAAAAGTACCTTTACAATTTGCTCGCGTGTTAAAGTAAATAAATTGGCACATAATTTTTATTTTTAAATAATAAATGGATTATTAACAATTGCAAATAAATTTTTTGACCATGGTTCAATTGTTATTTTGTTAACTATCAATATATTAATCTGATTAAATTATGCATACTAAAATTGGGAATTGGGAATGTTACTCTTAATTGTTCATTTCTTTTCCTTTTAAGCATAACTGCTGTTAATATGATAATACCATTAGGATGGTTCAAGATGGATAACTAATATATAAAAATAAATAAATTACTTTTTCATAAATTAAAATTAGTTTTTATTTTTAATTTATATAAAAATCAATTTTAAATTATGAAGAAGTTGATTTTATTTTTATTATTATTTTATTAATTTTATCTCTCTTCTTTGATGAATATAATTATTCCATGATGATGCAAATAAGGAATTTTTTTTTCTTACAAAGGTTTCATTTTCCTTCTTGCTCAGTTTGTTCATGAAACTGTGGCAGTTATCAAATGCTTAATGTCCCTCCACCTTCTTATGTTTCTATGGCTTTACTTTGTTATCTAGATACGGGACTTTTATTTCATTGTTATCTCATTTATTTAGTTTATTTTATAAGCATCAATTGTGTTTGTTACATGCAATTCAGGAAAAAAGAGAAACAATTCTGAGCCTGAAGAAATTGATGGTCTTGAAACGGATCTTGTTGTTGTTTGAATGCTTAATATTTTGTTTTATTTTATAATCTTTAAGAAGTTATTCCCATAATAATTACCACGATGAAAGATAATCACTGTAATTATAATAATTAATAAAATAGAATATTTTTCTAATTACTTTCTTTTTTATATATTATTTCATAATTTTAAAATAAGTTTTAATAACTAGTTTTTATTTTGATAATTGTTATAATAATTACCTTTTAATTATATTTTTTATTATCATAAAAATGATGTAGATGTTTTTGTTTCAACTGTTATATATAGAACTAGTTATATATAGAGAAGATATTATATTCAGGTTGCTTCTCTTACTTTCTGTCTTAAAGTTTTAAAATTATAATATTACATTTTTTATATTTAAAAAAATAATATTTTGATGTTTGGTATTTTTATAGGGAAATTTGTTGGAAAGATTTAATACCAATAACTATGTTTTTATATTATTTTTTACGTTACTAAACTGGTCCTACGATCATCAACTCCTCTAACACCTTAATTGTTTGTTCTATAACATTATTGTGTCTTGAGCATGTTCTTGTTGTGCCCATAATGACCACATTTTTTTGCAAATGAAGTGCAACCTGTCATATTAAACATTGACCAATGTAACCAAACCCTCTGTTTCTTCCTGCACCCGTACTTGCAACACCTCCATAAATTTTACAATTATAAAAATAATCCTATGTGAAAAAAGGTAAAAAAGTTTTAAATATACCTTTCACATTGTAACTTTCACCTTACATAATCGAAAGTTTTTTTAAATTTAGATTAATTTTAAAATTATATAATTTATAATGTACTTTTTCAGCAAAACAAATGTATTTTGAATTACATAATCTATAAGCTAATTCAGGATCTTTCTATATTATGTAATCTAAAATTCATTTTTTAAAAAAAAAACAGTGTAGCGAAACCAGTGGAAAAAAAAAGTAAAATACATAAAGAAAAAAACTAACATTTTTTACCATACAACCACAAACACTCGGTAAAATGTTCCAAACTCTTTATACAACTACTACTAAAATATCTTCAAGTAGTGAAAATCACGTTCTTGAGGTACCAACAATAGTGGATAGGGTGCTTGGGGTACGTGAGAAAAATTAGAAAAAGAAGTTTATTGATTTTTTAACTGAAGAATAAAAATATAATTGCATAATTACTATGGAGTGTGCAAAAATTTATGGGGGTGCAGGAAGAAGAAGCCCCAAACCCTACCAACAACTCGTTGCTTAAGGCCTATTCCACTCACATACACCAACAAATGTTGATTCTCCCTGCACCTGATCAATTCAAACTGACACCCGATCGTAGACTTGAAAAGACAAAACTACCCTTAATGAATTTTATATTAGATTAAGTGAGGTATGTTCACCCAATGCAATTAGAGACCTGCACCCAACCCACAGCCGCAATGAGTCATCTGCATCGTCTTCCTCTTCATTTTCATAGGGAACCACAACACAACCGTCAACCACTTTCGTTTCGATCGATTTCGGTGGCAGAGCAGCAACTGGGACGACAAATGAGCCCTTGAACGAAGAGGAACCCCAAAGCGAACGTCGGAGAAGACAAGGTAAGTGACTTCCAGATACTTTTGTTCGGAATTATATTTTGACTTGTGAATAAATTTATGCGTAATCATAGTGTGTGCCTTCTAGATATTTTTGTGCGGAAGTCATATTTGACTTGCGGATATTTTTAATCCAGTATTTACCCAGACATACACTTCCGCATTCCCACATCCAGAACATAGTAAACTATTCTGGATATGGATATCCATAATTAAAAAGAACTACAGATATGGATATCCATAATTCAAAAAACAACTACGGATATTTAAATCCATAATACAAAACGAAATTCCGGATAATTATATCCGTAATGCAGTGATATGGTGCAGAAAATATTACTGACTTACGGACGCTTGCATCCGTAAGGTTAAAAGAAGACTTCTGGATATCGATATACGTCACTACCTGAGCTCAAACAAAATGCGATAAAAAAGCTTAAATCTGTTCTTACCTCACAACAATGTCAAAGTGCAAACGACCCCGTCCACCACCACCGTAAATCCACCTCCTACACAACTCAAAGCACAACCAAAGAGAAAATCCAACTTTCTCCACATCCTTTACAGCTTTTCAAACTAAAGAAGACAAGGACATAGTTAGATTTTGAAAACTTCATCAAGTGCAGGAAGCAAATGATTGGGTGCAGGAAGTAATTGCCACCAACAAACCTCTCCCTTACCGCATTTATTTGGTTTTCATGTCAACCTTAACTGGATGTTGGATCGCGATCATCATAATATTACCTAAGCATAGAAAACTTATCCAAACCAATGTGCTATTTATGGTTACCTCAGATGGCCACCAAGTCAGGTATTTCTGGCAGGAGTTTAAGTACGAGTTTGAATCCAAATGAAAAAATTCAACACATAAAAAAAGAAAAAACCCACAAATTTATTATCTTGAACTTTTAATTTGTAAATGGTGTTATAATCTCTTATAGTTAGAGGTAAAAAATCATCCATGTCATCTGCCTTTGCTCTAATGGTTTCGGTGAGAGGCCATATCTTCAAGGAGTCTATCATTTGCCACTTTATCTGTATGCCCCTTTACCCAATATTTGGATGTATCTAACTAGAGATAAATAAATGCTGAAAATATCAAATATTTATTATTTATTTTAAGATACTAAATTGAATAAAAGGAATCATTTAAGAAAACTATATTAAAGAAAATGTTTAATTCTTTTAGTTAAGTTTATTGTTTAATGTTTAATTACAAAATTATATATTATGTTTCATTTACTTTCATTTTCCTTTTTTATTTTACTGTTGAAAGAATTTTTTTTCCTATTATTTTTTATCCAAGAAAACAACATATTTGTAATTATATTTTATATTTAATTTTAAATATTTTTCTTTATACTTAAGGCGTATTTGTTACCCTTGTCTTATGATTTGAAATATAAGGTTGGTTGGTTTGGTTGTAAAAGTGGAAGAAAGAGCACTAATAAAAACTAACATTTATCCAGAATAAAATCATAGTGTATTCTATAGTTTACCTCTCAAGTTTTAAAATTAACATATTTACCACGTTACTTAATTGCTAATGTAACACTGTTTTAGATGAAAATGTGTTATATCTATTGTTGCAAATTTTCAAAGGTTAAAATAAATAAACATTATTGAATATGTTAAAATTCTTAAAGTTAACTAAACTCACTACTCAACATAATCCATTTCTAAAACCAAATTGAATAAACATATTTGATTTTTGATAAATTTGAAAATATAAACTCGTTCATTATTTTTTTAGAGAAGTAAAACATTTGAGTATTAGAGTGGTCATTATAAATAAAATCAATTTGATGCTTAAAATGTATTGATATGATTAAAATAAGTTTTTAAATTTTTTTAATACATTGTTATTAAAACAAAAAAAATACGCAAATAATGATAAGTATTGTAAAATTTTGATATAAAGTGACAACATATAGTAAAAAGGTAGGTTTTTCTTTTGGAGAGATTTAAAGAAACAGAAAAAGAGAGAACAACTCGAAGCAAAGAACATTCAATTAAAAGGCGTCCATTGTGGAGTCAGGCAAAAAGTGTTCCTACCTTAACATGTAAACATTAACATAATATTTATTTGCCATAAAGAACAACGTCATGACTAAGCAGAGACAAGGCGTTCAACCAGAAGAAGAGAATCACAGTTCAACCTACACAAAATCATGGGTACAAGAGTTGTAATGCAAGAACGAGGAAGTAAGAAGGCGTGCGGAAGAAGCCCAAGCAGAACAAGAACGTCTACGAGAAGAGACTTAGGTGAAGCAGGAATATTTGCATGGGGAAAGAGAGATGTCATGCCATTTGATGGACGAAGCAATGAGACCACATGAAGCGTTATAAATCAATAAATAATTGTAGTGGGTCATGTGCAACAAACATTGTTGGGAGGATGGTAAAGTGATGGGTGCAACTTTTAGAATTTGATATATGATACAAGCCATGGGGCCCAATCAAGGGTCAAGTGTTAGTAGACTTTGTGGCAGAGCTCACATCGCCCACGACCGCAACCGAGAAGGGGGCTCAATATGGATTTTGTCACTAGATGAGGCGTCTAATGTCAAAGACAATGGTGCCGGTATAACCTTAGAAGGGCCAGATGGCGTCTTTATTTATTGAGCAATCGCTTCGGTTCTCCTTCAAAGTAAGTAACAATAAAGAATATAACGCGTTAATGAATATAACGCGTTAATTGTTGGAATGCTCATAGCTAGAAGATGGCATTAAGAGTTTAATCGCTAAGAGTGACTCAGTTATTTACAAGGTAGGTCTTTAGAGAGTTTCAAGCTAAGGATCCCCACTTTGATACTTGAAATACATCAAGTCCTTATAAAAAATATTTAATTCTTTTATACTTGCATGTGCCTAGAGAACAAAAACTTGATGATTGATTTGTTGTCTAAGCTTGTTAATTCATTGAAAGTGGGATATTATCTACATTGAAAGTGAGATATTATCTACTAGTCATATAGGAGACGCTGCTGAAGGCACCTAGGGTAACCATTGGCGAAGTCGAAGGCAGTCAAGTTGTGATTCTACAAACCTCTGAGGGTGACACCTGGATTACAATATACGTATAATACTTGGCCAACAGGGTGGTTCCGAATGATCCCCAAAGGGATAAAGAGTTAAGGATGAAAGCTTGTCGTTTCACTATGGTTAATGGGTATCTTTTTGGATCAGGTTACTCCCAGCCTGATACAATCATCTCAACAATCAAGTCAAGACCCCACCAAAAATCAGATGGACCTCAACAGAAGAAGAACTGCATAGACCAAAACACCAAATGTTCTTTCTTATGGTCTTTTTAAAAGACAAAAACATGTTTGTAAATAAGTGGACTCACTTTGGCGGTCCAAATAGCAAAATAGGCTAGAGTAGGTTCACATAGCATAAAAGAGAGTGTACTTAGCGAAATGGGCTTGTACCAAACCCATTTTTTCAAGACAAGGCACATAGAATTAGGGTTTTTAACCTACCTTCTAGAAGTTATGCCTAAAGGTGTGGTTTTGAGCATGGTCAACACCCTAGGCAACCCCTATCCCTTGCCATTTATACCCTTCACCCATCTTGCCCATCAAGGCACCTCTTCCTATAAATAGGGTGTCTTGCCTAATTTATTTTCAACATTAGAAATTTTGACGAAAATAAACTTTTTCAGAGTGATTTTGTGAGTCTGAGTACTTTTGTTTATTTGGGTCTTATCTTAGGTGAGTAACATCTCAAGTGGCGGCTCTTTGCACCACTCATCTTAGAGCCTTCTCTTCTCCAAGTGGAGTGACTTCCTTCTTCTCCATAAGTACTCTTCAACTCTTCCTCTTTTATTTTTATTTGCGCCTTCCATTTCATTCCTCTATATACATTCATATTTGTCTCCTAATTGTTGGTTCTCTTGTCTTGTTATCTCCCTTTCCACCTCTTATCTTTGTCATCATTGTCACCATATACTTGTCCTTTTCTCTTTGCTCTTCTGAAATGAACCTTCACACTTACTTAATCACTTGGTTAAGTTCGTGTCCAGTGGAAATCTTCTTAGGGTTCTCACCTTAAATTCCTAAACCCAAAAATCATAAACAAAGTGAAACCTTTAAAATGTGCAATCTTAAAATCAACTCACATCATGTGGTAATCAGAGCATGGTTCTAATTGTGCTTATCTTTTTTTAGTTGATTTTTGTCTTTAATTTTTCAACATATTTCAATTCTTGTTTTTACTTTCAAGAAATTTAATTTTCGCTTTACGATTCGGCCCCTTTCTTTTCCGCCTTTAAATTCCTGTCATTTACAATTCCGTTTTTTATTCATTAAGCACTTTAAATTCTGCTTTTGAATTATTTTTTTTTGTCAATTTCTTTTTTCCTTACCTCATTTGCTTGAGTGTTATGTTCTTAGTGTTCTAGGAGTCTTTAAATTCTTTATACTTATTTTGCTTTTAATTGTGAAGAACTAAAAGCAACTTGAAATTTGTTCGAGTAGAAGTTGATTTAGTTCCAAACAAAGAATTCAAGTGATCATATGAATTGAATCCCAACCTCTTTTATCAAAATTAAGAGCTTATGATAACATCTTAGTGCCAAAAAATAAATAAATTCTTTGTTTGTTTACCAATATAACTTACCCATTCATCCATACCTTTTTCTTCTCAAGTTTTTAAGATTATGTCATATTTTGTTATAAAAAATCACTTACAATGTCGTTGTTATTAAAGAAAGAGCATAAAAATAAGTGAAAGAGAGAAAAATAATGATGGAGGTACAAATTTCGTTAAGTTTATTTCTTTTAATTTTTATAATTCTTTATCTTGAGTGAGAATGCATACACTATTTATTCACTTTATTTCACATACCAAAATCAAAAGAATGGGTTGGCATGTTGCACTAATGGGCCATAAGATTTTGCACTAGTAATGGATTATGTTGTTTGATTATTAAATATATTTTGACCAACAAAAAATAATAATTAATCTCATAAATTTTGAAAATCAATTTGATAGAAAGTTTATTAAATTAAAAATTCAATAAAATGGTTGAAAGATATTTGGTTTGTGTATGGATTGTTTAGACTATAGGAAGTTCTTAAGGGGAGGATTCGTTTCTCAACCATTTGAAGGCAAAACAATGAATGGGTATTGACCCTCCATGGAACCGGGAACACTCGGTTAAAAACCATGGAAGTGTTTTTATCCTCCATGGTACTGAGAACACTCGGATAAAAATCATGGAAGAGTTTTTACCCTCCATGGTATCGAGAACACACTGTTAAAAATCATGGAAGGATTTTTACCCTCCATGGTACCAGAACACTTGGTCAAAAATCATCCAAAGTCTTAACCCTCCATGGAGTTAAACACAACCTCAATCTACAAATAAAGGTACAAATACTTCGTAAAAGCGTATTATCCATGAGTTGAATGTATGAGTCATTTCAAATTTTGTAGGAAGGAGGTTAGACCAACCTTCTAGCTTTTTCTAAGGCTTCTACACTTAGAGAGTGGGAGCAACAGAAAAGTGATAATTGAGAGAAATTATGGAAACCAAACCCTAAACCCTAGATAAAAATTCATTACTTAATTGAAGTCTTATTTTTACAATACAAAAACTCTTTATTTATAGAGGCAAAAGTGACTAATGGAACTCTAAAATCTCTCCAATCATGGAGTGACATGTGGCACCTAAAATGCTCTCCATTCATGAGTTACCATGTGGAAATCCATGCACCTCTCAAGCTTTCCATTCAGGATGTGAATCAAGAAAGAGGAGAAGGCATCAATAAAGAGGAGTAGTCAAGTGAGAGGTGCCCCTTGCTCCATGTGGAAGAAGACTAGTCACTTTGGGAAAGGGAAGGATAAGGCTCCATGTAGGTGTCCATGTGGTGCCTATGTGGATGCCTTTGGACTTTCCTTCAAGCTCTTCTATTCTAATCTAATAATTGGCCAAAATACAATGCCCAAAAGTCTTGTACAAAATTTTAAAGACTGAAATAAAAATTCCTAATTACTTTATAAAAAGTTTATAAGGCATTAGAAAGTGAATCTTATTGAAAAAAAAAATCTTTTATTCAACACTTCTTCTCTTCTTAGCCTAATGTTTTAGGTGGCGAGGATGGTTCTCCATCTTTCTTGGGATGGTTCTCCATCATAATGTCTTGGGTTTTGTGATTTATACCCTTTTTTGTATTTGATATTAGGACTTACCTTTTTTATTGAATATTGTCAACATACTAAAGCTCTCACAAAAATATTTTTATAATATTTGGATGTAGGATGGGTTCAGAATAAATTTGCAAAACTAGGTGAAATTATTACAAAACTGGAAACTTAATAAACACTACAAAAAAACGTGTATAAAATGGCGGTTTTAATATGGCGGTTATTAATAACCGCCACAATGCCGTAAAATACGACATTTTACTAATCGCCACAATGATCCTTTAGGATATGACATTTTTAATTGCCATAATTATCCTTCAAAATAAAATTCCCGCATTTGCTTTCCCCCCTACACCATTCTTCTTTATTTTCATTTTTTTTTAATTTTTTGGAAACTGATTTTGTTTTTGAAATCAGGTGCCTCCCACTCTTTGGAAACCAACGTCTTCCCCCTCTCTTCCCCCTATCTGCCAACTCTCTTCCCTCTTTGTCTGCTAACACGACCCTTACGCGACCTTCATGAAACCCTCAGGCGACTTTCACGAAACCCTTATGCTACCTTCACTAACCCTTCCTCTGACCTTCACGAAACCTTGAAACCCTAACACTCATTTCTCTGTCCACCATTGCTACCTCCACGCAAGGTTGTTCCTCTGACCTTCACGAAACCCTAACGCTCACTCCTCAGTCCGCCATTGCCACCTCCGCGCAAGGTTGTTTCAGGTTTGTGCTCGCGCGCCCTAAACCTCTGTCTTGGGAATCTATTGTTTCAAATCATTATAGGTTGAAATTGTTCGAAATCGTACTTCTGATTCTTGTTCATTGATTGTGCAATGCACACTCCTTACAAAATTACAAGTTTGATGTGCTTTTGCTTTGTAGAGTGAACCGAGTTCTTAAGTTTACCTCAAATTCAAAGGCCTATAGGTTCCTGGATTATACTCCCATGATTGGTTTGTATACTGTTTTGTCTTGTATGATAATTGTCTTGTATTCTCTCTTGAATTGAATTGAATTTTCTTGTGAACTTAGAGTAGCTAGGCAAAAGCATTAGAGGAAAAAGTTGAAATTATAAGTTAGTTGCATTAGGTACGAAATCCTACATAAGAACTTCAAGTTAACTTCTCAAGTTAACTTAATTATATTATGAAACATAATTGTGTAGTGAAATTTAATTATAATATCAAATTTATTAATATTATAAAATAGAATTAAATAAATTATTATAAATGTTAAAAATAAAATTAAAG
>Ga0123341_1004527_pt1 | contig 12217 bp, 19 predicted proteins | sample Turbeapinknodule_FD_89959 | JGI IMG/M metagenome (GOLD analysis project Ga0123341, IMG submission 89959) | Root nodule microbial communities of legume samples collected from Mexico - Turtle bean Mexico pink nodule | ecosystem: Host-associated > Plants > Roots > Nodule | place: Mexico: Nepantla... | reverse complement strand
GTGGTTCGCATTCTCGCACCTACAACGGAGGCTTGAACAAAGATGAACCCAGGAGCTTGAAGGTCGTCCACTGTTATGCGAAGGTTTGAGCATCATCTGCGACAGTGAACGAAGGCACCGGAGAAGGCATCAGAGAAGACCAGGTATGCTGTGCGTTGCGTTGCGGACATTTTTAGGCGGAAATCATTTTGTGACTTCTGGATATTGTTGTGCGGAATCAAGTTGTTTGCTGCGTTGATCCAGAAGTGTTTAAATCACTTTCAGATGTTTGTACGCGGAAGGTAGTAGTTGTGGACTGCGATGGTTTCATTCGGAAGGGTGTGAATGGATTCTGGATATTTGTGTGCGGAATATAGTTGTGGGCATTTTCATATTTGGAGTAAAATATCTACATCCGGACGCCTGCATCTGAAATGCGAAAACCAGGCTTTGTAGACGATATCTGAGCACAACCCCAGTAAAACCTCCTCTTCTGCATCTCAAAGCATCACCCAAAGAAAATCAAGTTCCTTCTGCAACTCACCATACACTATTTTTCAAAGTGAAGAAGAGAAGGACACAATGGGATTTCTAAAAATTCGTCTGGTGCCGATCATAATTGATCGAGTACAGGAAGTAATTGCCTTAATTCATGCGATAAAACTATCTATAGACAAAAATAAGGACCATGGCGAATTTTAAACTTAAAATGTCTCTATCATCATAAACCAAAATAAAAATAAAAATGAGATTTTAAAAAAATCATCCGTGCCGTCAAAACCACCGCCACCGCCGCCGCTGCCTTCGACTTCTTCCGCAAAATGCTAACCCGAAGCCTCTTTCCCTGCGTCCAAGACTTCAACCTCTTGTTCGGTCTCGTCGGGAAATCGCACCACCATGCCACGACGATTTCCCTCATCAAAAGCTTCCAATCGCTAAGCGAAAGTGCTAACGTGTGCACTCTCAACATTTTTCCGTTTTGGGTGTCATGACCAAAATCGGCGTGGAACCCACGCTGGTGACGCTTAACACCATCGTTAACGGCCTTTGAATTGAAGGGGATATGGATCGTGCCCTTTGGTTGGTTGAAAAAATGGAAACTTTAGGTATCAGTGCAATTTTCGAACTTATGGGGAGTTGGTTAATGGTCTGTGTAAAATTGCGGATACTTCTGGTGCTGTGGAGTGTTTGAGGAAGATGGTTGAGAGAAATTTGGAGCCTAATGTTGTGGTTTATAATGCGATTTTGGATGGGCTTTGAAAGAGAAGGTTGGTGAATGAGGCTTTTGAGTTGTTCTGTGAGATGTGTGTTACTGTTGAGCCTAATGTTATGAGTTACAATTGCTTGATTCAGGGTTTGTTGATGGGTTTGGTTGGTGGAGGGAGCGGGTGGTTTTGTAATGAGATGGTAGTGGAGAAGGGGATTGCAGCAGACGTGGAAACGAGTTTTCGATTCTGGTGGATGGTTTTTGCAAAGAAGGGTTGGTTTTATGGGAAAAGAATGTGATGAGTTTTATGGTTAGGACTGGTGTGGAGCCAAATGTTGTTACATATATATAACTCGTTGGTTGGCGGGCATTGCTTGAGGAATTGGATGGAGGAGGCGACGAGGGTGTTTGGATTGATGGTTAGCGAGGGGGAGAGGTGTTTGCCGAGTGTTGTGACTAGGGTAATCATGGATTGGATTTTTCAAAATCCAATCTAGATCCAATCCAAATCCAAATAAATGGATTGGATTTAAAATCCATATCCATTTTAACTAGATAAAATTTATTTGGATTTTTCTTAAATCCATTTAAAGTGGATTGAATCTAGATTAAATATACTTTCTTAATTAGATTAAATTCACTTTGTCAAATACATTACATCCATTTTGATATGCACACAAACTAACTTGACTCGAACTGGGCCTAATCCGACTCAATTTTGACGCGGATCAACGCGGACCAACTCGGTTCAACATCGACCTGGGCCCGGACCACTCGACATCCTGAGCTCGGACGACTCGACATCGACTCGGTCTCGAACGACTCGACATCGGCCCGGACCCAGACGACCCAAACGCCCGTACGACTCGACATCGGCCCAGGCCCGGACGACTTGACATCGGCCCAGGCCCGGACGACTTGACATCGACCGGACCCTCTCGACTCGACATCGGCTCGAGCCCAGACGACTAGAAATCAGGCCTGGGATCGGACAACTCAACATCAGCTCGGGCTTGTACGACTCAACATTATTACGGGCCCGTACGACTTAACATCGGCCCAAGCCCGTACGACTCGACATCGACCCAGGCCCGTAAGACTCAACATCGGCCCAGGCACGTACGACTCGACATCGGACCGGGCCCGTACGACTCCACATCGACCCGAGCCCGTACGACTCGACATCCGCTCGGGCCCGTACGAGTCGAGATCGGCCTGGGCCCGTACGAGTCAAGATCGGCCCGGGCCCGTACCACTCGAGATCGACCTGGGCCCGTACCACTCGACATCCGCTTGGGCCCGTACGAGTCGAGATCAGCCTGGGCCCGTACGAGTCGAGATCAGCCTGGGACCGTACCACTCGACATCCACTCGGGCACGTACAAGTCGAGATCAGCCTGGGCCCGTACCACTAGACATCGACCCAGGCCCGTACCACTCGACATCGACCCGGGCCCGTACCACTCGACATCGGCCCGGGCCCGTATGACTCAAGATCAGTACGGGCCCGTACGACTCGACATTGGCCCGGACCCGTACGACTCGACATTGGCCCGGACCCGTACGACTCAAGATCGACCCGGGCCCGCACGAGTTGAGATTGGCCCAGGCTCGTACGACTTGAGATCGGTATGTGCCCGCTCGGATCGACATTGACCCGGGCCCACTCGGCTCAACATCGGTCCAGACCCGCTTGACTCGACATCAGCCCGGGCCCGCTCGACTTGACATCGACCTGGGCCCTCTTGGCTCAATATTGACCTTGGCCCGCTCAGCTCCAAATCAGCCTTGGCCTGGACGACTCGATATCGGCCCGGGTTTGGACACTCGACAACGACCTGGGCCCGAACGACTCGACATCGGTTCGGGCCTGCTCTGCTCGACATCGGCCTGGATTGTCTTGGCTCAACTTGGATCGGGCCAAGTCAAAATCCAACCCAAAATGTAATTTGGATAATCCAAAAATGTATTTAATGCATATCTAATCCATATCCAATTAAATGGATTGGATTTAAAATCCAAAAATATGGATTTGGATTTAAGATAAATCCATTTAAATGGATTAAAACTAATATGGATTTGGATCATTATGGATAGGATTTTGTAATTTGGATTTTTTGTCCACCCTTGGTTGTGACGTATAATTTGTTGATTCATGGATGGTGTAGGGTTAAGGAGGTTGATAAGGCTGTCTCTGATGGGTGAAATGATTTAGAAAGGGTCGGATCTTGATGTGGTCACTTGGACCATTCTTATTTGTGGGTTCTGTGAAGTGAGAAAGCCATTGGCTGCAAAGGAGTTGTTTTTTTATATGAAAGGGCATGACCAGGTTCCTAGTCTCCACACCTGTGCTGTTGTGTTGGATGGTTTGTTCAAATGTTGGCTTGATTCTGAAGTGGTGTCGTTGTTCACAGTGATGGAAAAGAGTGGTCTGGATCTTGATATTGTGATTTACAATATCATACTTGATGGAATGTGCAAAGAATGAAAAGTTGATAATGCAAGGAAACTTCTTTCTTGTGTCCTAGAAAAAGGGTTGACAACTGATGCATACTTAACCTAATGATTAAGGGTCTCTGTAAAGAAGGACTGGTGGATGATGCTGAAGAGTTGCTTAGGAGAATGGAAGGGAATGGGTGCACCCCTAATAAACACTCTTATAATGTCTTTTTTGCAGGGACTGTTGCGAAGATATGATATTTCTAGGTGTAGAAAACATCTCCAAATAATGAAAGGAAAAGGGTTTAAAGTAGATGCTGTCACAACTGAATTTATTACACCTTTCTTATCTGCTAATAAAGGAGATAATGCATCTCAAGAGATGTTTTTAAGCTGAACTTTGTTTGCATTTAGTGTCTATTCATTATCTGAGTTGGTTTATATCAAGTTTTGAGAAACTTCATAATGTTAGACACTCAACCAGGCCTCTTAATGGTGGGATCCAACCTTTCTATTATCTTGGTTTAACTGCCTAAAGAATTTATCATAAGAAATTGAAACTTGAGTTATTCTGAAAAGTCACACTTTTTTTTCAAAGACAATGATGTCCATAGAGAGAGATTCAAATACTGCATAGACTCCAAGATAGTTCAAAACATCATTGTATTTAGAACTTTGGACAAGATATGTTTTGTCATTTGTCCTAAATGATTGTAGGTAGAAGTTTGGGTAAAATATGTTTTTGTTAGTCAAATTTAGGTTGTGAATTCTCTAGTCACTTCCAAATATGAATTTGTTTAGATTTTATATGTTACTGGTTTGGACTAAAATGTCCCTCAAATGTCCATAATAGTTCACTTGGTTAACAACAACATTTATGCTTTCATCCATGAAAACAATTACTGTTTTATTGTTTATATAGTGTTGTATTGTTGAGTCTAAAGTGAAGTAATATAAAAATAAATACCGAGGTATTTTTAATATATTAAAAATTATATATTAGATAGGAGTGACATTGAAAATTAGTTAGGACATAGGTTGACGTTGAAGTTGAAATTGGGGAGTGACTATCTCTTAAACGTCAAACTCTGAATTTTCTCAATTATATTTTTGCACACCACACATAACATATTGTGCCTCGTTCTTAATAAGGCGACTATATATTTTGAATATTACTGTCCTGCTTGCAGTATGCATTACCAAGCCGCTTATATTAAAACTTTCCAAGGTCTGCCTCATGCAATCCAAGTTTAGAGAGATAAATTGAACAAGTATGGTCCTCCCCTATTAGGATGTACTATTAAACCTAAATTAGGGCTATCCGCTAAGAGTTATGACAGAGTAGTCTATGAATGTCTTCGTGGAATACTTGATTTTACAAAAGATGATGAAAATGTGAATTCCCAATCATTTATGCGTTGTAGAGACCATTTCTTATTTTATGGTGAAGCGATTTATAAAGTACAGACTGAAACAGGTGAAATCAAAGGGCATTACTTGAATGCAATTGTGGGTACATGCGAAGAAATGATAAAAAGAGTTGTATTCTCCAGAGAATTAAGCATTCCTATCATAATGCATGATTATTTAACATGAGGGTTCACTGTAAATACTAGCTTGGCTCATTATTGTCGGGATAATGGTCTACTTCTTCATATACACCATGCAATGCATGCCGTTATCGACAGACAAAAGAATCATGATATGCACTTTCGTGTCCTAGCTAAAGCATTACATTTTTCTGGTGGAGATCATGTTCACTCCGGTACCGTTGTAGGTCAACTTGAAGGGGAAAGAGAAATCGCTTTGGGTTTTGTTGACTTATTGCGTGATGATTTTATTGAAAAAGATCGAAGTCGTGGTAATTATTTCATTTAGGCTTGTGTTTCTCTACCAGGTGTTTTGCCTATTGCTTCGGGAGGTATTCACATTTGGCAGAGGAACTTTAGAACACCCTTGGGGAAATGCACCAAGTGTTGTAGCTAATTGAGTAGTTGTTCTTTCGAATGTGATCTTAACTAGAGCACAAATCGGTAAGAATCATGCCCTTTTGAAAATAAACTTCATGCTTTCAACAAGATTTGTTGTTATGTGGTCAAACCTCTTGCCCCGTCATAGGTCTGAGTCCATTTTTCTAATTATATTTGATCCATCTAAGAGGCTGCTTGCTGAAATTCTGCTCTCATTATCGATAACTTTGTTTGTAGAGTCGGTTGCTTCATCTAATAACTTATCACATTCTCAAAAAGGGGATTAGTGGAAAAGTTAGTGAATTGTGTGATGGAAGTTAAGGAATGTTTACACATGTTTATTAGTTGTCGCTTTAAGTTTTCATTTTTAACCTTTTTTTGAAATTGGATGCTATATGGTGTATGCAATACATTAAGGTCAGATCATCTCCTTCCCAAGAAACTTATGGAGATTCCAAGTTGATAGTATTGTTGTTCCTGTGTCGGTAATCATGCATAAATTTGACCGAGGCATCACATATGCTCGTAACAATTGGAAGAACCATATATGTCCATGCTTTATTTCACCTTCAACAATGGCGAAAGCTAACAGAAAAATGTTTCAGTTCCCATCTTGACAGATGTAGTCAGTAAAGTTCTGTGATATTTTTCGGTCAAGAATGTGTCGTCAACTTGAACTATTGGCTTGCAATAGTTGAACCTATCAATGCATGACTTGAACGACTATAAGTCACGTTCTGAGATGTAAGTAGATTTGTCTTTGTACTGGACTAGAGCACTGAGCTCAGTGCTCGGTGATCGGACATCGGCGCCTGTGTCAAACAGGTCAGCTCGGTGGTCTGGTTGAGTTAATGGACGACGTAAGTGGGCCTTAGGTATGGATGCGTTGAGGTTCATTCATATACTAAAGGTGTATAAGGCCTGGTCAGCGAAAAAGTGCGAGTGGTGTGTTTAGTACATTCAGGTCTAGCACAAGTAAAATATTCTCTAAAAATGCCTAAGTCCAAGAGTGCTAGGGTTTTAGGGATAAGATGCATGCATGATACGTGAAAGGCTTGTGCGCTACAATGGACAGATGGGTCCCCTGATGTTTGTACATGAGTTTGTACTCTGGCGGCCATGCTGTTAAGATTATGCACTCCAAGGAGGAAAGATTCTGGCGGTTGTCGTACTAAGATTGTGCGCATTGTAACAGATTCTCCTCCCATCAAACCTACTTTCACTCGAGATAAGGTTCTCATGAGAGAAGGGTTGTTACAAGAAGTAACCTAAAAGTAGTCTATAAAAGGGACTTGAGATCCCTAATAAAGGTACACCGTTTGTAAGACTAAAACTACTTGCTTACTTACTCATTGTTTCTATAAGCCCTATACTGACTAAAACTACTTGCTTACTTACCGTGTGTAATCAACAAGTAGAGCCCCCTATGTTTCAAACGGAGCCGCGTTCCAACATCCAAAGGAAATAGCAAATTCCAGCAGAGGCAGACGGAGTCACAATTTGTTCCCAGAGTCAACCAACGACCAGGTCAACAGGCAAGAACATTTGGCGCCCACTGTGGGGCCCGATAAAACTAGGTCCTATCTACAATTGTGATCAAGCTACCAGGCGATATGAGGAATACTCGACAAGGTCCATCTGGACAGGAGGAAGGTGACAATGCCACCTTACAACAACTCATGGAAACCGTCAACACTATCTAGCAAGCAGTGGCAGCATCCAAGGCTGACCTAGAGAGGGTTTTGGCTGAGGTACGGGCCGAGCAGGCCTATAAACAAGACCAATTCATGGTCGAGCTAGACACATCGCGAGAAAGCAATCAAGAGTTACGCAGGGCTAATGGGGAGCTGCGAAGAGATCTACAACGCTCAGGGGAACACGCAGCGGGGGAACAAAGCCCGCCCATTTCAGTCAGAGCTCGCCCCATGCCGTTCTCCCAGGCGATCATGAATGTCGTGATACCAACGAATTTCATGACACCCAAAATTACTTTCACAGGGATCGAAGACCTGGAGGCACACATCACAACTTTCCACACTTAGATGATGATCTCTGGAGGAACAAACACCATGCATTGCAAGCTGTTCATGGGGACGTTCGCAGGCACGACATTGGATTGGTTCATTGGTCTTCCTAACGAACACATAACCTCATTCGATCAGTTCTCTACATTGTTCAGGGAACAGTTCATAGTCAACCGAGCTCCACCCCCTATCTCTTTCAAACTCTTCGGGGTGAAGCAGTACCAGGGAGAGCCCTGAAAGACTTCCTGAACCTGTTTGAGGCGTTGGTTGTAAAGCTCCACACCAAGGACGAAGCTCTGATGGTGCACGCCTTTGGGCGGGGAATTCTGTCAGGGTCGTTCAACGATTCTTTGATAAGAAATCGGGCGAAGACGTTTAGTGAGATCCGGCGACGAGCTGTTGCGCACATCGACATTGAAGAACAGGTAACAGTAAAATGTGGAAGCGTTGGGCCTACGAAGCCCCGAGAGAGCAGCCGAGCTCAACCCATGAGAGTACATAAAGCTGCGATGGAGAAGAGATCACCGATCAGACATGTACCCTACGAATCGAAAAAGCATTAGATTAGGGCGAGAGTGAAGGGAGACTTTCCCTGTCGACACAAGTTTAAAATGAGCCACAAGGAGTTGATCGCCATCCCAAACGTGGCTGACAAGTTGAAGTTCCCCCCAAAAAGTAACAAGAATTTGGGGCCAAGTAAGGGCACTTGGTGCGAGTTCCAAAAAGCCTTTGGGCACAACGTGCGAAACTGTATAGCACTGGGATACCAATTGGTTGGTCTGGTGAAGGATGGTTTCCTGAAGGAATATCTAGAGGAAGGTCAAGAAGCCTCGATGGTGGTGACCCCAGCAGTGGATTAGGGACATAAAGTGCCAGTCCATGGCGAGGTCAACACGATCTTTGGGGGGTTCTCAGGGGGAGGATGCACCGCCTCCCAGCGAAAAAAGTATGCTAGAGGAGTGATGGCAGTAGAGGCGCGAGAGCCTGACCAGTCGCCTGAGATCGACCTCCACTTCACTAAGGCTGATTTACATGATGTGGTCCCATATGATAATGACCTAGTGGTGATCTCGGTGGTCACGGTAGGGAGAAGGGTACACCGAGTCCTCATCGACCAAGGGAGCTCGGCCGATGTAATGTTTTGGTCAACCTTTAACAAATTGCAGTTATTGGCCGACCAACTAAGACCATATGGCGACTGTTTGTACGACTTCACGAGAGATCAGGTAGAAGTGAGGGGGAATGTGGAGTTAAGAACAACCTTCACGGATGGCACCTCATCTCGAACCATCAACATCAGATACCTCGTCGTTAACGCTCCTTCAGCCTACAACATCCTCCTAGGTAGACTTGCCCTGAACAGGTTAGGAGCAGTGGCCTCGACGAGGCACATGAAAATGAAGTTGCCTTCCCTTGAGGGAGGGGTAGTTACCATCAAGTCTGACCAAAAGGCGGCAAAGAAATGCTACGAGAATAGCTTGAAGACTAAAATAGGGGTATGTGCAGTCACCGCCCATGCCCAGGAGGTAGAAGGGGTCACCCGCACGGAGATCGCTCGGGAAAAGCGACCTGAGCCTGTAGGCGAGGTTCAGGAAAGAGAGATCGGAGGAAAGAAGTTCAAGCTTGGCAAGTCCTTAAGCCAAGAAATGCAAAACTAGATCGCCGAAGTCATAGCACGACATTTGAACGCCTTTGCATGGTTTGCCTTGGACATGCCCGAACTCGACTTTGACTTTCTGTGCCATCGTCTCACGATGGATCCAAAGGTTAGACCTACCCTACAGAGGCGAAGGAAGTTCAACGAGGAAAGACGCCTGGTCATCAGGCAAGAGACCCAAAAGCTGTTGAGTGTCAGCCACATAAGGGAAATCCAGTACCCTAAGTGGTTGGCAAACGTGGTGTTGGTCAAGAAGGCCAACAGGAAGTGGAGAATGTGCGTTGATTTCACGGATTTGAACAAGGCCTATCCGAAGGATTCATATCCGCTGCCCAACATCGATGCCTTGGTGGATAGCACGTCAAGCTGCCGACTTCTCAGCTTTTTGGATGCCTTCTCGGGGTGTAACCAAATTTGGATGCATCCCCGAGACGAATGCAAGACAACATTCATGTCAAAGGTCTCTAGTTATTGCTATAAGGTGATGCCCTTCGGGTTTAAGAATGCTGGAACAACTTACTAGAGGCTGATGGATAGGGTTCTCGCCCCCATGATTGGACGAAACGTGCAGGCGTATGTGGATGACATGGTCGTAACCTCCAAGGAGAAAAACAAACACATTGTTGATTTAGAAGAACTATTCACCACGATAGCCAGGTACAATTTGAAGCTAAATCTTGAAAAATGCATATTCAGGGTAGAAGCAGGGAAATTCTTGGGGTGTCTCCTCACTGAACGGGGAATAGAGGCAAACCCTAAGAAGTGTGCGAAGATCATCGCAATGAGGAGCCCGACCTCTGTGAAGAAGGTACTGTTGATCAAGTGTGATCAAGTGCTTTGAAGATTTCAAATTATGCTTTGAAGAATCCAAATCCTCTATGCTTGATGCAAGGATGAGTTGCTGCTGTGTTTTGGGAGGGATCTGGGTAGTTTTATTTGTAATCCACTCCTTTGTTGAATCTAAAGCTAATGTGTTTTAAATCCTTTTTGAAATAAAGTGTTTTTCAAACTAAGTGGAAAAGAACCTGTTGTTTTGTCGAATCAACCGGTTGTTTTACTCTTAGGAGTTTTTGAAAAGGTTGAAAACTGTTCACGTTTGGTTGACTTAACTGCCAAACCAAACAATCGGTTGTTTCGTGGTTTCAACCGATTGTTTCTTTGAAAATCGTATCAGAATTTTGTTTTGATGGTTGAATGTGCTTTAAATGATTACCAACTAAAATTTGGTGACGAGCGCAGATCTATCTTAGAAAAGACAACTGCCCCATGCAACTGATCCATCAAATCGTCAATTCTAGGAAGAAGATATTTATTCTTTATTGTTAACTTGTTTAATTGTCTATAATCTATGCATAGACGTGACGAACCATCTTTCTTCTTCACTAATAGCACTGGAGCTCCCCATGGAGAAACACTAGTGATGGAGATCAAGATCAAGAAGGGAAAGATGTCGAAGATGAAGGTGCTCAAGAGGATATTAGCTCATCATCCTTTTTACCTCAAAGGATTACAATGAGAAAATTTAAAGAATTAGGAAGTAGTGGTCAAATGTTTTCTCTTTTTGTAATATCTTTTGTATAAAATGTAGAATGTTTAAATATATAGTTTTTAGGAAGGTGCTTAGAGGGGAACCTAAAGATACCTCTTATGTAAAGCATCTTTAGATATTAGTTTAGAACATTCTAGTAGTTGACCCTTCATATCTCACTATAGGCGCTAGAAGTGGGTGATGTGCAAGGGACCTTTGGTTAGCATCTTGTGTAAGCTTTGTGTACTTCATGACCGATCCTTCTCCTATATAAGGAGGGTTTGAGTCCTTCTAAATACAGATTCAAAAGTCATGTTGCTCCAAAAATGTCATCAATTCTTTGTGGTCCTTTTGTTGTAATTTTTGTTTCTTGATTTTGTGTAGTGCAGTTTTATGTGTTTGTTTCTTGATCCTTTGGTGCTTTTTCTTTTTAGTATTCAGTTCATACTTGTGTAATATACCTATACAAGTTCTTCAACATCTTTTCTATTATGTCTTTGCTAGTTCTTGATTTTGTTTTTCATTCCTGTTAGGTTTCTTCTGTTTTCTTGAAAACGTTCTGACTGTTTCGATTTATTGCAATTTATCTGCTTACTGGAAATTTCTGAAATTCTGGATTTGAGTTCTTCAAGGTGTTATAAAAGCATAGAAAAAAGAAGTACTTCAAAATTCAAAGTACAAAAAAAAATGATAAATAAAATACGAACAGTGTGTAATTCAGCCGAAAAAAAAAACGGTAATCTGGCAGTGATTTTACAAAATTTATCACTGTGCATGAGGATTCTTCAAACAACTTTTGTAATATTGAACTTTGTTCAAGTCTTCCACCACTCCAATGTTACCTTTGTTGATTCTCAACCCAATATACTTTAGGCCAGTCACAACAGCCCACACCTCATGAGTGATCTCCATATCCACACCCTTGACATGAGAAACAAGATTGTTACCTTCAAATTTTAAGTTGGTGTAGAAAACCTGAATAAGATCCGAATAGATGTTCCCTTTCATCTTTAAAAACCCTCTTCAGTAGTTGTTCTTTGAGAAGCCTTCTCACATTATCCAGCTTTTGACTATTCAACCAGCTAAAAGAGACAACTTTTGGGTTGTTTATCACTTTTCTACTTGTTTCAAAGCGATATTTCTCAATCAATTCAGTGTCTCCTGAAAACCAGCCCTCAAGACGCTGTCCTGATCTCACAACCCTGTTTTTAAACCATTTTGATGATGGAGGATTGGAATCCATGAAATCAGAATGAGAAAAAGCACACACAGAAGAATATGAGGTGCAACAAGTGATGGCATTTTCATGAAGGTCTTCTTGAATCATGTAAGAAAATGGTGCGGAAGCTATGAAGGTGTGTGTGCAAGATCCTCCTAAGAGTGATGTTGATCTTGAAGGTGCATGATAGGTAT
>Ga0123341_1004525_pt1 | contig 12218 bp, 5 predicted proteins | sample Turbeapinknodule_FD_89959 | JGI IMG/M metagenome (GOLD analysis project Ga0123341, IMG submission 89959) | Root nodule microbial communities of legume samples collected from Mexico - Turtle bean Mexico pink nodule | ecosystem: Host-associated > Plants > Roots > Nodule | place: Mexico: Nepantla... | reverse complement strand
TTTTTTTAATAATACTTTTTTCATGTGATGGCAGATGATTGTTGTTACTTGAGATGTCAGCCTAGCTGAGATGTCAAGTTGCATAGTGATGCCTAACATGAAAATTTTCATTAAAAAAAAAATATAAGTATGGAATGATTTTTAGTTTTCCTGATTTGAAAGTGGCATAATTAATTGAAACAGTAGCATGCAAATAAGAAAAGTGGGTTCTATTTTTATTCCTTCAAACACAAATTTAGAATCAAATAGACCCACCAAGAGGTTCAACAAAACAGTTTGGTTCAGAAATCCACTTTCCAATCTACAATCTTATAAGAATTAATGTTTAAAGTATTTGCATTTCAAAATTCCATTGCTTAAATTCGCCTCTCAGATGTTGGAGTTTGCTCGGGAATTGTATAGGAATTCCTCATCATAATCCAATTTCAAGCCCTTGTACTTATTTTCTCTGTATAATAAATATCATGGTACACTGCTAGAAACCAACTTTGGAAGAGCTGTGGAAGAAATAAGGTAGAAACAAAAGCATAAGCACATTGTTCCATTTATATCATTAACTTAAAAATCAAGAAAGAATGAGTGTATCCATCATAAATATACATTAGCATACAAATTATAGAGCTGCATGTTTAGATTTTTCCAATTAAATTTTGTACTTTCAGACAAAATTTTGCAGAAACAACGTGATAGAAGATGTCTAGAGCGATTAGTTGAAGTGAAGAAGGCATTGTGTGGGTTTGTCACTGAAATGGATGGATGTATGGCCTTGCACATTGGACCCTGTTTTAACAAAATTTCAAGGCTCTTCAGTTTATTCTAATTATACACACTGCTGAACCAGCCGAACCTACTACTAGTAGTGTATGAATCAAATAATTTATAAAATATCAAGTTGTGTTTTATCTTATTGAGGGCTAAATATGATTTTTTTTTTCTTCTAATGGTAGGAATTGAACACAAGTAGCAGAAGGTTTTCAATAAGTCACACTACTGAACCAATTGAGTATAAAGTTGTTTTTCTAATAGGCAGTAGTGTTACATTTATTTGCTTCTCTTTTTTCAAGATATTGAATCTTAGTACTCTTAGAATACAAACAGAAAACTATGAGATCACTCTCAGTAGGAAAAAGTTGAAAATATGAATTTGAGTCTCAAGATCAGAATATTAAGGAAACTAAAATTGGACCATGACAACATTGTGTGGGTGAACACTAAAATGGATGGATGCATGGCCTTAAAATTAGCTGAAGCCTCCTTTAATAAATATCATGAGTTTAAGTATAACATGTGCTGCTCTTGTTTGGAAAATGACAAATATAGGGTAACCGTTTGCAACTAAGAAAATTGTAATCGAAAAGGAACAAAGATATTGTGTAGAATCAGAACCTGTTGAAGTGGCAGACAAAATTGAAATAGGTGCACGTCTAATTTTGAACATGTGACTCATCTAATGATCGAACATCCAGTTTTTGAATGTGAGCAATCTTTGTCCAGTCTTCGCCATCTGGATTCCGGCAACGCTCCTTCAGCAATGGACAATCCCATATTGTAAGAGAAGAGATGGATTTGGGAAGACCCTCCGCTGGTAAGCATTGAAGGCTGGGACACCTTTCAAGGGTGAGAGAGGAGAGGTGGCAGAGACCCTTGAAGTGCATCTTTTTAAGATTTGGACACCTACGGATTTGTAGAGAGGTGAGAGAGCGTGGCAGCAAAACTTCATCGGGAAAACACTCCACGTCCAAATTCTCAATAGACAAGCTTTCAAGACATGTGTTGGGATCGTTCTCTCTCAAGGAGGCGATAAGTTTTAAACATGAAAGAGACATATCATATATATCTAATGGCAAACCTCCATCTGGGAACAACTCAACTTGTGGACACTTAGTTATCTGCAGCCCGATAAGAGACGGAAACAGAATTTGCATGGGTTTGGGAAACAGGAATGATTTAAATTCAGGGCAATCATAAATACGTAGATTCAGGAGATGATTATGAGCGTATTCCTGTGAAATTCTTCTTATGTTTTGGCAGTTTCTCAGTTCAAGAGAAAGGAGCTTTGGAAAGAAATCTAGCCGAAAGATTATAAGAGAGTCGCAGCCTCCATCAATATGTAGGGTTTCAAGCGGTGATGTTTCCATACTGTTTCCGGTAATTATGAACTCATCACTAACAACTAGTTTCTTTGAATGATGACCTTTTAGCTTTGGACATCTATCGACATAAAGCCTACGAAGACATGGAAAAGAAGTAGTTTTACATTCCCATTCTTCCCATTCCTTCATATTGTGGAATTCCAACCTCTCCAAGGATTCAAACGAAGAGTTGCTCCCATAAAATTCAGTACCAATGCTCACTATTCCATCAAGCCCTGCAATTTCCAGGGTCTTCAGTGATGACAAAAGTCCAAGGGGAGGTAAACATAGGCAGTATTTGCAGTCCTTCAACTTTAAGAATACCAGATTTGATAAGGAATTATCGAATACCCAACTTGGGAATTCTGTACCATTGTAGTTCCAGATTGACAAACCCTCCAAGTGTTTGGAGGGTTGTAGATTCTGAAGTATTTCCTTTTCTTTCCTTGGGTCATCAGCGATGTGGTCCGACTTCCATTTTAATTCTAGCTTCACAAGAAGTTTATTTTTCAAATTTGCTTCTAATGCATCCAAAGGATTCGAAATATTCTGCAACTCATTAATTGATAGTCCCCCATGTAGATTGAGTCCTCCCACTGCTTAGTACTGAGTTCACTATTTCTATCGATGATAAACATATTCAGTACTCGAAGATTCTTCAGTTCTCCAAAGTGCATTGGCATCTTTGTCACTCTTGTACCTTCAAATTCCAAACAACGCAATTTGATAAGTTTATGCAAATTTAAGGGCAACTCCTTCAACCTTGAATTGTGGTTCAACTTCAGTATTAGCAAGTTATAGAGAAAACATGTTGAGTCGGGTAGCTTTTTTATCCCAGTGTACGAAAGGTTTAGCGAATGGAGATGTTAAAGATCACCTATAGAATCTGGAACTTCAAGGTGTCTAAAGCCACTGAAAGATAAGACGCGTAAAAACTTCATCTTGGAGAACAAATCATGCATCGAAATCTTGAAATCCCATTGAGGGTCAAACTGAATCCAGGATAAAAAATCATCTATGGAAATCTTTAAGTGACGTAGAGTCTGTGAGATAGGAAGAAACGAACGAAGTCTTTTAGCATCACCTAAACTCTCAATACCATCAAAACTTTTGACGTCACGGAATTCAAATGAAAAATGACGGGTTGTTTTCGGTATACATCGGCCTTTATCAAATTTCAACCTGAAACAGAAATCCATAGAGACGTATTTTGCCAAATCATTCAGAAGGTCATGAATGACGAAATGCCCTACAAAGCTTGATTGTTGAAAAAAAGACCTTGACAGTAGATCATTGAAGTACTCTTCACCAACTTCTTCTGGATGTCTAATCTGTTCTGGACTTTGTAGAAAATTTTGGGCCATCCACAACAAAATTAACTCCTCCTTCACAAACTCATAATCTTTGGGGAATAAGGCACAATAAGCAAAGCACATTTTCAAATGAGAAGGAAGATAACGATAGCTCAAAAATAACGCAGGGATAATTTCACTATGTTCTTTTGGTAACTCCCATATGTCACTTTCCAATATCTTCTTCCAATCTGAAATGGATGACTTTGTGCGTAAAAGACATCCAATTGCTTTCAAAGCTAGAGGCAATCCGTTGCACTTCTCAACTATCCTTCTACCAATCTCCTTTAGCTCATCATTCAATTCAATATCACCATCTTTTAATGCGTGGTTTTCAAAAACTTTCCAGCATTCGTCCTCTTGTAATTGTTTTAGAAGATGTACTTTAGACCTCATGCTAGAAGCAACTTTCTCACCACGAGTTGTGACAAGGATTCTACTTCCTGGAGCCCCATACCTAAGAGGAGTTTGCACAGCTTCCCATTCTTCTCTTCTTTCATTCCAAACATCATCTAAAACAAGAAGAAATTTCCTTTTTGACAAGTTTTCTTTCAGTTTTTTGTGAACCATTTCTAGGTTCCCACTATCATCTTTTTGATTAGTGATTGCCTCAAAAATTGTTCTTGTCACGGTCAAAACATGAAAATGATCAGAAACACAGACCCAAACTTTGATATCAAATTTTGCATCTTCGATCTTTGGGTCATTGTACACATGTTGGGCCAGTGTGGTCTTACCCAACCCACTCATGCCCACAATGGAAAGTATTGATGGGTGGTTAGGATTGTCAGTTTCAGATGTGAGCCAATTAATGATTATATCTTTGTCAGCAACTCTGCCATAAATAACGCTTTCAACCACCAAAGAAGATGATGACACTTTACTACCTGATCCATCACCAGAATAAGAACCCTCCTTCAAACCAAGAGCACCTTTTTGCTTTGCAAGATATTCTAGTTTTTCCAAGACTTCTTTCATCCCTAATTCAATTTTCTTGTTAAACGAAGTGAAAGTAGAATTGAAGAAATTTGATACCTTGTAAGTAAGGGTTTGAGGTTCGTATTGAGCTTCGACTTGGGATCTGGTGAGTTCATAGTCTATTTCACCCAAAAGATCCTCTGCATCAAAGACAGCCTCTTTGACAGCAAAAAGCCATGCTTTGACGTGTGGATCTTTGAATTGCCTTAGTTCAGCATCATCAGCGAGAGCATTGATGGAATGCAGCATGATGTTCAAATTGCCGAGCAGTTTCTCATCAAGTTTTCTTCTACGAAAGAAATCTACAACTTGAGGAGAAGCAAGCCTGTCGAATGCAACCTGAAGAAAGGCCGAAAGAAGAGCACCACCAACAAGTTCTGCTGCCATGGTAATGATGGGAAGAATGGTAATGAGTAAGTCGAAATGCAGTTAGTGACAACTATTCAGCCGATGGATGCAATATGTATTGATAGGATGAGTAGTAAAGTATTTTAGAAATGATGACTTGACTTAAAGGATGGTGGAACATACTTTTCTTTTAGTCTTTCTTAAAAGCTTAATTCCACAATTATTCGTTGCATTCACACATTCAGCCAATCATAAAGAGTGATTCATGGTTCGGTTTTAAACATTCGATACATATTTTATGTTTCATTAGTTTTATATTCAATGGTTTTGGTGAGTTGAATAAGGTCGATAGACCCAAAGTGAAGCAATAATTGTTTATTTTCTGATATGATATCACAAACTTATTTAATGAATAAAAGTCTGACAATAATGGTGTTTTATACGTCGTTATTTTACTGTTCTATCTCTAGCTTCAATTAGTGGAAAAAGATAACTTAAATAATTTTTTAACAATTTTTTTTATGTATTTGAATTTAAAAGAAAAAAAAATCTTATCATTTGGATATAAAATCTTCATTTTAAAATTAAAATAATGCTGATGTATGACTTTATATTATATTATTATGATATGTTTAGATTGTATGAATAAAAAACTAATGAAATTCTTCCGTGATAGGTCTCAGCTTCTCTGTGAAATACTGAGGCAATATATATTAAGAGCAATTTGGTTATCACTAGCAAGATTCATCTCTGTAACTTTCCCAAATCTCAATTCTTTAAGTAATTGTTTGAGTTAATTAAGGTCACAAGACAGAAGTCATTTCTTTCTACTAAGCTTCTGCACTACATCTTCTCACCATGTTCGGCTTCTTCTTCTTCTTTTTTTCCTTTTATAAGCATACACTATTTTCTTATATTATTAATATTAATATAGTTTACAACATGCTCAGAAAGGACCTTCCAAAATCATGTTTAGAGAATAATTTTGCTTTTATATTTATGAATAACGCCACAAAGTATCAATTGACAGTGCAACAATGAGTTCAAATTATGAATTGCATGAGCTGATTTCTCCTGTTAAGTGTCCAAGAGGTGACAGTTTATGCATTGCAGAAAAGTGCGCTCTATTTTGTTACTTGAAAAGCAAATTTAGAAGCAAATAGACCCACAAAGAGGTTCAGAAAAACAGTTTAGTTAGAAAAATTAAGTTTAGAAGTCTCTAACAGTTCCATTCAATTTTTAGTATATAACTAGTTCCCTGAAGTAATCAATAATAGTTCAGTTCACTGTTGACGAGGATAAATTGGTTTTGTTTTATGCTGCCACAGGTAAAATATATTGTCAAATATCTAAAGTTTCTTCCATTAACAAATACATGTGTATTTTTTAGAAGAATTTCAAGTTAAAGTTGTTAGGTCGTAGCTAATGTCTCCAAACATTTGTTCAAGGTAGTCTCACAAATACCTATGTAGGTTGGTGGACAACATTAAGTTTAACTAGAAAGCATGTGTACCTTTTACAGTTCAATAATTACACAATCCTGCTTCTGTAAATTTTATAAATAAATGGAAATTTGAGGAGGAAAATGTAATGTGAGAAGTAAAAGCTATTTGCAATGCTCACTGCTTCAATGCCACTCCCAACACAGCATGAGAACAAATACAACTTCAACTTCTACGAAAGGAAGTTTAGGATCCTCTGCCAACCGAAGATTGGAATACTGTGAAAAAGATAATGTGATTATCAATCAAATCATTAATTTAAAATTAACAAACCAACAAAAGAAATCAGTAGACGAGTCATGGATACATAATACATTAGCATAAGAGATTTTGTACAGCTACATTTTTAGATCAAGGTGTGGGTGATCAAACAAATCTCCGATAAATTATAGTTTAATCATATTGCTTCAATGAGATTCTACAATCACATAGCTGAGATCAGCTACAATTTACTCTTCTCAGTTACTAATGCATTTGAACTATATATGTCTATGTGTATGTTTTCTAATTGCTATAGTTCAAGAAGCTCTACCATGACAGGAAAGATGTTGGAAATCAGACTTATCCAATGTGAAATTTAGCAGAACAACAAAATAATAAAAATTACTAATCTGATTACTTTAACAATTTTGTAATCAACAAATCCATAGTGATATTTTCAATGCTATGACATTATTACTAATTTTGTTCAAAAGCAATAACAGATAACAACAGCAAAAAGGAAACTTCTAGAAAAATGTTTGATTTGGAAAAAAGAATTATATTATTGCCAATTAACAAATAATCAATTAAAACTCATCTGACATCTCCTCTAAAACTTAGAGTTTCTTTTGTTTAGTAAATGCCGATTACACAGTGTGAAACATTTGCAACTTCAGAAAATTGTAATTGAAAAGGTACAGAGATATTGTGGAAAATTAATTAGCACATGTAGAAGAGGCAGACAAATGGGAATTGCTCCACATCGAATTTTGAACCTGTGCTTCATCTTATTACCTAACACTCAGTTTTTCAATGTGATCAATCTTTCCCCATCTTAGCCTTCTGGATTCTGACAATGTTGTCTGAGCAATGAACATTCTCAAATTGTTAGAGAAGAGATGGATTTGGGCAGACCCTCCTCTGGTAAGCATTGGAGGCTGGAGCAATCAATAAGTGTGAGAGAGGAGAGTTGACTGAGACCCTTGTAATCCACTTTTCCAAGATTTGGCAATCAAGTATTTGTAGAGAAGTAAGTGTGGTAGCAGAACTTCATCAGAAAAAGACTCCAAGTCAACCTTTTCAATACACAAGCTTGCAAGACATGTGTTTACATCCAAGGTCTTTCAAGGAGGTCATAAGTTTGAAACTAGAAAGAGCACATGTTGAAAATTCCACATCGAATGTTCTCTATGTGCACTGCAGTTTCCAATCATCTTTATCCTGGGCAAGCTTTTCAATAATACATTCAGGAATCAGAGTGGTGTCAAACTGAATTTTTGGGGTCATTTTTTCTCCAGTTTCAGTGATCTATTATTAAGTTTAAGTTCATTTTTCTTTGTAAGAAACTGCCATAGCATGAAGTAGAAGAAAGAAGGAAAAAATGTGACTATGAAAACAAATATACTCATATAGCTAGATAAATGATGATGCCATCAGAACTTCCAACTATAGGCAACCTTCAATGTCTAAGAATGTGATAAAAGTAATTGAATCATGAAAAACGTAGCTGAGCAATCCTCCTTTAACAAATATCATGATTTTAAGTATAACATGTGCTACTCTAAACGAAGATGGCAATTATAGAGTTACTGTTTGCAACTAAGAAAATTGTAATTGAATAGGAAGAGAGATATTGTGGAGAATTAGCACCTGTTGTGAAGTGGCAGAATGGAAATAGGTCCGTCTAATTTTTAACTTGTGGCCCATCTTATTAGCAAAGATGCAATTCTTGGATGTGAGCCATATTTTTCCAAATTTCGTCTTCTTTATTCTGAAAACGCTCATTCAGTAATGGACATCTCCGGATTGTAACAGAAGAGATGGGTTTGGGTAGATCCTCCGGTCGAAAGTATTGAAGGATGGGACAATCAACAAATGTGAGTGAGAAGAGGTAGCAGAGACCCTTGAAGTGCACCTTTTTAAGATTTGGGCAATCTTTGATTTGTAGAGAGGTGAGAGAGCGTGGCAGCAAAACTTCATCGGGAAAACACTCCACCTCCAACTTTTCAATATACAAGAATTCAAGACATTTGTTGTCATCCAAGACCTCTCTCAGGGAGGCGACAAGTTTTAAACTTGAAAGAGACAAACTTTTTACATTTAATGGCAAACCTCTATCTAGGAACATCTCCACTTTTGGACAACCACGTATCCGCAACACAGTAAGGGACGGAAACAGGACTTGCATAGGTTTCGGCCACAACTTCAAATTCTCAGCTCCTTCAATTGATATTCCTTCACTGAGTAATGATTCAAATTGAGGACAATCATCAATTGTTAGATCCATGAGATTATTATGAGCGTGCTCCTGTGAAATTCTTCTTAGGTTTTGGCACCTTATCATTTTAAGTACACGGATCTTTGGAAAGAAATCTAGCCGGAAGATTGTAAGAGAGTCACAAGCACCAGTAATATCCATCTTATCAAGGAAATCATAATGGGTCATGGGAATATTCACAAATGGACATGAATCAATTATCAAGAGATCAAGCGACGAGGTGTCCATGCTGTTTTCGCTAATGACGACCTTATGACATTCCTTAATAGATAGTTTCTTTAAATGAAGAAGTTGCTCTGACAGACCTTTCAGCTTTCGACAACGATACACAAAAAGATATTGAAGACGAGGAAAAGAAGTAGGTTTACATTCCCATTCTTCCCATTCTTCCCATTCCCTCATATGGTGGAATTCCAATCTCTCCAAAGATGCAAATGAAAAATTACTCCCATAAAATTCAGCACCAATGCTCACTATTCCATCAAGTCCAATAATTCGTAGGATCTTCAGATTTGACAAAAGTCCAATCGGAGGCAAACATAGGCAATATTTACAGTACTCCAACTCTAAGAACACCAAACTTGATAATGAATTATCGAATACCCAACTTGGGAATTTTGTACCATTGTAGTTCCAGATTGACAAACACTCCAAGTGTTTAGTGGGTTGTAGATTCTGAAATACTTCATTTTCTTTCCTTGGATCATCAGGGATGTGGTGCGACCATTTTAGCTGTAACTCCACAAGTGGTTTATTTTTCAAATTTGCTCCTAATGCATCCAAAGGATTCAAAATATTCTGCACCTCATTAATTGATAACCTTCCATGAAGATTGAGTCCTCCCAATGCGCCCAGTTGCTTAGTACTTAGTCCACTATTTCTATCAATGAAAAATGGATTCAATACTTGAAGATTCTTCAATTTTCCAAAATGCATTGGCATCTTTCTCACTTTTGTATATTGAAATTCCAAGCACCTCAATTTGGTGAGTTTATACAAATTTGAAGGTAGCTCCTCCAAAAACCCACATGAGTTCAACTTCAGTATTAGCAAATTATAGAGCAAACATATTGAGTCAGGTAATTTTTGTAGCAGAGTATTTGAAAGATCTAATGAATGGAGATGTTTAAGATCACCTACAGAATCTGGCACCAGTACAAGTTCCATACAACCATTGAAAGATAAGACACGTAAAAACTTATAATTGGAGAACAAATCATGTATCGAAATCTTGAAATCCCAATAAAAAAGAAGGTTAGGTTTCCATATAATAGGAAGAAATGAACGAAGTCTTTTAGCATCAGTTAAACTCCCAAATCCATCAAAACTTCTGACGTCACGGAATTCAAATGAAAAATGACGGGTTGTTTTCGGTATACATCGGCCTTTATCAAATTTCAACCTGAAACATAAATCTGCACAAACATGTTTTGCCAAATCATTCAGAAGGTCATGCATGATGAAACGTCTCCTGGCGCCTTGAAAAAAAGACCTACTTGCATGTTGAAAAAAAGACCTTGACAGTAGATCATTACTTGCATGTTGAAAAAAAGACCTTGACAATAGATCATTGAAGTACTCTTCCCCAACTTCTTCTGGATGTCTAATCTGTTGTGGACTCCGTAGAAAATTTTGGGCCATCCACATCAAAATTAATTCCTCCTTCTCAAACTCATAATCTTTGGGGAATACGGCACAATAAGCAAAGCACCTTTTAAGATGAGAAGGAAGATAGCGATAGCTCAGAAATAGTGCAGGGATAATTTCACTGTCTTCTTTTGGTAAATCCCATATCTCACTTTCCAATATGTTTTTCCAATAAGAAATGGATGACTGTGTCCGTAAAAGACATCCAATTGTTTTTAAAGCTAAAGGTAATCCCTTGCACTTCTCAACTATCCTTCTCCCAATGTTCATTAGCTCATCACTCAATACAAGATCACCATCTTTTAATGCGTGATTTTCAAAAACATTCCAGCATTCATCCTCTCTTAATTGCTTTAGGCGATGCACTTTAGACCTCATGTTAGAAGCAACTTTCTCACTACGAGTTGTGACAAGAATTCTACTTCCTGGAGCCCCATAGCGAAGAGGAGTTAGCACAGCTTCCCATTCTTCTCTTCTTTCGTTCCAAACATCATCTAAAACAAGAAGAAATTTCCTTCCTGACAAGTTTTCTTTCAGTTTTTTGTGAACCATTTCTAGGTTCTCACTATCATCTTTTTTATTAATGATTGTCTCAAGAATTGTTCTTGTCACGGTCAAAACATGAAATTGATCAGAAACACAAACCCAAGCTTTGACATCAAATTTTGCATCGTGAATCTTTGAATCATTGTACACATGCTGGACGAGTGTAGTTTTACCCAACCCACCCATGCCCACAATAGAAAGTATTGATGGCTGGTTAGGATTTTCGGTTTCAGATGTGAGCCAACTAAATATGATTTCTTTGTCAGCATCTCTGCCATAAATAACACTTTCAACCACCAATGAAGTTGAAGGCAATTTCTGTGACACTTTACTGCCCGATCTATCATCAGAATAAGTACCCTCCTTCAAACCAAGAGCACCCTTTTGCTTTGCAAGATATTCTAGTTTCTCCAGGACTTCTTTCATCTCTGATTCAATTTTCTTGTTAAATGAAGTGAAAGGAGAGTTGAAGAAATTTGATACCTTGTAAATAATGTTTTGAGGTTCGGGTTGAGCTTCGACTTGGCATCTGGTGAGTTCATAGTCTATTTCACCGAAAAGATCCTCAGCATCAAAGACAGCCTCTTTGACATCAAAAAGCCATGCTTTGACGTGTGGATCTGTGAACTGCTTTAGTTCAGCATCATCAGCGAGAGCATTGATGGAGTGCAGCATGATTTTCAAATTTGCGAGCAGTTTCTCATCAAGTTTTCTTCCACGAAAGAAGTCTACAAATTGAGGAGAAGTGAGCCTGTCGAATGCAACCTGAAGAAAGGCCGAAAGAAGAGCACCACCAACAAGTTCTGCCATGGTAGGAGTTGAAATGGAGTGAATGGAAGTTTGTGATCTGAAATGGATTAAGTGCAGGGATTGCTATAGTGATGAAATGAATAGTTAGCTAAGGATGACTCACTTTAAGAACAGTGGTTGTGATGAATGAAAGTATGAAATCCTGAAGAGTTGTGGGCCCCAGTGAAGGAATAATTGTTGACTGTCTGATAACAAAAGTGTTGACAACTGTAATCCATGAATGGATGTCTGATCATTCGGTGAAATAAATGATCAGTGAAATCTCAGAGTTTTTCGAAACCAAAATTTTAATTGCTTGGATAATCTCTGACTTCAAATAATATCTTTTATGCACCAATTATATTATATTCATGAATATTTAAAAGATATATGACATGGAGGAGTTTGATTTATTTATTCATATACTCTATATATAGAGTAAAAT
>Ga0123341_1004524_pt1 | contig 12219 bp, 8 predicted proteins | sample Turbeapinknodule_FD_89959 | JGI IMG/M metagenome (GOLD analysis project Ga0123341, IMG submission 89959) | Root nodule microbial communities of legume samples collected from Mexico - Turtle bean Mexico pink nodule | ecosystem: Host-associated > Plants > Roots > Nodule | place: Mexico: Nepantla... | reverse complement strand
TTTTTTTAAATACCCTCATATAAGATTGCACTTATATATATATATATATATATATATATATATATATATATATATAACAGTCATAATTTTTTCTTGTAGTATTTTTTTCTTTTTAGTCTTATGTTTAACTATCATCATTTTTTTTTATATTATTCTAAACATTAGGCATACATAAAATATATAATCTTTGTGATTTATTCCGTGAAATATTTTTAGGAATTGATATTTGAATACCACTTAATTAAGAAACCCAAGAGTTGTGATTACAAATACCGATAGAAGCAACTCTCTCATTCTCACCACTTGTACAGGTAAAACTATAATTTATGTGTACATTGAGTTTTGTATTTTTAATTTGGATAATATTTAAATAATGATTTTCAATTTTAAGTTGGTTTCTTTAAAAAAAATACAGTAATACTTGTTTTATTTTGAATATATATATATATATATATGTGTATGTATATGGAGGGCATCCAGTGATTTTTTTCATCTCCCAAGCATGATCCTCGTGATGGGTATGCTTGGTTCCGTTCTAGGAGATAAGATGGCCATATAATTAATTGTATTGTGGTGTATTGTTTTATTGGTAGAATGTTGGTTAGTTATGAATGTCTCTGTAAGTGAGAAGTTGGCTGGCTTGGAGAAGCTAATGGGTTCTATTATTTTCTTGGGTGAGAATGATTTTGTCCTCTGCTGCCCAACCCAGACAGATCATAGTGATTGTTACATTCCTTTCCAGGATATATGTTTGTAAAATAGTTATTGTGTTGTGTGTGATGTTTTATTGCTGGAATGTTGATTTGGTTATGAATGCCTAAGTGACAACCTTGCTGTCTTGGAGAAGCTAATGGGTTCTGTTATTTTTTGGTGCATGGTTTTGCCATTTTGTTGACCCTGATTGGTTGAATTTACTTGTTGTGGTTCAGATCTGACCTGAGTTGACTGTATTACCACAAGAATGTATTTCCAGTTATCCGTTAAATTTATTGAACCAGCAAGTTCATTCCAAGTTTAATAACTGATTGGGAATAGGGATTAGATATTATGGGGTGTCTAACTCCCACATTTTGTGACATAAGATGCTTGAATGGCTTGGTTTGTGACGGTTTCTAAAGTGTTTGGGTGCTTATAAACCGATATTGGAGCTGGTTGTCTGAGTTTGAAAGGGCTACACATGGAGTGACCGACGTAAAAGGGAGTAAAGTGTTGTGCTGTGCAGCTGTTGTTATGTCAACTTTCAAAGGAAATGCTACTGTAGGGACTTGGGTTGGGGTGTCCAAATCCCACATTGAGCAGCATGGGATTCTTGATGGAGGATGGGCTCTTGAAGATCTACGCATTTTTTGAAAATCTACCACTAGAGCAAAAGTTGAATAAGATATTGAGAAATCTTGTGTCCTATGTGATAACCCACCAAAAAGTAGCGCCAGGTCTCAAAAGTACGATTTTGCACCAAAGATGCTTGTGGAGGGTTATAAGAAAAACTTAGCAAAGCATGTGGCGTGCATCTGTTGGGACATCAGTTTACCTATGGAGGGCTAATTAGAAAAGCTAAGTGAAGCATTGTAGAGTGCAACTGTTGATATGTCAACTTCTAGTGTAGGTGCTGTGAATGATAAGGATTATGGTTATGGGTATTTTGGGGTGCCCAAATTCCACATGAGTAGTGTGGGATGTTTGGTGGAGTACTTAAGTGGCTAAGTTCCTCCCCTTGACAGCTGGCATTTATAGGAGGTTTCCCAAGTGCTTAGGTGCCAATCACTAATACTACCACAAGTGACCCTTATTTGATTCATTGACATGAATTAATATCCTAATATTGTCTTGTAAGAGTGGAAAGGTTATACTAAAGAAACACTCATTTAGAAAAAGAATACTCCATCAATAGATGTTGCATTGGGTACATCTTTATATAAACAAAATTACTGTTTGTGTAATGCTTATGCTTATCTGGCTTTTGCTTATGCACATATTTGCTCTATTCTTGTTGTGAAGAAATGTTAGCATCCTATCAAGACAAAATATAATGAATGGAAGTTTATATTAATTGCATCTGTAGTTTTGAACAATCTTTTTGAATTGATTGTGGATACTTGAGGTGTGTTTAGTTCTTGAAACAGATTAACTGTAAAGTTCATCCTAACGTTTCAATTTGATGGTTATCATATAGGGTGATGAACAAGTACAGCAATCAAACCAGACTGTGGATGGCCTGTTACATGCACTAGGTCTTCAAAAATATGCCATTCTCTTCAAGGCTGAGGAAGTATGTAACTCATTTATTTCCGTAAATGAAAATCATGTTTCTTTTGTATTTATTTTCAATTGATAATTTGTATTGTCATGTGTTTTGTTAGATGTCAAAATCATCTACTTAATGGTTGGTACTGGAATTCTAACTGACGAAATGACTGTAAAGACTATAAATGTTGGGAACTTTCGACAGATTGTCCTCCAAGACATTCTCGAGTAGTATTGTTCCTCTTGAATTAATGTGTTTTTCTCTATCATAGTTTGTTTCATTTTTTGTCATTGATGGTTGAATTCTTGTAAGTTGTGTTCGATTTACATGTTTTGGGAAATATGTTCCATTGAATGACTGAGTCTCTGTTCTCCAACATGGTCACATTGTTGCATATTAGTTTCAGACTAAACTCTTTTCTCTTTAATTAAATTTTATTGTTTTACTCTATCTGTAGTGTACTAGTGTTCATTGGCAAATTGTGTTGGTGGTGTGGTGTGAATGTTTTGTAGTTGCATAAATTGGGTATAAATATTCTTAGAAAGGGAATTAACTAAACTCTACAAAACTGGCTTGAGAAAGAATTTGTACCAACTTATATACTATAATTTAGTCATATCTCTTGTTGATATTAGGTCTTCAACACATCCTTTCACGAGGATTGGACATATTGAGCATAGGAATAAATATTTATGTTGTGATTCGATAGTGGATGACACGATCAGCCCAATCACCTTGCTAGACATAGACTCTTTTAGGAAGTGAATTAGGACTAGCTTAATCTTACAAAACTGGTTCGAGAGGCGAGGTTTGCACTCCACTTATACACTATAATATCTCTAGTCGATGTAAAATTTCCAACAAATGCTAACAATTGATTTTTTTTTTAAAGAATCATGCCTTGTAAATAGTTTGGATATCTTTCTCTCCTTTTTGGGGTTGCCATTCAACCTTGCACGAGGGGGGAATATTGTACTGATTAAACTTAACTCTTAAATAACATCTCTTACCATCTTACAGTGATTAATAATCTCTTGGCTTCAATTGTCATTTAGACAATTCTGTACTCTTAATCTTAACTAGGAGATGAACTGAGTTTGTTGTGTAGAGCATTCAAGTGATCATATATTGTCTTGTGTCTCAATTTATCTTAGTATGGATTAACGGAATATGAATTATGGTTTTGGTAAATATGCTTTAGCAATGAATTGTTTTTATTCTAATTTTGCACTGCTGGTTATCTCATGCTCTGATGATATGTTCAATCAGGTGGATATGACTGCATTGAAGCAGATGGGAGAAAATGATCTCAAAGAGTTAGGGATTCCTATGGTAATTAATTATCTTTCTTTTCATATATATTCAGATGTTATTCAATGAGGCTTACTGTTGTGAATGTTACACCTAATATATGGATTTAGGCATTGTTTTATTATATTCAGACAATGTAGCATGTGTTTGGTTAATGGAGTTGTGTTTGGATATATCTTCATGTTAAATGTTGTTAAACACTGTTTTTTGTAATAATACCGTGTGTTTATTTGATCAAAATACTTGTAAAACAAAGTGTAATGTCTCAGTTGCCAAATAACCCTTAAAAAATATAGATTTGACTCCTAAAGTGAGAAGGGGTGTGTTTGCTTTGGGGGATAAACCTCTATTATAAAAATATTAGAAAATCAACTATTGAGATTGTGTTTAACTTTTTATCAATAAATCCTCTTACGCTTGTCTATTTATTGTTATTTGGCTGGAAGACTTGAATTATCCTCCTGCTTGCACATTTAGCCTGTGAATATGCTTTGTATTTCTTTCTTGGTTTGAGAACATCTTCCAGAATGAATGAATGTTTCTGTTTTCGGCCAACTAAATATGAACATGTCCTGTGAATTCTGCTTTCTGAACCTAGTGAGAGGGGATAGTTAGGGTATTCGAATTGGACCTTCTACCTGCAATGTGCGTATAAACAGTTGCATTGATGATAGGACAGTGTACGTGCGTGCTCGCTTCTGTTGCACGTTCTAAAAGAATGTTTTTTTATGTGAATATGCTGAGTAGTCAAATCTGATTGTATGCTCTTGTTTGTCTAATGGAGGCTGTTTGGGTTGCAGGGTCCACGGAAAAAAATTCTTCTCGCTCTCTTGCCCCGTACCAAGCGTCAACAATGATCGACATCTATCCTGCTTGATGCTGAAACTAATACATTGTTGGATCACCACTTTTGCTTTTAATTTTAAATATTATAGTTTGGGTGATGGTAAAGCTCAGATGAGAATTTTTACGAATATAACAACCCTTGTCCCTTGTAGGTAGGGTTCGAGTGCCCTTTGTATCCTTTGTCGCATTTTTTTTAATTCGAAGAAGTCCCGGTCAAAATTTCGTTTATTGGAAATATTGATCTGTAATATATGCTATCCGTACTTTCTCTTTTGTTTCTTTTGGATGAAAGAAAGAGGAAATTAAATCAATTGTGTAAACATTTGCATTGAGCAAGATCAACTGTGTCAGCAAAATACGTTTAACTTTGTTCATGCACATTTTTCCAACTCGTGCCCGAAGTTTGACAATTTAGAGAAAAGTGCACGTCTTGATGCTTAGAATGCCATGACGTTTTTATTTGTAGGCACTTTTTAAAAACTTGTCCAACTTTCGGTCCCAATTTTCTTTTGCTATTGGGAGGAAAACTGTGTTGCTATAGAGTTTAATGATAGTAATTTATTGGTTTTTGAAAGAATGTTGGGCTTAGCGAATCACAATGTCTGCATCGAATCTGCGTTTACTTTTCTTCTCTCAAAATTGAAGACATGGTTCATCGCATGTCGGTAAGAATCCAATTCCTGGCCCCATTTACTGAAAAATGAATTTGTGGAGTTAAAGTTAATCACTTTTGAAACTGTTGGTGATGCGTTATTATCAAATTAGATTTCATGCGGTTTCTAGAATGAGAACTGTGCTCATAATTTTTGGTGCGTCACGTGTTGCGGAACTAAATAAATTGTTTTTCGTCATTGATTGTTGAAGTAAATTTTTATAATCGCATATTCTTAAATTCGTCGTTAAGAAATACAGTCTGCAAGATTAGAAAAAAGAGGAAAACATAAAAGCACGTTAGTCGTTAAAAATGCGGGTCATAAGATTGCCCTTTTAAACGAATTACAAGTGCTGGTCATATTGAATAGTTAGGTATTAGGTACTTAGTCATTAAAAATAACAAGTATGACGAACATTTTTTATTTTTTAATAACAATTTGTGTTATTTGGGGATATGATACAATTCAATTTATTATCCACGTTGTCTCATTTCTCTGTCTTTGCGTTGAGGACTTCAATTGTCAATTTGGTGAAATGCAATATAAAAAATATATGAATTAGTTACATATTTTACAACTAAACTTCTCACTTTTACAAATTTTATCCTAAACTTACTAAACTTTCAATTTTATAAATTGTTATTTAAATTATACACATTTTACCTTATTTTTAACTACTGTTAAATTACTAAGAGTGTGATAAAGAGATAATTAGAATAAGATTACAATTTTATTACTTTATAATTTTTTTATTAATACTGATTATTATTGTTTTAGTTTGTTTACTTATCCTTAAAAATGTGTGAAATTTTATGGTTAATAAAAAATAATATTATAGTTGATGAAAAACATTAAATAATTTGTATTGTTTTAATTGAAACATGTTGAATAAAGAGATAAAGAAATCGTCATATTCTTATGAAAGTTCAATGTAAATGGACCGTCTTATAATTATCATTGATATAAGTGATAACAATAATCTCTTGTTATTTAATACGTTTTCAATAAAAACAATTTATAGTTTTAGATTAATTCCAATATTATTTTGTATTAATTAAAAAACATTTTTTAAGGTGTTGATATAAGTAAATAAGACGATGAGAAAAAATAATCACATCACTTATTTAATGAAAAAAATTAAATGATAAATATTTTATTTAATAGATATTTAATTTAAAATATCCAAATTTAATTAAGGTTATTTTAAATTATAATTTTGTAAATTTTACAACTGAATTTTCAACATCGGAAATTTTATCATAATATTTAATTTTTTGAATTTTACCAATGCATTTTTAAAGTTATGAATTTTAACATTGAACTTTCAATTTCACTCACTTTACCATTTGAATTTCAAAATTACATTTTACCTTTTCTTTAATTGGATACCAACTTACTAATAGTATGAAGAAAGTTATTTCTTTGGGTAAAATTCGGGAAAAGGAACCAAATATGAAATGCAAATCTGTTCAAAATTTGTTAAAATAATAATGTGTATTTTACATTAATGTGATAATTTGTGTTATTTGGTTTGTTGACACAAAATATTTTTATTCTATTTTTTTATAACTATTAGATGGTAAAATACTTTTAAATGATTAATCATGGGGAAATTAGATTAAATATTTTGATTAATTTTAAACCAAAATAATATAACTAAAAATGTATATATTTTTATGAATCTCAAAATAATATTTTCATAAATTTCACATTTCTATATTATTTGTAGTTAATTAATTAGTTGTTAAATCCATTTTCCCAAAATAAATATAAACTTTGAAATTGTTGAGCTTTAATATTTAATCAACATGTACTGGATTAACATAATTAAGATATAATTTTTCAAAATATCTTTTACTAAAAGATCTTATAATTATTATATATTAATGGTTTATACTGTATTTATTATTTTAAATTTCTTTATATATTTTTCTAATTTTACTGTATTATATAACTTTTGTGAATGTATTAGTTACTGTACTACTATCTGGACATCGGCCCAAATATAATATTAAAAATATAAGCTATATAATTTTAAAACATGAAATAGATAAGCAAATCAATGTCTGAAAATTCTAAACGAGTTATCAAATACAGATAAATTATACAAATATTTAATATTTAAAATAGTAATTATATAATCATTTTTTATCAATGTGTTAGAGATATTGTTGTAACCCACTGCATCTTAGTTATAACTCATTGCATTGGGTCTTTATATATATACGTCTCATTGCTCTGTAATAGATTAATCACATACATCAATAACATTTTCTTGTTTTTCTCTCTCTCATGGCTCATTGCATACTCTAACATGATATCCGTTAGAATTAGTGATCTAAACAAGAGGGGGTGAATTGTTTTCACAAGATTTTTGCAAAGATTGGAAGTAGAGTGAAAAGTTATGAAAAATCAATCAATTGATTTTCTATTCAACTGAATAAAATTATGCTTTAAGGTTCTTTATAGAAAATCAACCATTTATTTTTTTGAAACAACAGGTTTTTTATACCAGTAGAATATAAAACAATGTTAAAACCAGTGTATAAGAGAAGAAATATAGAGAATTACATACGAAGTTTATACTGGTTCACTCTTAACCAAGAGCTACATCCAGTCCTCAGCTAACTACTGAGAATTCACACATACCAAGAGTGATGATCTTGAACCTCTCAAGAACACACATCACTATTTGGCAACACCACAATTTTCAAAACACTTGTTTTGAAACTGTCATATACAAGAACACACAGAAATACAATGTTCAAAGAGAAGATAATAGAATACACATGGGCTTTCCAAAGCTATAGTACAGAAGTATACAAAACTCAATCCTATTCCACACACAAGTGATGATCCAAAGCTTTTGATTTCTTGAAAAACGTTTTTAATGATCTCTTTTTCTTAGAATCTTGAAAAAAATATCAAACAACCTTTATATAAACTCAACCAAGTGGTCAAAGTTGTTAGATCAAAAACCAAAAGCAGTTGGAAACATTTAAAACAATTTAAAACTCATAACAAAATTTTGTTAAAAAAATAACAAGTTGTTTTCCAAAACAACATATTGAAATAAATTTTCTGTTATGGTTTTCATAAAAACGTCCAGTTGTTTTATAGAAATAACCTATTTTTTCAATTTGACAGCAAAGACAAAATTAAGCAAAGTTTTTCCAAATAATTTTGAAAACCACTAAATGTCAAACAATAGGTTGATTCGACAATTCAATAGGTTGAAAAACTTGTCTTAGCCTCCTTGAGTAGTATCTTTTTCAACTGGTTGATTTGAAAACAATTGAATTAAAATTTCTCAACTTTTAAGAAAATATTTCTTTCGAAAGAGATAAAGATTCAAATGAGCTTTGATCATTTCAAGGTCAAGGTGTGAATGAACAAGTAAAAAACTACTAGACAACACACACACATAACAGCAGGGTCTTCAAGCTTTCCACACGGATTTGGAGGAATCAAAGCATCTTGTTCAACAGTATCAAGAGCTTTCTTTTTTTCTTCTGTTGCCCTTTTTCTCGTGTCTTCTTCCACCTCTACTGAGGGCATGTCCCATGCATCCATGGGGTATTTTGTTCCAACCCTACATCACTTCACAACCCCTATTTCTCTCAAACTTTCAAATGATAATTTCCTCTTATGGAAACAGCAGATTCTAGCCACAGTGGTCTTCTGCTAACCAAATATCTTGATAATTCTACCATACCCTTACATTTTCTTTCTGATGAGGATGACTTTTCTTCTTCCTCTAATCCTGCTTACTCCTTCTACAAACAGCAAGACAACCTCCTCATTGCTTAGATGTTAGCCTCTATGACCGTTCCTTTCCTGAAAAAAATTGTAGGTCTTCAATCCTCATCTCAAATCTGATCTACTTTACATACATATTTTGCCTCCAACACTCGTGCCCAGATCAAGAAATTCAAATTGCACCTCTAGACTACCAAGAAAGATCAGATTATAGGTGCTTTTCTTTCAGACATAAAAAAATGTTCATTCCCTAGTGCCCATAAGTGCTCCAGTCACAGTTGAAGATCAAGTGGAGGTCATTCTTGATGGTCTTTTTGAAGACTATGATCCTTTCGTGGCCTCCATTATGTCCCAGTTTGAACCATACACTGTTAATGAAATAGAAGCTCTTTTGTTGGTGCAAGAAGAACGTCTTGACGAATAACGTCTTATTGATCCTCTCGCCTCTCTAGTAGTTGTTGTTGTTGCCTCATGAACCCAATGCCTTCAAGAACGGATAGATCTAAGACCAAGTTCAGCAATTTTCATGGCAACCGTGGCTAGTCTCGTTCAAGTTCTTTTCATGGGCCTTGTTCTTCTAACTTCAGACCTCCCCACCATGACTCATGGAATTCTTCTTCAACCTCCTCATGACCCACTTTTCAAATCTGCAAGAAACCTGGGCATACTGTTGAGTTCTGCTGGTAACGATATGATCAAAACTCTTCCAATAAGGCTTTCACATATTTCATTCATCTGTCTCTCCAAGACACTGAGTCCAATGCTTCTTCTATGCTGGGTGTTCCTTCTTCTGTTGACGACCCTCTGTGGTACCCAGACAACGGTGCTACACACCATACCACAAACAACTCCTCTGCTTACACTAACAAGAATTCCTATGACGACACTAACACAAGAAAAATGGGTAATGTAACAGGTTTGAAAATCTCTGCTATCGGTTATTCTCGTACTCGTTCTTCTACTTTCAATAAAACTATTGTTTTAAAAGATCTTGTTCATGTTCCTGCAATCACTAAGAGTCTTATAAGTGTTTCAAAATTCTGTCATGATAATAATGTTTTCTTTGAATTTCATTCTAACACATGCTATGTTGTTCATCAAGTTACGAAAAGAGTTCTTCTTCAAGGAATTCTTAAAGATGGCTTGTATATATCTTTCCTGCCTTACAATTTGTTTTTGATTTCTTTGTAAATACTTTATCTTTCACTACTGACAAAATCATTATAAACACTTGGCATGAACGCTTTGGCCACTACAATTTTAAAGTTCTCAAACAAATTTTTTCACAATGTAATATACGTGTCCGTAGTAATGTTTAGTTTTGCTTTCCCTGTTCACATGGAAAATGCCATTAGTTACCTTTCTATCATTATTTATATACTTACAATAAACCTCTTGAATTGATTTACACTGATATATAGGGTCATTTTCCTGTAATGGCTTCCAATGGTGCCTACTATCACGTTTCCTTTTTAAATGCATATACTAAATTTAATTGGATGTATGTCATGCATAAAAAGTCTCAAGTCATCAATATTTTTTAAAACCTTTAAAAATTTGGTTGAAAATCAAACCGGTCACAAGATTTGTGCTCTACAAACTAAAAATGCACGTGAATATGTTTCTCTAACTCTTCTTCTGATAAACATGCGATACACCATCGTCTCACTTGTCCTTATACTCATGAGCAAAACGGTTCCGTTGAGAGCAAGCATCGTCACATCATTGATATGGGGTTGACATTGCTTGATACTACTTCTCTCCCTCTTCGTTTCTGGGCTGAAGCTTTCACAGCCTCAATTCACATTATCAATGTCCTTCCCACCGATATGTTACAAGGTAATAATTCATACAATCTCTTGTTTCAACATCAACCGGATTATAATAAATTCAAGATTTTTGGTTGTGTTTGTTATCTTAGTTTACGACCCTACAATCAATGTAAGTTTGCCTTTCGTTCTTCATGCTGCTTGTTTTTTTATATAGTACTCAACATGCATATTACATTTGTCTCACTCTTAACGGCAAAACCATCATCTTGCGTCATGTGATCTTCAATGAAACTAAGTTCCTCTACATTGATCATCCAAACCAGTATAAAATTGCCTCTGCCTCTTCCCAGGTTCAACCTGATATTATTCCTACTATAACTGTTATACAACCTTGCAATTTGTCCTCTCCATCCTCTGTAATTGACATAGGCCCTCTCTCTCACCCTACCTCCCCTCATAACCACTCTACTTCTCCCATTCTCTCCTCCCCACCCCATGACCCTCCTGCTAATACTCACCCTATGGTCACCTATGCCAAGGGTGGCATCTTTAAACCAAAAGTCTATCACACTTCTCTGTCTTCTATTCCCTCTACTCCAATCTCTGATCAAGTTGTTGTTGCTTCTCCCATTTGGTTCACGACTATGACTAAAGGATACAATGCCTTACTCTCAAATAACACTTGGACTTTAACCTCTCTTCCTCCAGGAGAACCACTTGTTGGTTGTAAGTGGATATAAAACTAAACTTAATGCATATGTTTATCTACAACGATGCAAAGCAAGACTTGTGGCCAAAGGTTTTCATTAGACTGGAGGAATTGACTTTGCTGAGATGTTCAGTCTTGTCGTTCATCACACAACTATTTGCCTGGTGCTTGCTTATGATATTGCTTCTCGTTGGCCCATACATCAAATTGACATCAATAATATGTTTCTCAACGGTGACCTCACAGAACGCGTATACATGCAACAATCCCCTAGTTTCACTTTCACTGATCCACATCTTGTATGTCATCTTCACAAAGCCATTTATGGCTTGAAGCAAGCACCTCAGTCAAGGTTTCTTAAGCTAAGTACCACCTTAAAAAATCTTGGTTTTCATTCCACTATAAGTGATAATTCTCTCTTTGTTAAGTTTGACTCTTCTCATACTCTTTTTTTGCTTGTCTACGTTGATGATATTCTAATTACAGGATCCTATGTGACAGCCTGATACAAAGCAAGTTAACAAGGAGATGACCAAGGATGCATAGTACCATCATACTATGAGAAGTCATCTCAACAATCAAGTGAAGACCTCACCAAGGATCTAACATACCTCACTAGAGGAAGAAATGGACACAAACTAGAACATCTTTTTTTTCCTGCTAGTCTTCTTAAGAATAAAACAAGTTTTAAATAATTTTGGGCTCACTTTAGGAGTTCAAATAGCAAGATAGGCTAGAATAGGTGCCTTTAGCATAATTAGGGGGTGTAGTTATCATTTTAGCTTTTTTTTACCTAGTTTCTAGAAGAACAAACCTAAAGTGTGGTTTTGACTTAGTCAAACCCTAAAGGCAACCCCATTTTTAGGTTTTCCATCCTACTCTTGCTTCTTGTTTTCCAAGGCACCATCTCCTATAAATAGGGTG
>Ga0123341_1004523_pt1 | contig 12221 bp, 3 predicted proteins | sample Turbeapinknodule_FD_89959 | JGI IMG/M metagenome (GOLD analysis project Ga0123341, IMG submission 89959) | Root nodule microbial communities of legume samples collected from Mexico - Turtle bean Mexico pink nodule | ecosystem: Host-associated > Plants > Roots > Nodule | place: Mexico: Nepantla... | reverse complement strand
GTATCAAATTTTAAGTAATTAAATTACTCTAAAATTTCAAAATTTCAAATTCTTTTAAAATTTCTTATTCAAACAACATATTTTATATATATATAAAAAAAATCTTTAGAAAAATAATTACCATCTTAAAATTCCATACCCTTTATTTTATTTTTGTAACTTTTCTTTTATTCATTACACTTAACTTTGAATAATTTTTGTTTTGTTTTAGAATCTTTAAAAGTTGAAAAATTAAATAATTATTTTAGAGTAAATTAAACCAAACATATACCACTAATTTCACACTGATGCGAAAGATACTCGCAAAATCTTAGAAATAATCACATTAATTCAAATGGAAAATAATAATGCTAATTACATAGGTTTTGTCATCACCAAACAAAGTCATTCGTTTAGGTCGGAACCTTTTCTTTGGGCTTTGACTTAGGTGCCACTAGATTTTAGTTTAGGCATAATAATTTATTTTTCGCTGACAAAAAAATGGCAGTCTATTTTGGACCATTTAATTAAGAATATAGTTATGTGTTTGGATTGTTATTTTAGTCTGTGTTTGAAATTAAATTATAATTATACGTAATTAATGTCTTCTTTCTAGAGGTACTGTTATTTCTTCATTTAAGGAAGTATAAATTGATATTTGTATGTTTTGAAATTACAATCCAAACATATCTTTACAAGAACAAAAATTTGTTACTATTTTCTAAAACACGGATTACAGAAATAAAAATATTGAAAAAAATAAAAAATACAAACTGTAATCCAAAAATATCCTTTATTATTTACTTTTTTTTTATTGTTTTCATATCTTGAAAAATAAAATGAGATAGATGAAAAATGATATCTCCTCTATTTAACTATTGAAGCAATTCCCTAAAAACAAATGGTATTAGTTCCTTCTCTTGTAATAAGGAGTAGTTATAAAAAAAAGTTACTGAAAAATTATGAGAAGACACATTAATGTTTAATTGATATTTTTATTTATACCAAATACTTATGTTCAATATTGTGACGATATGGGTCAATAAAGATAATTTGGATTGAATAAATTTAAGACAAAAATAAAGCATTATAAAAGTAATTTTGACATTTAATAATAAATAAAGTAGGACCATAGGATAAAAAATAAGATAATGAGAGATCGATATAACATAAAAGGAAGATATAAGATCAGAAAAAAAATTGACGAAAAATTTATGTGTTTATGACTAAAATTAAATACTCTAGTCGGAATCTATTTTTCTTAGATTAAAATAAAAAAAATCAGAACTAAAAGGCAAATAAAAACAAATTAAAATGAGTAATTCGATGGAAAAAATTAAAACTAATAGGTAAAAGTATTTCTTGGTGAAATAAATTTTATACACATCAAATTTAGTAATATAACAATCATATTTTGATATTATTTAACAACTATCATAAATATGATTTTTTTTTAAAAGTGCCACTCTAGTCATTAATTATGTCAAAATTTATTATTTTGATAAATGCATATTATGTGTTGATTTTTTATAAATATGATATATCTATAAGTACTCGTAATTAAAAAATTTAATTAGTAAACTGTAATATATACTAAACATTATATATTAAAGGAAAAACTCTACTAAAAAATACTTTTGAATTCCTTTAATCATTGATAACTCTAAGATTCGTAACTCTCTTCTATTAGGACAACCATTGTGATATTTATAGTTTATAGTTAGTCATAATTGGTAGTGAATGAAGGAAACTATTTTTATTGATATTTAACCAATTAATTAAAGCATTCCTATCTTCCCAGACAGTGACAAGAAAGAGAGAAAAGAAAGCTGGAGCAACAGAGTTCAGAAATAAAGTCAATTAATAAATAGAGTTGTCTGAGTTGATGAAATCCATCAGAATTGCGATAAATAGCTACCAACCAAAAAATATGTGGTGGTTTTCTGTAACTTGTATGTAAAGTATATATCAACATGGGACACTACCCTACACAAATCTGCATCAGAACAAAGTATAACCCAAATTTCAAGTCACTCATCAAAATTATTTATTTCATTAAATTTCTATAGGTTTCATTCATTTTTGTTTTAACAAATTATAATTAGGATTAGTTCTTAAGTAAATCTATTGAAATTAATCCTAATTAACACTAATGGGGCTGCTACGAGGTATCCTGATCTTGCTACTTGTGGATGTATTTTTCGTGGAAGTATGAAAGAATTTATTGGTGTTTTTTCAGCGTTTCTTGAAGTTCAGACTGTTTTGGTTGCTGAGTTTTGTGGAGTTATACATGCTATGGAGGAAGCTCAAAAGATGAAACTTACTAATGTCTGGCTTGAATGTGAATCTGTCTTGATTTGTGTTGCGTTTACTGTTAGGACTAATGTTCCGTGGATGCTTATGAAATACTTGTCTTAATTTATGTGGGACAATCAGGTTTAGGATTACTCATATTTTTCGTGAAAGGAATACGTGTGCTGATAAGTTGACTAATTTAGGATTTATTCATAGAGAATCATTTCATTAGTATAATAGACTTCCATTTAGTCGATTATTAGAATTCTTTATGAATAGGTATAATCTACATATGTATCGTTTTTGTTAACATATGAATTTTGGTTTAGTCTCCTATATTTTTTGTTTTTTTTAATAATATTTTATATGATGTCAAATTATTGTTGTTACTTGATATGTTAGTATAGCTGAGATGTCAAATTGCATTACGTAACATAAAACCAAAGAAAATAAAAGTAAAGAAACGGAGACGTAGTTACAAAGGGAAGAAACTGTTTAAAATAATAATAATTTTTCACAATTTATCTTCCACAATTTTATTTATATTTTTTAAATTATCACATTTCTGCGTCACATCATAAATATCTATTATTTATCATATGATTAGTATTATATAATTTTATTTTATTTCACCGGTGACAAGAAAGTTGTTAACCTGACCTGAAATTTTGTTCTTCAGTATTGCGGTTAGAGAAAGTGATTATTTAATAAGCAACCGAGGATTAAGGCTTTTGACTTTTATTTGAATACAAAGAATTGAAAAATGTTTTTTAATGTCGGTGAAAGGAAAGTGCAAAATCTTGTGCATACTTCTATGCTCATCTCCGAATACACGCGTTATCTTTTCCAAATATAATAACGGTGACGGTAGATAGTGACATGCTATTTCTGAGAAAAAAAACTAAAAATAAATTTGTTTTTAAAAAATATTTATAAACCGTGCTTTCATTATTTGTGATTTGTTTTTAGATTTTAAAATAGTATTTGTAGAGACCGAACATTTTCATTTTTAAATTAGTCTTTAATTTCATGAATACCTGATAATGATACTTTCACTTTGTCACAGTGTGAAAATTATTCAGAGTTTGTCATCGATTTTATTTGAAATATAATATGAATTTGTTTATTTTGGTATCTTTTCTTCAAACTTTTTCAGCCAGCCTCTCTCTTGGCCCTTTCTCTAATGTGAGCCTCCTTCAAACCGATCCATATTACCCTTATGGGCTTTTCCACCAAAAATCACAAATAATTTCTGGCAATTTTTTTCAAATTGTAAAATTCGAAATACTGTCTACGCTAGAATAAAGAAGGGCAATTACTTCCTGCACCCAATCAATTGCTTCCTGCACTTTTTAAAACCCTATTCTCTTAAGATTTGCAGTTGAAGCTTCCAGATGCTCATGTCCATAGAAGGAAAATGGCTTACGGATATCATCATCCAGAAAAGGGTTCTGCATTCTGGATGTACATATTGGGAAGAGTTAAATGTGTTCTGGATATGGGGATGCAAAAGTATACACACAACCTTCCGGACGAAGTCATTCACAACACATAAATCACTTATGGATAAGAAAATCTGAAAGTGAAAAATCACTTCCGCATAAAAGTATCCGGAACGCACAGGCATGTTAAAACTCACATTGTCTTCTCCGATGGCTTCGTTCTCTGTCGCTGTTGAACTCTCTCACAGACAATGCCTTAGTGACCACAACAATGGACGTCCTTCGCTCCTAGGTTCGTGTTCGTTGAAGGGCTCGTTCAAGTGAAGCTTCTGCTGCCTCAGAGGAGAAATGCGAACTGGAGAATGGAAAAATGACGGTGGTTGCTGGGTTGAGTGCGAAAACGAAAATGAAGGAGGCGGTGACGACTGCTGCTTTGCCTGCAAAAATGAAGAGGGTTGGGTGTTGTGATTAGGTGCAGATTTCACTTAACCTAATTTCAATTTCATTAAGAGCATTTTAGTATTTTCGTATATACAATTGGGTGCCAATCTAAATTGATTGGGTGCAGGGAGAATAAGCCATAAAGAAGATGATGAACGGTACAAGGACTTGGGCTTAATTTTTCAATTTTATTAAGGATAAATTTAACTTTTCACAAAAAGTATGGAGGTGTAGGAAGAAGATACGGAGGTGCAGGATGAAAATGCCTAACTTTTGCCTTCATAGGCCCAAATCTAACATCAATCAAGAAATGCAATCTTCACATCATTGAGAAAAAAAAAAATACTCGTTTGAGGCTTTATTTCATATTATAGTAAAACCTAATGAAAGCATTCAGTTCACTTAGTCTTTGTCCTATTTTAGGTTATACATTTAGAATGATCAATAGACTTAATCGGTGAGTCCAAAAAAGTCTAAAAACGATTTAGAAAGATAACAAAAGTTTTATCTTAAATTGAAGTAGGTTGTTTTTTTCTCTGATGATTACACTAAATTCATTCATAAACTTATGAACTAACTTAATAATTTTATTTAAAAACCATTTAAACATATACATATATTATAATTTATATATCAAATTATTATATTTAAAATGAAAATTAACCATTAATATGATTAAAATTTTTAAAAATACCCATTGTATTTAAATTTTTTATATTTTATATTTTAAGGTAAACCAAAATGATATGTTGGTCTGACCCAAGTCAAATGATACGATGGTTAACCATTAAGCAGAGGAATTAATGTTGTTAATAAGTAATAGGTAAAGCTTTAAAAAGCAGAAACTATAAATGCCGAAATTATAAGTGCCTAATAACGTGAGACTTTGTGATTTTTATGATACTCAAATACAACAAATAATTTAGTGTGTTTGGTTTAGTTCTTAGAGTCTAGCATTTCGAATATGAAAAGAACGAGAGTTATTTAAATTAATTTGAATTTTGAAGATTGATGATAGATTTGGATTTACTTTAATCCATAGTCAAACCATGATGTAATAATGAAAATTGGATCCTTCCATATTTGGGAGGCAAAGAAAAAAAAGAAAAAAGTTGTGGAAATTTGTAGATGATGAAGAAGGCTCAATAATTGAAGGTGTAGTGCAGAGTATGGTTGCAGTAGATATTGTACATGGCAGGTGAATTGGATATTGATGTTGCCACCTGTGGCGAGGATGTGGTTAGCCACAGACAAGTTTTGCAGGAACTGGGTTGGAATTAAGTAGTAACACTTCTAGGAATTGGAAGTTTCTCAGTTGCAAAAGAAAAGGGTTGTTTTGAGATAATGTTTTCAAGTGTGTTCAAAGGGCTAGAAGACATGGCTAAACATATAAGGTGCTCCTTAACTTAGCTGTCCATGTCTCATTGTACGGACATAACTAAGTAAGCAACTTTCAACTTCAATTCATTGCATTAGTGGTGCCACTTTATTACTACTTACACGCACATGATCCTGTTAGTCTTCCCTTGCGTCAATGACTTGTGAGAGGGAGAACCCAACAAGGTCTTAGAAATAAATTAAAAGTAAGCAAAATGCTCGCAAATGTCAAAGGTTATCCTTGGGCATCTTTTTCTACATTTAATCTTTGCTCCTGTCCCTTTCTTGGTCATGAGTGAATCAAATTATTCACTTATATAGTTTTATAGGGAGAACAACACTAGCCGCCTCCTTGTGCCGGTAAAATTAAAACTTGCTTAGATGGGAAACTCTCAAGCTTAGGCTGTTATTTATGGAATTCAGATAAAAAAAAGTGTTCCTTCTTCTGTCAAGAAAATGCTGTGCAGCACTTAGAGTATTGGATAGGGTAAAGTTCTGGCTGCACAGCTTTGGTGTCATATTTAGTACTCTAAAAGATAGGGTGTTGTGGTTGGAGAAGAATAGGAGATGGTAACGGGTGAGATGAAAGAGATTCGGTGAATTGTGTGTAGGCAAAGTAACTAAAAGTGAGTCCCCATTGAAAAATAAAGTGATACTTCCCGTGCAGTAGTAAACATTTGTGATGGCATAGATATGGAAATTAATGCACCATTGCATTGCAGTCAACTGTAGAGAAAAAGAAAGAAAGAACAAAGCAGACCAATCCTTATTATTCTGCAATTATATTCCACCCACACTGGAGAAGGTAAAAGACAGATGAGTTGGCTCACAATAAAAATTACCAAAATGAAATGTTTTTGTGACAGACCTGGCCTATATACAAGAGCAAAATTAATCTGTGGTTTCAGACACCTGTACTGAGAACAGAAATAAATCCTTTGGAGCCCCTTCTAAAATCTTTCATTATATCAAATCCTGAGATGCTATTATATATGTCCAAAGGCTGCTGTTAGTTTCTGGATGTCCTTGGAAAAGATGGGAGAAGTTTGAGACTGGAGTTGCTCCTTGGAACCAGGCATTATGGACCCTAAAGTGTTATCAGGTACCAAATGTGTGGCTGGCCTAATTTGGTTGCACAATGATTCAGGAGCTGCCAGCATCAACATTGGGTTGTGGAGGTACTCAGACCACTTGGCTTCTTCTGTCAGTCCCCAGGAAGAGAGGACGCTGTTCTTGCTACTAGTCAATTCTCTGCTGCCATCACTTGTGTTGCTGCCATTGCTGTTGTTGGAGGCACTGGATTCCCAGTAATTGGGTCCATTCAAAGCAAAAGGAGGTGTTGAAATATCTTCTGAAGGGACGGCAAGTGATGGCTTGTAGCAGAAAGAAGTGCCAGGGAGAAATGAGGTTGTTGTAGGTGGAAGAATGGACATAACATTGGAAGTAAACTCAGAGTTTATATCAGAGGTTCTTGCAGTAGGACTGAACCAATGGCTAGAGTTTGAATTGGTTGGGAGATTGTCAGTCATTTGAAGAGGATAATTTCCCATCAAATCTGAGGGTTGGCAACTAGTGGTGTAGCTGTCTAGGAACAAGTCTTTGTTGGAACAATTGGCTATCAAGTTGGTGTCGTTTTTGGTGTTAATCTTGGAGCTGCAGGAACCTTCCATCTCATAGGCTTTGGGGGCAATCGAAGATGCTCTCTGCTCATAGGACCCTTCATCTGACTTGAAGCTCTCAGAATTCAAAAGGTTCAATTCATTGGATAATTCTTGGCTCCTTGTTTTGTCCTCCTCACCATTCTCAACCTCTGACAGTGGCTTATGCGTCACAGGATTTATACCTCTTTGCCTCAGTTTCTTCTTCAGGCAAGAATTCCACAGATTCTTTATTTCATTGTCAGTCCTCCCAGGCAACTGTGCCGCAATCTGAGACCATCTGAGAAAAGAAAGAATGTCCGTGTAAAGATATCAAGGATGGAAGAGCCAGAGACTAACCAGGAAGAAAAAGGAAGAGTTTAATGATGAAAAGAAGGAATGGATTTACCTGTTCCCTAGCACTGCATGAAGTTCAATGATAAGATTTTCCTCCTCTAGTGAAAATGTACCTCTCTTCAAATCAGGCCTCAAGTAATTGATCCACCGAAGCCTGCAGCTCTTGCCGCACCTCTGCAAACCTGGCAATAAACGACATTGACAGGGAAATGAACAAGAAATTCTTGGCTTGATTTTATGCTAGATGTGGTTGTAGAGTGTTGGAGTACCTGCTTGCTTAGGAACCGAGCTCCAACAACCATGACCATACTTAGTAATATGCCTCAGAAGTTTCTCATCCTCCTCTGGTGACCACAGACCCTTCCTAAGTTTCTGCTTGTAACAGCAGGAATGCCTCCCCATTTGTAGTTTTTGGAAGCTTCTCACCCCACCAACACGAGGGGTGAACCTTTCCAATTAACTGATGGCTTCTTGAATTGAACTTGTGAGTAGGTGTAGGTGAAATGTCAGCAGGAGTGGCACTGAGCCAGACTGTGATAGAGAGAATATGAGAGCGAGAGAGATTATGTGAATTCAAGACAGGGAAATGAAGTGGCAGCTAAGAAAAGGAGTTGAATTAATATAAGAGGGAGGCCCCAAAGAGACGTCATAATCAGTACTCACTATTAAGGTTCCTTCTATTTCTTTCTTTTTTCTCTTAAAAGTATGTGTACCTATGAGATGAATTTCGAGCCAGGGAAGCTTCATTTTAGCTTCATCAGAAAATCAGAAAAATGGGGTTAAGAAACAGTATACTGGTATACGTATACCATCTCTCAGCCATCAACACGTGTTTGGTTTAGAGATAATTGTGCTGTTTAAATATGTACTAGATGTTTAATATCTAAACAATATTTATGAAAAATGTTATCTTCTTTGTTACCAAAAAGCCAGTATAGCATGTCTTATGGGAGGTATGAGTTTTAGGAAGGTGGGGGCAATTTCAGTGGTGGGATTATGAAGGGAAAGACTTATCTTACTACAATCCATGCTTGTAAATGAAGCATGAAAATGGATACTCCAAAAGTTATAGGAGGAAGGAACGAAATGAGAAATACAAGTTCTCTTCTTCTTGCTATGCTAGCTACATAATACAAACAGTGTGAGTGTTGACTAATCCTACATCACCACCATTATGGACCCCTCAACAAAAAAATTTGCAATTGTAATAAATGTAACAAACAAAAGGATCCAGGGCAAATTTCCTCTCCACAAACTACAATTTCTGTGTAGCAGGTGTTCATGAACCAGACTCGTGCCTTAACTCAATGCAGATCCGTGCCCTGCCCTCACTAATATTTGTCTTTCTCATGAAGGATCAGGGTGATTCTCACAGTCTCTATATTATCAAGACTTGAATAATTAGTATGATGATTTATGAATTAAGATTGAATGAATCACAGATTTAATCTAAATTCATTCATAATAAGTAGAAACAACATTTTTTTATTTTATTTTATTTGTTGAATACGATCAATCATGGTTAAACGCATTTAAAATAGAAAAAGTTTAATCTATCAAGTAATGGGCCATAAACAACGAATTCGAAACCAGAAGAAAACGAAAGACACATCCACGGTAAAAGATAGAAACAAATTTGGAAAATATTGTATTAGTATCTTATCTGATAGTAACCATTTAGAATATTATAGGGTTTTATATAATTTTACTTAATAAAGCCTATTTTTTGTTCATTTACTAGCCACTTTTAAGTAAAATTTTAATTATAGACAACTCATATTTGAGTGCATTAATCTATATTAATTTGTCAATGAATTTATTAAACTTTTAATAACCCCACAACCATCCCACCCTCATGTATGTTCACCACATATGCAGTTTTTTTCTTTGAACAAATCATATGAAACTACTTTAGAATTTTTCTTCTCTGATTAATAGCCAAAAATGTATTTAAACTAGTAAAAATCTATCTTTTATTACTGACTAGTTGCATTTGTCATTAAATACTAAAACAAGTACAACATTACTTTTTACATTTAAAATCTGATTATACAACTGTCATAAAAAGGTATTCATCACTTATTGGAACATAATTGTGATACTAATGATACTAAAAGAAATCTTATTTCTATTAAATAAAATGATTTTTCTAAGACTTTTTTTTATAAAGTATTTAAAGGTTAATATTTTTTAAGGCATAATTCCTTCTAAAGCTAAACCTCATGCTCTGTAAAAAAATGCCCCTGCCCCATTTGATGAGCAATTATACATGAAATGTATTCTGTTTCAATTAAATTATTAATTTTGAATAATGAAAAGCCAAAAAGAAAACAGAAAAGAAAAAGAAGAAAGCACGACAGTGATGATACTTTAGGTTCGTTCCATCATGTACACATCCGAAACTAAAGCACAACACCTTCATTCTCCATGTTCTGTTCTGTTTTCTTCTCTCTCTTTTTCTTTATAGCTTAAGCCCTCCCCATTCGTGCTTTCTGCATCTTTTTTATTTTATTTTGTGTATCTTTACTCAGAAACTCCGGTAAGGATAAGAATTAAGAAGCTTCTGCGTATACTTAAAAATGGAAAAGAATATTCTGCAACTCAGCACTAACTCATCTACAATTAGAAAGGGAAATAACGTTAACCAAATCTGCTGCACAAACTCTTTAACATCATGTGTTTTGTATTCAATTTTAAAAAAGAGAAGCATGTATAAGATTACAAAAACAAAGGCATGAATTATTGCATATCATTAACTGTCGAATCTGTGGCCCACATCGAACTGCAGAACCTGTAAGGATCACAAAAACAAAATATCAAACTATGGGATCAATATCTCTTGCAAACAATTTTATATAAATTAATCATAATCATTAGGGTTCTTCCTTAAATATATATGACTGATATTTTAATCATTTAAGGAGCAAAGATAAATTTCTACAAATTATTTAAACCCTAAATCCTAAATAAATTATTAATAAATAAATTTTAAATCTAATTCAGCATATAAACTTTAACTTTAACAATCCAATTTCTTTAATTATAACTTATGGAGTAGTTGTCTTTCTCTTAGTTACCGTGAAAAAATCAGATTTAGGGTTACTTATATTTTACGTGAAGGGAATGCGTGTGTTTATAAGTTAATTAATTTAAAATTTATTTATAAAAAAATATTTTATTGATATAATAGGTTTCCATCTAGTCGATTCTTAGAATTCTTTATAAAAAAGATATTGTTTATCTATGTATCATTTTTTTTAACATATGAGTTTGATATAATATTTTCTTATTTGTTTTTTATGAAGTCGCACCGGGAGCTAGTGCTTGCTATCTAAGAATTGCTCCATGGATCTCATCGGAAATGTTTGATGCTTCTTGGGGCTTTTTTTTTATATAATACATATAATTGTTATTAAGTCTAGTTGAGATGTGAAGTTACATAGTGATATCTAATATCTAATATGAAAACTTTTATATATAAAAAATAAATAATCCAATTTTTTTAACTATAAATTAAACAAAGTGAATTTTAAACCTAATTTAACCCTCATAAAACTGACTTATGAGATGAGGTTTGCACTCACTTATATACAATAAAATGTCTTAATCTCTAGTTGATGTGGGATCTCCAACAAGTTGATTTAAAACTATTTAATTTTCTAAAAAATAATATTTTAACATTTTCCCTTTACTTAATAATTAGTCAACATCTTTGTAGTACTGTTGATAGAATTAAAAAAAAAAATTAAAAGCAATGGTGCCGTGGTTGCACAAGAAACAATGATACGTACCTTTTTGGATCAATTAATTCTATGCGTACTTTAACCTATGTGAAAAATGTGAAATGGGGACGTAAACAGTGCATGTAAAATAAAAATTAAAGGACACTGCTTCTCATCAAGATTTTCTTTCATCACATGTTTCATTTGATTTCGAACGAGCTATTAAAAAAAATCTAAAGTGGACAAAATGTCTCTTACTTCCAAATTTTTACCAATTTCGGTCACGAACCACAATATTCTTAATTATTCATCATTTTATGTATACTCCCTCCCCTCCATAGCCATTTCAAGAAAAAAAAAATGTTTTATATCCAACGTATAGTAAAATTGTTAAAAAGTATTTTTGAATATAGAAATTTATATAAACTAATACTTGAGATGAAAACAAAAATCAGTACATAGTTCGCTTTTTATATTGAGAATAATTTAAAACTAATAATTAATTTAATGATTTTGAAGAATATATATATTATGTAAGTATGGTGTTTTTTTTTTTACTTTTTCTTCACTTTCACTCTCTTTTTAGCTCCAATTTCTTTTCTCTCCCCCTACTTTTTTTTCTTTAACTTTCTAATTTATTATATGTGTTCATAATTTTTGTTTTGAGCATGTTATCCTATACCCTTAAATCTTTGTATTTCTTTCTTTTGGCACTTTGAATGCATAGTTTATAGGGACACATTACGAGATCTAAGTCAAATAGATATCTTAGTCTAAGTTTGTATTGATAAGTTTCATTTATGAATAAGATTTTTGAGAGTAAGTTAGAGTTTTTCTAACTTTTAGAAAATTGGAATTTTTTAAAAAAAAAATATAAGATAAAAGGTTAAATGAGTTAACTACCACTAAAAAAAAATCACTATATAAAAACCAATTTTAGAGATAAAAAATAATTAGTCACTATATTAACT
>Ga0123341_1004521_pt1 | contig 12222 bp, 6 predicted proteins | sample Turbeapinknodule_FD_89959 | JGI IMG/M metagenome (GOLD analysis project Ga0123341, IMG submission 89959) | Root nodule microbial communities of legume samples collected from Mexico - Turtle bean Mexico pink nodule | ecosystem: Host-associated > Plants > Roots > Nodule | place: Mexico: Nepantla... | reverse complement strand
GTAAAAATACATCGGAACTAATGGTAAAATTATTTTTATTAGAAACTATTCTATAAAATACAAACTATATATATTAAATATTAAATATTAAATTTATATTAATTTTTTTTCTGTTCCTGTTAGGGAGATGGAACCTAAAAAACTATTGAAGTCTTCGTCTTTCTCCTTCGGTCGAGCAACTTGCTAGGGTTCACTGGGATCCTTCTCGTCTTCGTGCTTCTCCTTCGGCTCTCGGTCCTGGGTGAACACCGAATGGGGTACCAGCAGAAGACACTTCGACGCTCAAGTCAGTAAAGCGGGTAATCAGCATTCGGGTAGGTGCACAGTAATAAATGACGTACCTTTTTCCTTGAAATGTGTGTTATTTATATTATTTTAATGGACTTACCTTATTAGACCTGATTAGTGGAATAGATCACACTTATGGATGTATTACCTAGTCCTTAATAACAGATTAACTTCACTGACCTTAGTTTGAACGTTAGTGTATTTATGTGTCGGTCGGTCGGACTGTCCGTGGTGGTTTTCCTTGTCTCGGTCAAATTTCCCTCGATCAGGGAGACCAAATCTCGATCAGGAAAATCGAATTTCGTCTCGTCCATAACAGTACACTTTCTTTTATCAATATATTTTTTTTTTACTTTTATTATCAATATATATTTTTTTATCAAAGTAGGAAGAGGGAAATTAAGTCGTTATAAATGAGTTATCTATGTTTTATTAATCTTTTATTTGTTGTAACTTATATATTATTTTATTATTTTTTCAAAGTTGTAAATACACATTTTATTTGTAAATATTATTAATATAAAGTTTTCAAAGACCATCAAAATTTTAAATACTTATCTCGTGATATATAAAAAAAAATTAAGTAGATGTTCTAAGTTGAAATTCTCTACATCCATAATAGTAAAATAATTAGATTTAATACAATCATTCTCAGACTTCAATTTAACTATGTAACTAAGATAGGATGGTGTCCACATAAGGGTGTTAGAAATCTCAAGTGAAATTTTATAACCACTAGTTCTTGAAAGAAGGATGTTAGAAATCTCAAGTGAAATTTTATAACAACTAGTTATTGAAAGAAGAGTTGACCAGAATAGAAGGAGATTGAATAGATAGTTAGTATAATATCTTGTTAATAATTTATCTAATATTGGTTATAAGACCTATTAATTATTAATAGAGTTTTACCAAAAAATTTAGGAAAAATAAAATGATATCTATTAGTAGTATTTGAAATTATTTAAAAAATATATCAATTTTAAATATTAGATAATATTAGTTAAGATTAAAAAATAACTAACAACTAACTCAAGGTTCTAAATACATCTCATAACACCCACCCATTTTCAAAAATTGTAAACACACTATTTTCACAAAATCCTAACTTGTACACATGCCCGCATTCATAATCAAGTTCCAAATATAAATACTTCCCAACCTTAATTGTCTCACCTCTACAACAACAAAAGTAAAGAAAAACATGAAAACAAAATTTTCTTTGCACCTTTTATCTGGTTCCAATTAACAAAATTTTATGTACAAATTCCTTTAATAACATATGCATGACATTAACTCCTCAATACACACTAGAACAAACACTAAAAAAAGTTAAGTTGTTCTTCTTCTTTACTTTCTCGGTTTGTTGGTATGCACTCCTATTTCTCTCCAAACAAGCTCTTTACTTTTCTATCCTTCCTCTGTTTCTCGGTCTCCACAAAGTCCAACCTCGAATATACCTGTAGAAGACATTCCGACGCTCAAGTCAGATTTAGTATTCGACATTAAGTATTCTGAGTACTGCATAATAACGTACATGATTCTTGGATTTTGTTCCTATTTATATGATTGTGACGAGTCTTTTTTATTGGGACAAGTTAAAGAGTTGAGTCATGTTTAAAAAATAAATGGAGATATTTTAGTAAATGTGGAAGGTGTAAATAGTAATTTTGTTTATCTGGATAAAACCCGTAGGATAATCTGCCCGGCCCATTATTGAGTTGTCCATTCAGTCAGAAGTTTCGAAACAACACCTAAAATACATTCAAACACAAACGACTCGTGGGCGCCGAACTGGTACGTCGTTTTTGAATCCCTCAGACTGAAACAGTGACTGTGCCATGGCACCCAGCGATCTCCGCCGTCCGTTCAAGCGACCGCCGATCTCCGATCAAGAGAAGCGCAGGACACAGTCTCTGCTCCGCCAGGCACAGAATCGCCAAGACGCCCAGCGCCACGCGCGTTTCTTAGTCACCACCGTCCTCACTCTCCCTTCCCAATCCTACGTTCCAGAATCCCAACCCGAACCCGAACCCGAACCCGAACCTGAACTTGAACTCGAACTCGACCTCGAACTCACCGAACCCGCTTCCGCTTCCGGCTCCAACTCGCTCGAGAACCTCGACGTCCTCGGAGCCTCGAAGCTAAAGGCCGCGGAAGCTCGCAAGTGGTTCGCGAAGCAGCTCATGCTCCCCGAGTGGATGATCGACGTTCCCAGCAACCTCGGCCAAGACTGGTTCTTCTCCTTACCTAACTTTCCTCCAACCTCTCCTCTTCTCAATTTGTTGCTCCTTAACCGAAACTCCATTTTCGTTGTTTTCAGGTTCGTATTCGCTCGCCCTTCCGGAAAACGGTGTTTCGTCGTTTCGTGTAACGGAACGACGATTAGCCGTCTGCGTAACGGTTCCATACTGAGTCGTTTTCCCTCCGCGCTGCCGAGCGGCGCCAGGAGAAAAGATTCCGGTTCTTCTCAGTCTTACTCTATATTGGATTGCATCTTTCACGAGGTTACTACTTCCCTAACTGAATGGATGTTTTTGTTTTTAATCTTTAAACTTTTTAATGCTAGTGTTGAGTGTTGACTTGTGTTGTGTGTGGATTTTTGGGGGTGGTAGCTGGATCAGACCTATTACGTTATTGACATGGTTTGTTGGAGGGGTTACTCTCTGTCCGATTGCACTGCCGAGTTTCGGTTCTTCTGGTTGAATTCAAAGCTTGCAGAAAGTGGTGCTTGTGAACCTCCTTCTTATTATCACAAGTATAGGTTCAGTTTGGTTCCGGTGTATGGTTGTGACTCGAATGGTCTTCAAGCTGCTTATTCGGCACCGGTGCCTTTTGTCAAAGATGGTCTTCTTTTTTATAACAAGTAATTAGTACTGTTTCATTATGTGTTTTGTCTTGAAGCAAACCTTTCTGTTAGTGCCCAGTGCCATGGATTGTTTTGCCAAATTGTTAAGAACCATTATGCGATAGCTTCTCCCGTAAGCTACAATTGGCTTCATATAAGTTAAAATCGCCTTTTTGAGAAGCTATAATGAGATAACTTCAAGATTTACTTATACATAGACTACTTTTAACTTATGAAAGAAGTTATTTTATTCTTTCTTCTTATAAAGAAGTTTATCTTTCAGTGGTTATTTCAACTTAAGTCATGGTTCTTTTTGGTCGTATAACTTGTTGTGTGGAATGGGATATTTGTTATTAAACCTGCCTCTATTTTCTCATTTTAGGCAAGTATTTTGGGTTGATTTTTTGCTTTGATGTTATTTTTAGGCATGCTCACTATCAGGCAGGAATTACGCCATTAGCATTAGTTTGGAAGGATGAGAACTGTAGTCAATATGTTATGGACACGGACAGTAAAGGACAGGTTCCGAACCAACAGCAGGTTTTTCCCTTGCTTCCTTTTCATCTTATCATTGTTTTGCTTTCCATGCCTTTTCTTTGCTGCTTATATTTATATTTATATTGTTTGCTTTTGTGGGTTTCTAGACTTCAGATTGAAAATTGTATGTATGGATCACTGGTTCCCCTTGTTGAGCACTTCAAGAAAAAAATTTCTTGCTCCATGTTCATTGCAGCCATCTACCGTCTAAGAAAATTGTTAATCATGATCTGGAAGCAAAACTGTTTACGAAAGGTGATACCAATGCAGACATGCGGTTGCTTTGATACAGTTTTAGGTTGCTTATAGATGTAGAGAAGATACTCTGTGTGAGCATTTGCACTTCTAAATTTTTTAGGCATCTAGTTTGTTGTTTTATCTCCTGATGCTACAGAAATAGGAGAAACTCGCCCGAGTATTTCACAAGTCCCTAGACATCTACTAAGTTCAAGTTTAAGCCGACTTCAATTCCCTCTTTCCTTCTGTTTAGAATGGAAATTATCATTGTGTTATGAACATATGATGGCTTAACATTGGCTATTATACTTTTTTTTTAACTTAGTTGCACTGGTTCTCCCTAATAAATTTATAATGAATGTACCAGAAAGTGGCTTGAATCTTGACAATTTTTTTTGAAGACTTTAAAACTGAGAAAAAGATATAATTACATTCAGTGTTCTAATTTTATTTGACATCAGATACTTAGCTTGCAAAGTCATAGATCGAGATGTTTTTTTGTTGTGCACATTCATGTTACATTTTAGATGGTCAAATATGAGATGAAAAACGCGATTGTATAATTGCTTGGCTTCACGAAATTTAGATTTAATTTTGTGTTAGCCTTGATACAGCAGTAAAGTTGCTTCCTTATGGACTTGGGAGGTCATGGGTTCCAATCCTGGAAACAACCCCTCTCTGTTTGTGGTTTTGTACATCAATCCTCCTTAGATTCCATCAGGGGGAAGCAGTGTGCACTAGGTTGCCCTTTTTGTTAACGAAATATGTGTTTTCTTCATCTGCATCTCTAGAGGTTTAGGCAAGCATAGTTTTGGAGATTATAACAATGGTAAGAAATATTAGTTAAGGAAACATTACGCTTTTAATTCAAAACTGATTGTGGAATGTTGTTATTTTTTAACTGATTATTTAAAACACGAGGCTGACCAGAGTTTAAGACTGTAAATTTCATCCTCCCAAAATCCACTGCCCTATATTTGAGAAAGCCTTATGAACTAGTGCGTATCCCTCTGATCAGTTCATACTTGGTATCAAACCTTTTAGAAAGACACCTTCAACAACTTTATTATGCAAAATAAATTACATAAATCTAACTATTAAATTATGTGATATTATCTTATAAACTTGATCTACTTTATAAGAAATTTAAATCTACCGGTTGAATTGATAAAATTTACCTTTTGTAATAAGTTATTTAAAGACTCTTTATGTATAGCAGGTCTAAAATATAATATTTTTTAAATGCATGTTATCCATTTACTTGAGCATTAAAGATACGTCGTAGTTGACATATGTGATATTTATCATATTGCTTAATCAGTTTACCTGCCTTTACAAACAGGTGGTTTTGGAGCTTCAAGAAGATGGACAACTGACCACTTCGGATGATCCTCCTGTCGTATTTGGCTGTTTAGATGGAAGCTTTATACAACAGGTTTGTTTCAAAGAGGTTTCTATATGACTCTAAAATTGGCATCTCTTGCATAATCTAGTTATGACTTATGTGGCTCAAACAATTGACACTATCTGCCACTTCATAATCTTACATCAGTCCCTGAAATTAGATTTTTTTTACACCACTTAAGTGATACAAGTGATTGACTGTGAAATATTAATTCTGGATGGGATAGTATGTTAGAGTTCGAGTCATGAAAATTATAAATAAAAAAGCTCGAAATTTAGGCATGACACTCACTTTTTAATTTATTGTTTAGTGTTTACTAAATAACTGGTATTTAACTTCAATTTTGCAGTCAGGGCTGCATTCAGGATGCTTTATACGGTTTTCAATTGGGGAGGGAGGATTGATTTTGATGGATGGGAAGCTTGAGAAAGCTGATCTACATTATCTTGGCAAGGCCAACCGAGCTCGTGGTTCTGCTGATAGTTTCTCTAAGGTTGTAAGGAAATATTTCAGCACAACGCCAAAGTTTTTGCAATTTTTCCTTTCATTTAAGGACTAAAATTTTACTCTGGATGGATTATAAATGAATGTGAAAAATGTGACAATGTTAGGAAACAATTTTAAGGGAATATAATTTACTTACCTACCAATTTAGTTGTCCAAAGATTTAATTGACATCAATTTGAAGTTTTTAACATTAATATGTCTTCAAAAGATTAGTAGTCAAGTCAAATTTAACTTTATTACGATGTACAGTAGTTTGCTTGACAGAAGAACTGTGGTGATGTCACTTCTAATCTTTGGAAGACTTATTTAATGTCACAATCTTTGGAGGAATAAATTAGTAGTTTGGTTTAATATAATTATAATAAGAATAGATATACCATTTGATTTTTGGTTAGATTCTACCTACTGCCTTCACTCTAATAATTAGTGCTTAATTATGACTAACAAAAATTCAAGGATTTGGGTTTTTGGTTATTTGAGGATTCAGTTTAAGGGTCTTATATTTATACCTTTATGCTTTTGTTTTTTCTCATTTGTTGCTGACGATTAAGAGGCGCTGATGTGCGATAGTTGAGTGTTTGTTTCTGGTGATGTACGTTGTTTTGAGCTGATTTTTATGTGGGTCCCATGGTGCAAAGTTTATTTGTTGTATTGGTGAGATTTGAATAGAAAGCCAGGTTGACTTCTAACTTATAGGTTAAGAGGTGACATAATTGATTATGGTGAAGACATAATTGATTAGTATTATTTGTTTACATCATCAATTATGAGATTTTTTCTTCGTTTTTTTATTATAATAATAGATAATTACTAATAATAAACAGTTATAAATAAAATTATGACTAATAAAAAATCATCACTTTTCACTTATTTCCACTCTTTCACTTCAAATAATCTCCTTTTTCATTTATATCTTTTCTTTTATTTCCTTTTCCATTTATTCACATTCCATCATTCTATCCAAACAAAGTGTTAGTGTTGTTGGATATTTCCCTTGTAAAAATATTAATGTGTCTAGTTTAGATGCTTTATGAGTGGTAAATTATTCACAGGTTTAACTATGTTAAGGTTTATCCTCTCTTTTCCTCTTCTCATTTTTGTTCTATTTTACATAGTGCCTTGCGATTATTCTGTTATTGCTATGATCTGTCAAAAAGTTTATAATTTCTTCAACCGCTTGTTACTTGCGATGATTCCTTTTTTTTTTTTTTATAAAGAAAGAATTTATTAAGAAAGAAAAGAGATGCAAATTCAAGAGGATAAGGTATCTTCAAAAACTAATCCAAGACATTCTTCCTGAAAAGACCTTTAGCTGAATACCACAAGAAAGATAGGCAGGCAAACAATTCTATCCCCAATGAACTCCAAAAGTGTCACTTGACCAGTAGTAGTATTAGCATTTCTTTCCAACCACACACACACTGAACCCATTTCCTTTAATTTATGTTATGGATTACAGAATCTGTTTAGTACTGCATAGTGGTAGTTTAGCTAGAAATTTTTGTAGGTTTTCTCAATTCTTGGCAAAAGAAAATGTCAGTTTCCTGAGAGAAGAATTTATGAAATTGATTTTTTTTGTTGCTTGTGACTTTTTTCTAATATTCGTTTGAGACTGACCCGTAAATGCTCAGCTTGGAAATGCAGGAGTTGAACAATTTTATCTAATTGATTTGCTTATTTTGCTTGTCAATCTGATTTTGGAGGTTCTGCTTACAACAATGCTGCAATTTTACACTTTCAGGTTATGTTCCAATACAGTATTCGACACTCCCCCTTAAAAATGGATGTTTTGTTGGAATCTGTCAGCTCACCAGTTGATCAAGAAAGCAAAGCTTGTGATGTTGAGATGGATGGTTGATTGGGAATGAATGCACTATAGATTGCATCAGTTTTTTATCCTGAGTGCAATGTCACGTTAAATTTTTGGTTCACAAGGAATCTTGTTTCTGTGAAAGCTTGAATAATTTATAGAGGATTCAGAAGATTGACAGGTACCAACGTGCCGAGATACAGGGTTATGATAACCATACCTAAGCTGTGATCTGTAAACGAGATTTCTTCTGCCCAGATGGAAGGAGTTGTGCATACGCAATAAAGTTATCATCTTGTGTCTGGTTCATTTGATACTGGTAGCCTGTCATTGCATTTGATCAAGTTATCCTTGTAGCATATGAATTGTACAGTCTATTATAAATTTAAAGTTGAATTCACTACACCTATGTCAGGTTATTTGCCAGATTTCCTGTCTTACACTTCAAAACACTATTACTTTAAATTTATCATCATGATGATATTTGATCTGATTGGGACTTATTGACCACTTCTCAATTTTTTTCTAATACTTCTAACTTTGAAATTTTAGTAGTCCACATGTTATTATTAGAATTAGTATTAATTCATTATTATGTAAACCTATTCTAGCTTAAAGCGAGTCTAATTTATTTACAAAAATTTGTCTTGTAAGAAGACCAAAAGAAAGAACATATGATGCTTTGGTTTATGCTCAATCTTTCTTCTGTTGAGGTCCTTCTGGCATTTGGTGGAGCCTTGTCTTGAATGCTAAGATGACTGATCAAAGTGTGAAGTGTTTCTTTTGTCTTTGGTCATCTGCTTAGCTATTTGGGTTGTATCACTTTAGTATCATTACCAAGTTGCACGGATGAGTCAACCTCGCAGGGAATCCCAGAACCTATTAGGAGATACCCTTGGCGACTACTTTGGTCCTTTTAGAAGGGTTGAAATCGGATAACACCCCTTTACCTAGAGAAGGAACACCTTTCTCGGATCGAAGCGCCTTGAAGTTAAAACCCTTAACCCATGAGTTTTGCATGCAGAAAATCAAAGTCAGAAAGCATGGATAGAAGGCATGAAAAAAATCTTAAGACTCGGGTCTTACCCTTGGAAGAGGCAATAGGGTCCTTAACCAAAGGCATCTTTAGAAGACCTCGACTATTGATAGGTCGGGGAAAACCCTTAAGGACAGAGATGTCCGACTTCTACTACTCATTAAGAAGGTGTTCAACTTTGAACTTAAACTTGTAGAGTTTTTGCCAATATAAAGGAAATTTAACAAAACCATCAATGTGGTAAAAGATCCTCCTCCTAGGGTCTTGAAACCTTTGAAGGAGGAGTAGATGGTGAAGAGAGAACCGAGTTAGGCACCATTCAAAGACACCCATCGACCTCGGGGTTTTGATTTAACTCATAAAAGTACATAAACTTATTCACAATAGGTTGTATGTGCAAATATTCACAAAGCAGTTGAAATGACTTAAAAAATGCCCAACTGTTAGGGTGAAGTTGGATTGAGGCTATGTTCATCATGGTTAGCATCCAACCTTCGAAGGAGGTTAATGGAAACACAAACATAAGTAAAGCTCAAACCATCTCAGGTAAGACTCAGATAAACCCTATCCTCTGCATTGCAAGCTTTTTTCTTAGCGTACTTCTTCATCCTATCGGTAGAAAAACTATGAACACTAACTAGCTTTTCCACAAGACAAAGAGAGGTAAACTCCGAGGGATACACATGTACCTCACCAGAAACCTAGAGGTAATTTTCATAGGGTATGGGAGTAAATATATCCTTGTGTTTCTTAAAAACCTCATTGGAAATCGCACCTTGTTTGGTCTGCCTCCCTTCCCCACAATCCCTTAGAACAATAGAAGTTGAAGGATGATTTACAAGGCAAAGACTCCCTCCAAGCGGTTAGACAAAGTCTGAATCGACAAAGACTCACTATATAAGGGGTTCTGGTTATGAGGGGACGAAAGGGAACTATCAGAGGAAGCATAAGGTATAAATGAAGAGGCCATGAGAATGTATCTAATGCGAAAAGCAAAGACCTTACAGAGGAAGAAACTGTGTGAAAAAAGATGGTTACATGGGAAGTGCTACGAAGAAGAAATGAAAACAACAAAAGAGAAAGTGAAAACTATAAAAGCGCCAAAAATGTCTATTCAAAAGACGTCAATAAATGATTTGAGAAGAGGAATACTCGTGTCAAATTAAGGAGATGTGATGTTAACTGCCACGACAATGATGCGTTGTCACGAAAAGAAAACTCCTATACATATCTATTATTATTATTTCAAAAATAAATAATATAGGCGGAACAACCTACTCGGCTTGTTAAAACCAAACCACCTCTCCCAACCATCACCAGGCACATTAGGACATGAATCTGAATGCTCAATAACTCGTTCATCCTTTGGTTTCTCATCACCAAATTATCACATCGACTTCTGAGCTGGGGGGACTTGTGTACCTACCTGCCTTAAGATTGGAAATGTCAAAGAGCTCAGGTGATACATCCCCTAATTGAGTCTTCATTGTCATTAATGGCAATTTTGAATAAAATGACCTATTTAATAAGTCTTTACTGATGATCGACTATTTATGAAGTAATAAATAACAATCATATGGACAACCCAAGCGTTGCTACCTAAGAAATCTATAAAAATACCTACTTTTCAGGGAGGGAGTACAATTTATTTTATTTTATACTCTTAACTCTTATACCGTTAAGAACTTATCATCACATTTGTACTTCTACTGACTTAAACATTAAGAGAGTCTTTTCCAAGTGAATTTCTCATTTTTATTGAAAACCAACTGAAAGCTCGCTCCCTGAAAAATACCCAATCTTCACCCTTCGAATTTATTTTCAATAGAAAAATTAAAATTCATAATAAGAAAACAAGTTACAATAAATTAGTAGTCAAGTTTATTTTGTTAGAGTATTTATTGTATGATGTCATTACTTTTATTTTGACTTCTAGGCCCAAAACTTGTAATCTTCCTTTTTATGCGTAATTATTTGTATACATCAAAATAGACTCAATCTAATAAACCGATTTAAATTTTTCATAAAATAAATTACAGACTAAGAAAATTATTACCTAAAGTGAATTTGATGTTTTTTTTTATCTGGTTTGTTTAATCTGTTAGCTTAAATAAATTTATGCCAAGCCTATTCATTTTATAAAATAATTTTTATATTTAAAAAATAAGAATAATATTATTTTTGTAGGACACATATTAAGGAATTTATATTTTTATACCACATAATTATATCTAAAATTAAAATTTGATAATATAACTTAAAATTTAAAATATATTTGATTTTTTATTTTGTTATTTGAAAAAAATAAAAATGAGTAAAAATGATTCCTTGACCCAAAATAGAGTCGAACTAGAAAAAAAAATTACAACCTATTTGGAAAATGAATTAGATCACTTTAAAATAAATATTTTAGTCGAATCAGATCATTTGATAACTCTGCTAATAGTCGATGATATATATTACTCTAATATAAAAAATTAAGGAGCTAAATTTTTATGGAGAGAAAAAAAGTATTTTTGTAGATAATATAAGGCTTTTTTTTAAAATAAGTTATATATTCCAGCCTATTTGTTTTAATCACGAATTAATTAACATGGGACAATGAAACGGGTATTTTAATTTAAAATGCACGTTTCAATTTAAAATTGTCATAATTGTTTTTTAAAAAATTGCAATTTGATTTTTATATTTAAAATATGCTTTTAAAAATATTGTTCTTAATGTTTTAACACTTAAGGATTGGATGTCCATATTAAATCTTTTAAAACATTATCAATAAATTGGTATTTAATTAAAAATAGTATTATGTTAATATGTTATAATAAAAACCTTAGTGTAGGCTAAAATAATGCAATGCACTTCACTTTCTTCGTGGTAAATTTATAATAAGGAAACTTGATTTTAGTGGTTACTTGTTTAGTCTTCGTCTTCGTCTGATACAAATATGAGATGAATACTGAAACGAAAATACGTATAGTATCTAAAATAATTATATATTATATAATTATGAATTATATAAATTGACAATAAAGATTTATGTGCATAAGTTGTTTCAGATTATTTTTTGAAGCAGAAAGATATTTTTAATGACTGGTTCAAAAGAATTTGTTTCTTATTTTTATAATTATAATAAAAATTTATGAGTTTTTAGAAAATTAATATATTTTTTTTTAAATTGTATTAGAACCGTACTAGAATTATAAGAAATCCAACAAATAATTTTTGAATTAAACACTTAACATATGCATGTCCTACAAGTCTCATATGAGTGTCGGTGTCTATGACACGCAATTTAAAAGAAGTGTCTAAGCTTCATAGGTCTTGATAGCATTTTGGTATAAAATTTCCTTTCCCAGTAGCACTGTTCTGTATTCTAATCTAAAACATAATTGTGCCTCACACGTTTAAAGACTGATAATTGAGGAAAGAGAGAAAATTAAGAATTGATTAGAGCAGGTTTTGTAACCCGTGACACAAGGAAATTGAAATAATTCAACATTTAGAAATAAAAAAAATAAAACTTTATATAGTTTAATATAAAATAACTACAAGTAAAG
>Ga0123341_1004520_pt1 | contig 12222 bp, 5 predicted proteins | sample Turbeapinknodule_FD_89959 | JGI IMG/M metagenome (GOLD analysis project Ga0123341, IMG submission 89959) | Root nodule microbial communities of legume samples collected from Mexico - Turtle bean Mexico pink nodule | ecosystem: Host-associated > Plants > Roots > Nodule | place: Mexico: Nepantla... | reverse complement strand
TATATATATATATATATATATATATATATATATTCTATACAATATTAAAGAGATTATTTCTCTTACTTTAGTTTCATTAACCTAGTGGTAAGGTATGGGAAAAGAACAAGACTATAAGATGAGTAGTTAGTATTTAGTGTGACTTAATTATAATTGATAAGTTTTGTCCACAGAGTTTAAGAGGCATAGTGTAATGTAATACAGTAGTGGCTAATGGATAGAACATTGATTACATGGTTTGATGAAAGTGATAGGAAGTGAAAGCATTCATGAATGAATACACCTGTGCCACCTGCTAATTTCCAGCCATATATGCTACTTATATATAGTTCCATTTCAACTACTCCTTTCGTTTTCTTCCCAACTACAAAAAGAGAAATTGGAAAAAACAAAAACCTTCTCTGTGCATATATACCTATTCATTCTATTTCTCCAAATGTGTTGCAGCAGTAAATACAAGTTCCAGTTCAACCATATGCACAACCTAAACTGCTGTTACTTCTCACTTTTCATAGGTAGCAGTCTTTATGAGATGATAATGTTGGTAAGACTGGATTTTTCTTAATAATTTAATGACAGTTTTATAATGGATAATAAAATTTATTAATATATGTTCCTACCTTAACCCCGATAGATAACATTGTTAAAGTCAATTATCGCATTCGAGGTATTGTCTGCTTTGGAGATTGATGCTTCGTCACAGTTTTGCCCTTAAAATGTGTCTGAGAGAGTTGAGGAAGAAAGATGTATTTAAACTGTCCTTAGACTCAACTCCTGAGCGATGTGAGATTATATTGGTGTCGTCTATGGGGATCATAAAGGCTTTCCCTTAACTCTCGACTGGGGACTTGTTCCGATACCGCCAATATATAGTCTCACATCGCTTAGGAGTCGAGGTCAAAGACAATTTAAATACACCTTCATCCCTCAACTTTCTGAGATGTCTTTTAAGAACAAAACCATAACGAAACATCAACCTCCAAAGCAGACAAACAATACCTTAGATGCTAGTGATTGATCTAGCTATTGAGCTTGAGATAGAAGAATAGAGTATTGAAAAGGTATCAAAGATCAAAGTATTTAATGACACATCATTTACATGTTGTAGATTGTAATTGTCAAGTAGAAATCCCATGTATCCATTAAGATTAGTAATCATTGAGAAGAACTTATAAATAAAAGAATTCAAGGTTATATTGAGAAGAACAATGCCTACTGACTGATAGAGTTCTTTCATCTTTTAAAACCATTTACTTTACCTTCTAGAAATTATATTTATGTCCATTAACTTTTAATCTTTTTACCATTTTTTGATCATACATTTTTCTATAATTTATATTTCTACTTTGTCTTTATATATATGTTCAATATATTATTTTAAGTTTACATGCATTCTTTAATATTATGAGATTATGTTTCTACGTTGTCTTTATATATTGATTAATATTAAATTTCTTAAATATATTTAAAAAAATATAAGATTATCTGGAATGGCATTAACAAATACCGGAAATAAACTCTAAAGAATAGTTAATAAGAGAAAAAAATAATTACTTACTTTCCAAAAACATATTTCAGGGGTAACATGTTTTTTAGGCAGGGAAGTGTTTTTTTTTTTCTTCTAGGTACCTCAAGTTTGCAAAGTATTTGAGTTTTGGTCTTTGGTCAAGGAAGTTAGATATCTAAAAAAATATTTCAATGTCTAAGTTAAATCTTATAATGTTGTAGTGAAAGTAATAAATATTATTCAATACATATATTAATACATATATTTATTTGATAAGTACGTATTTTTAGTATTGTAGTGGGGACCTTTTGATTAGAACAAATTATCAAGTTAATATGGATATTAGGATAACATTTTTGTATTATAATGATGCTAATTATATTATACAAAGGATGCTCGATAAATTTGAGAATCATTTCGTCCACATCAACCGAATGAACTTAGATTATCTTCGATTATAAGTGTACAATTGTTTTAGGCCAAAGGAATATCGGCACCGTACAATACAACATCATTCATAACCAATGCTTTATGCAAATTTTAGAAAGGTTATAAAATTAATAATATATCCTAAAAGGTCATGATAACATTTTGGTAAAAGTTTATTTATATAAACTCACATTTCTTTTATTCGTGTGGGGACGTGCGTTGACAATTGATAGTTTCATCAATCGATTTTAACATGAGAACTAAAATTTATAATATTTACTATTAATTATTTTTTCCTTTCATTACATTTATTTATTTCTCTTATTTTTTAATCCAATCTATTACTTTCTATATTTACTTTATGTTTTGCTGATAATTTAATTTTTGTGTTTCTATATTTCTCAACTATTTTTATAAATCAACTCTATTTTGGGTAGACCTTAATTCCGCAAAATAATAAAGATGAATTTGTTAACCATACTACCCGATTCAATTATTCTTTTTTTAACGGTCAGGCACCATGCATACTCTACTTATATATTAGTTCTATTTATTAGTGGTTAAATGAATATTAAATAAATAAATTTTATCTGTTTTCTCTTTCTATGTCTTTCACTCATTCTCTCTCTTATTCACATTCACATAGTATTATTTTTTTTATCAGCAATAAATTAGTGAAATAAAATGAGACATTTTAGGGGTGTTTCAACCCATATACAAAAAATAACGTTCGTAGCTTAAACAAACAAATATGTAAGACAAAAAAAGGATAAAGCTGTTAACACAGAGCTTGAGCTATATAGGGTCCCCTGTCCCGCATCAAGCGTGGTCTGCATAGGAACTTTCACATCGTATCATGAGCTAGTTTTTTTTACTCATGGTTTGGTCTTCCACTTCTTCTTATGAAGTTCTTCCCTCCCCTACCAAAATGGCTTATGCTTCTATTCAACAATTTACAATCTCTATCCGTCTTAAACTTAACGAAGATAATTTCATTCTCTGGCGTTATTAAGTTCTTGCCATTATCCGTGGTCTTAAACTCTTGTGACTAGTCAGATTATCAATGTACTTCCTTCTCCTGTCATACAAGGTAAGACTCCTCATGAACTTCTTTTTCATAAGAAACATGGTTATACTAAATTCAGAAGCTTTTGTTGCGCTTGTTATCCTCTCCTTCGTCCATATAATCAACAATAGTTATATTTTAGCTTTTCTTGTTGTTTATTTCTTGGCTATATATAGCTTATGTAACAAAGGCTACATTTGTCTTTCTTCTACTGGTAAAACACATATATCTCGCCATGTTGTTTTTGCCAAAATCTGATGAGGATCATGTGTCTTTAAATGCTGGTCCTATTTTAACTATGCTTCTTACATCTACTACTCCTACAGTTGTTTCTTATCATATTGCTCTACCCACCTCACCATTACCAAATCACACATCTTCACTTTCTTTCACCACCACAGATACTACTATTTTTTTATCACGTCAAAATCATGACCACTCGCACAAAGTTTGGCATCTTCAAGCCAAAAGTACATACTGCATCCATGGTCTCTATTCATTCTTAACTTGTTAATCTCAAAGTTGCTCTTCATTCTTCTCAATGGAATCAAGCCATGCATGATGAATATCGTTCTCTGATCACCAATGGAATTTGGACTTTGACTTCTCTGCCCCCAGGAGCAAACATTGTTGGGTGCAAATGGATTTTTAAGAACAAGTATAATACATATGATACGTTTCAACGACACAAGGCACGATCTCGTGGCAAAGAGGTACAATCAAACTAAAGGACTTGATTGCTTAGAGAAGTTTAGTCCTGCCATCAAGTATGCTACCATCAAAGTGGTGTTTGCTCATGTCATTTTTGCACAATGGAAAATTCATCAAATTGATGTCAATAATACCTTTTTAAATGGTGATATGCATGAGAATGTCTACATGCAAAAACCACCAGATTTTGTAACTTCCAATTCTCATCTAGTTTTTAAGCTTATCAAAGCTGTTTACAACCTCAAACAAGCACCTCGTTCATGGTACCAAAAGCTAAGTATCACCTTTCAACATTTTGGTTTTACTTTCACAACTAATGATCCATCACTGTTTATTCGATTCACTCACTTTTGTTCATTGTTTATTCTCATATATATGTAGACGATATTGGATTCGTGTCTGCTAATGTCAAGGCTTTTATTTCCACTCTTAGTTATACTTTTTCTCTAAAAGATCTTGGTCCTATACATCACTTCCTTGATATTGAAGTATCCATGCTTATGATGGAACTTTGCACTTGTCGCAACAACACTATATTCAAAATCTTTTGCAACGAACAAACATGGTTGAGTCCAATCCACAACCTACACCCATTATCACCTCCTTAAAGTTTTTCATGATCCCCAAATCAACAATAGGTGCTCTTCAGTATGTTCTTATTGCCCGTTCAAAACTTGCTTTTTCTGTGAATAAGGTAACCCAGTTCATGCACAATTCTCATGATCATTATTGGAAGGCAGTCAAGTAGATCTTAAGGCATCTCAAAGGTGCATTAGATCAATGTCTCATTATCAACTGTAGCAACAATACCAATATTGAGGGCTTCTGCTACTTAAATTGGGCTAGTGATATAGATGACAAAAAATCAATAACAGGCTACTGTGTGTATTTTGGCACAAACATAGTCTCATGGTCCTCACACAACCAAAAAGCAATTTCAAGAAGTATCACTGAAACAGAGTACCATGAGATTGTTGTTGTATTGGCTGATATTTATGGCTTCAATCGTTATTATCTGAACTACGTATCTGCCAAAAAGTTTACCAAAAAGTTTATCAAACAACCTTGGAGCTATTATCCTCTCTTCTAACCCTGTGATGCACTTCAGGTCAAAGCATTTTGACATAGAAATCCATTTTGTACGTGATCAAATACAACGCAAGCACATCTCTTTGACTCATATTCATGCTCGTTTTCAAATTGGTTGATGTATTCACAAAACCCATTTCTGGTCTTAGTTTTAGCTATATTCGCAATAAACTTATGGTTAAGAAAAATTCCATCATAAGTTTACAGAGGAATGTTAACCATACTACCTAATTCAATTATTCTATGTAATTATCATGCACCATATATACTCTACCTATATATTACATTATCTATATAAGTGATTTAGGGAATATTAAATAAATCAATTTTATCTATTTTCTCTCTCTCTATATCTTCCATTTTCTCTCTCTGACTTGATTAATAATAATAAACTGTACTCCTTTAATTCTATCTTAGTGATTGAAATTTGTTATAAATAGCTTAATTTTTTGTAATTGAAATTTATATTCATCAATAAAGTTGAACATTTGTACTATCAACATGATTGTTTATAATTGCTATTGGTGTACCGTCACTTATTTATACTTATAAGAAAACATTTAAGCCAAAATATATTATGAGCGAATATTTAATTTGATTTAAAAAATATTATTTCAAAAGTATTATATTTCTATGTCTCCATCAATGAGTAGTCTAAATTGAATTAGAAAGCCAGCTATGAATCTTTAAATGCTAAAGCCAAACTGTTACAATCAATCTTTTGAGAGATAATAACATATAGAATGCAATTGCAAGGGACCCAGTTTCACTTGCCCAGCCACATGTTCATCCCTAGAACAAGATCATATCATAACCATCCATTGGATCTTTCTCAAACTCCACACCCTCTCTATTTAACCACCCCAAGTCTCATCCAATATTTAGGACTTTCTCTCCTTTGCACTCTCCTTTCACTCCATCCCTATAACCCAAAAATCCTACTTTCTCACACCTTCCAATACTAAAAACTACTTGCTCCAAGTAACACAATGAACAAGCTTGGTGTGGTTGTTCTGCTACTTGCTCAAATCTTGGCACTTCATGTCACTGCTCACGAGTCTCATCAGGGACAGGCTCCACTCCCAGTGTTGAACCCTTTTGAGCATAAAACTCAAACACAAGTTCAGCTTCACGATCAGAAGACTGATAACAAAGTTGCCGTTTCTGGTGCCACAGAACATGAACCATCATCAGAAGAGAAAAGTGATGAGCCTAAATCAGCTGAGGCTCCACAGATTCGAAGGCTGGGAAAGCACCATTCCACTGACAAGTCAGTGGCAGGTGGAGGTGTCATCATTGGAGGGCTTGTTACTGCCATCTTTGCTGCTGTTTTTTGCTATATTCGGGTTACTAGGAGAAGGGACACTCGTTACTGATCTAAATCTAATCACTGATATCTTCTTCAGTTATTTCAATCTTTTTTTTGTTCTTTGGATTTTTTTTTCTTCCTTACAATTAGATTGGGAAGTATATAGTGAATTATATTGGAACATAGATATAGACTAAAATGCTGCAGCAGCAACTCATCATCATATTCGTGTGATATTGTTCATATATTTATATAGACCAATACTCTAAAGTTTTAACATTGACCTGTAATCATAAATAGTTTGAGATAGTAAAACTTTTAATTTAAATATTAGCTACCTTAACTCTTAAATGCGAACACTAAAATTGTTTCTGATTGATTTTTATCCTAACTAAAGATTTCTATAAGTATGTGAATGTAACACCTGTGAGAATGAGTGCTCCTCATCTTCTTCTCTATGTACTCTGTCTGTTTCATGTTCTGTTTTTTTTTGTTCTTTTCCCACTTCTAACTTTTCTGAGAGAACAAAATGGATGGAGCTCAAATAACATCACAGCATTCCCTCAGGGAAGTAAAAGAAAAGTGGCTAACATACCTGCTTTACCTCTTTTTACCAAAGAATCTGTTCAACACCCCTGGCTTTTTTCCTAATGAGGAATGCATAAAAAACTAACATTGTTTACAATAACCAATTCAATTGGTATCTGTTATTGAATTATAAAGTATTTTTTATTGAAAGTAGCTTTATGATGTTGGGTAAATGGTGGTTTTACTTTTATAATTAACATGTTGTATAGATGTAGTGGTGTTCATATGGTAATCTTCTTGTTGGGGAGTCTTATCCAATAGGTTTTCATGCTTTAGATAAAGAATGAAGAGAGTGGTATTTAAGAAAAAGAAGATCAGTTTCTGTGTTTGATAATAGAAGCAACTATTAGATGAAACCTCACAGAAGCAACTAATGCTATTCCTATTTACAATAAATTATTTGACAAAAATTAAAGGGCACTGTCCTCTACAAAAGGTTATATGATCCCTTGATTTTGGTGAATTGTTTTAGTTGTCCAAGATGCAGGGTAAAGTATCCATTTATACTTTTCAGCAAAGGTCGGTGGTTCAAAGACTTTGCAATGGAACACTTCTCTAGTTTTGGTTTTTTCATTTTGGAAATAAAGAGGAAGATGCTAGCTAAGCAAGTACCTTAAGACTAGCAAAAGAGTTCCAGCTGCTTCACAATTTGGACAAATTTTTATTTTAAGTAGGCACAGTCTTCTATTCTGATGATCTAGCATCTGTTAAAAAAAAACTTGTACAATTTATAAATAAATAAATTCAAGATAATTATTAAAAAACTAACAAATTTACATATTTAATTTAAATTATTTTATATTTTACTTATATATATATACACTATGTTTCAATAGATTTTAATTTATCTTAACATGTCCTTTTGATGAAATAAAAAAAAATAGTTTTACAGCACCACCTCTTTAATGTCTCACTTAAAATGCTTAAATAAATTGAAATTTATTCAAATCTTTAAATAAGAATAATTTTGTCAAATGATTTATTTAATTAATAAATTATTTTAAGAATGATGTATATCATAAAAGAAAAATAATTTACCAAAGAAAGTAATATTATTCATAAACATTTGGTATATTTTATTGGTATTAGTTTTTATTCATTTATTATTTATTGCTTATTATACTCATGATGAGCAGCTCGTGTAAAAACTAATCGTAAGGACATTGTTAAAAGACCAATGTTGTACAAACCAGGTGAGTGTAACTGACACATTGTTATAGTAGATTTTATTATTAACTAGATAATAATATAACTATTCAGAAAAAAAACATATTATAGATTGAGGTATAATAGTAGTTATTTGTGCAGGAGAAACAAATCTTAATAAGTTACTAATAACACTCTATATCTAATTTGCTTTCCTAACGTGATAATGTGTTAAGATTTATTTGATGTAAGAAACATACTAAAATCTTACAATTTTAAAACAATAATGTAAAAATTCTAGAGAGAACAATGGTTAGTAAATATCAAATATTAACTTAATAGAACAATTGTAATTATCGGTAATATGTAAAAAATATATATTTAAATTTGATTTTCTTGAAATCAGAATTTGTCTTTTCTATGGTATTGGACAATTCAAAATTAATAACCTTTAGTTAGTAATTTACACTATCTTCCCTCTTAAGGAAAACAAAATGTTAGTCAGATTTAATATCATAATAGACAACTTTTTTTTTATGAATACATGAAAAGTATGTGACTATAGATTAGTACTTCTTCCTTTGATAGTGATCTCTTCCTTGTTAAGTCACCAAGAAAATCACAATGAGTAAACTCCATGAAAATATTTTAGGTAATAAAACATCTTTCCATGGTGAATTAATAAAAATAACATTGAAGAATTTCTTTGCAACGATGAATGACTTAGACATTTGTTTCTCTTTTTTGGGCTAGAAAAATTTAGAAGAAAAATTATTTGAAGTCTTCACAACAAAAACCTTCCAGTTACATTTTTGCCAAATAATTACATATGAGAAAAAAATATATTAATATTAAACGCAACAAACCTTTGATATTCTTTTTGCATGAAAGGATGGTTGAGAAGCACTCAGTGGTCCATCTTTGTCTACAATCCTTCAAAACACTTGCTTACAAATTTTGTTGAATATTTTATTTTCACTGTTTTGGTTCTGAGCTTAGGTGGTATGAATGAACAATTGGCCTGTTTCTTCCTACATTCCATAAAAAATTAAAAGATAAAAATAATCATGGGCGGTTTTAAATAAACCTACCATAGGCGTCTCTCCTCTTCTCTGCCTTTTTTTTCTTGAACTGTTCAGTTAGGATTTTTTGCCATTTTTGTGCACTTTCAGTAGATAAACATATACTTTTATCATTTCGGAGCCGTTGTTCATCAAAGAAAAAAGGTAAGGTTTTTTTTTTTCCAAAATCGCTAATCCAGAATGTTTGTGAAAATGGTAAATCTGGAAAGCATTAGAGGAGTGCAAGCAATCTAAGAATAAAATTTCATAACATGTTTCTGGAATAGGCTTTTCGGCTGGAATACCTTTCTTCTCAATAACAATGTTATTCCGATCGAAACTTCAATACAACTTTGAATAAGTATGCATGAATAGAATTTTGAAGCTAATAGAAAAAAGAGTATTGAACTGGCAAGTTATTGTATAAAACTATTGAAATTCTTATAGGTAATTCGGTTTGGGAGTTATATTTGAAGTTTGGATACAGTGCTTGTCATGGATGAACTGATAACTCAATAAATATTGAATAGTTGGCTTTAAAAATGTTATTTTTGAGGCTATAACATTTATGTTCATTGGTAAATTAGTATTCAATGTTATTTTCATGCTGATTAAAAGTGAATGTGAAAACATACTGAAGATGTATAACAAGAAATGGTGGCTATGTTTATGGTCTTTTTTTTAATCTTGAACTGGGTATGATACACCAACCAGTCATATGATATAACTACTGAAGGATGAAATAGAAAAGGCACAGACAGCATTGACAGTATCTCAGTTTTCGTTCTAAGTCTAGTTCCCTAATGCAAGGCTCCAACTAAATAAAAATCATACAATAGAAAGAAAGAACTAAAGAACATCATTCTCGTAACATTAAGAAAATTAATCAAAGCTAATAATCAGAATCAGTGCTGATGAGTTGCAGAGTTTCATCTACCCTACATCATTAAGAACAACTATAATTCTTCTAGCATATCCAAAAAATCAGATCTTCCTACATCCTTGATTCTATATAAGAACAACAAAAATTTCACCCACCAGTTCAATGATTAGTCACAACATTAATTTCATCAATGTTATCAATGGCAGATGTCGCAGGGCCAAAATTCTGCCATATAAACACACCATTACAGCCTAAGATTCTGCCCTTCCAGGCCTCCATCACAAATTGCCAGTCAAAAAATATCAAATTATAGCATCAAGAAGTCACTATAACGGTTAGTTAACAACATTTTAATTCACAAAGCAAAACACTAAACACAACACTTCAGAAATTGGATTCAGATGATTCAAAAGTGAACGTGACCATAACATGAGACAACAACAATGTTCAGGAAAACTTTAGCCGGTGCAGACCAATATATTAATAATAAAAAACACACTTAACCAAATAACAAATAGGATAAATTCAGTTAGTAAAGGAGTTTAATTTCCTTGCTCTGTCAATGTATCGTCAACTAATCATATAGTTTCTATAAATAAAAGTTAACACATTTAGCATTCATCACAATTTGATAATAGATGACTGTTATACACTACTTATTCATGACGAATTGCAATAGATGATAAAGTTTATGACTTTGGTTTCTAACTGTTTCACTGTATAAGAAATTTTACAGCAAAATTACACTAACTAATATACATTAATACATAAACAAATAAAAAATAGAAGATTAAGGGGCAATGAATCAAGAAGAATTATCTCTAGTTCTCATAAGAATACTGGTCATTCTCGTTCCACTCAAAGAAACGTTACTGGACCTAACAAGCTTCGAATTCCTAAACAAACCAACCACCTCTCTCACCTCATCGTTCCCACACTCTGCCACGAGGACGAGGCACGCGCCGCCAGAAGTGACCACGCGCTCCATCTCTGCGGCGAAGCGCGCCGGGAAGAGTGCCTCGTCGAAGCGCGCGGTGAAGGCGAGGTCGAAGGCGCCGTCGAAGAACGGGAGGTTGTGCGGATCGGCGCGGCCGACGAGAGGAGGCGACTCGAGGATCTCGACGCCGGTGACCTCGTCGACGCCGAGGCGGTGGAGCGCTTCGACTTCATGGCCAGCGCCGGCGGAGACGCAGAGGACGTGGGAGTGGTTGCGGAGGAGGGCGAGGTCGCGGAAGAGGATGGAGAAGGAGTTGACCTTGGCCTTCCAGAGGCGCGTGTAGCGGAGGCGAAGGTTGCGCTTATCGGCGGGAACGTAGACGCGCGTGGAGAAGTCGCAGGTGGACTTGGGGAAGCGGAGGTGCGGCTTGCGAGGCGCGTGGTGGGGTACGCAGGTGTCGGGCGTGTGGAGGAAGAGGAAGAGGAGCGTGAGGGAGGCTATTGCAATCGCGGCGCACGATAGTCTCTTGAGGAATTTGTCGATTTCATTGTCAATGAGTTTGTCTTCTCCAACAGCTTCATGTTTTCCAGATCTCCTCATCTCCTTCTCTTCCCTTCACTCTCCTAACTCACTTCATTCTTAATTCAGTTATTTCATCCATTATTTTCTCTTTCTATGTTTTCTTTTTTTATTAAATTATAATGATTTTTTTTAATTTTTTTTATAAATAAAAGTTATTTGGAAACATCCACTTACTATTATTGTCAATAATTTATTTAGTAAAAAGATAGAAATAAAACATATTTACCTTATGATAAGTAGTCAAAATAATACTCATGTATGATAAAATATAGAAAAGTGTAAAAAGGAAACTTCATGAATATTTAAGAATAAAATTGAAATACATATTAAAAAAGTTATAAGTGATAAGCTAACGCTTAAAACAGCAGTTTCTTCTAATAACATTTCAAGAAAAAATAAATCTACAAACTGCTAAAAATAAACTTGTTTTCCTGACATTAGTAATAAGATCACACAAACTTTGTATTTAGTGAAAAATAGAAGCTAAATGAAATGATATGCCAAACATAACCTATATAATTTTTTATGAACATATAATAAATATTTACAAAAATATATGATTTAATAATTTATAACAATATATAAAGGAATTCCTTTTTTGCATAAATTTTGTTTTCAATTTTATCCTTAAAAAAGTAATAGTTATTCATTACTAGCTTCTCTTTTTTAATTTTATTCTTTAAAAATATCACTTATCCTCAGTTTAATAACTTCTTTTACCCTTAAAATTATTAGTTATGTTCAATTACTTTTTATCTTTCCACTCCTCGAATAAATTGTTTATAACATTTGATCATGATAGAAAAGCTCTAACATATTTGTCTAACATATTTTGAATACTAATCCTTATAATTATTTTTGGTGTTGACATTTTATTTTTTATTTTATTTTTATACTAATATTCATTTTATTAT
>Ga0123341_1004519_pt1 | contig 12223 bp, 9 predicted proteins | sample Turbeapinknodule_FD_89959 | JGI IMG/M metagenome (GOLD analysis project Ga0123341, IMG submission 89959) | Root nodule microbial communities of legume samples collected from Mexico - Turtle bean Mexico pink nodule | ecosystem: Host-associated > Plants > Roots > Nodule | place: Mexico: Nepantla... | reverse complement strand
TATAAATAGGATGCTCTCTCAATTGTAAGATACACCACAGAAAGAAATACAATAGAGAGATTTACAAAGAAGAGTGTTTCTTTTAGAGAGAATTTAAGTGTGAGTGAGTGTCTATTTTTTACAGTTAAGCAATAAGAGGCTAACTAGTTACTACTACTTTTTTCATTCAATTACGTTTAGTTCTTTATAAAATTCCTTTTTCAAAAAGTTCATTTTCTAAAAACTTCATTACTAGTTTTATTTGTCTCGTTTAAGTTTAGGCATCAATGAAGAAAATTTCACATCGAAGACCCTTAACATGTTGTAAATGTCAGAAAGCACTGAGTTCTAAAACCTAGCAAACCCATACAACATAAAATATGCAGTCAAGTAGACAAGTGGAATACCGAGTACAGCTTTCTAAAGGGGTGCTCAGAGTGAACCTAACTATAAATTTTTTAAAAAGCATCCATTTTTCACTGTTGCAACTTGGGAATGTTCAGGTAAGCCAAGTTACAGCACGAAAGGCTTTCTGCAAATCATGAGATGAATTAAAGTCATTAAATGTTTGAAGATTCCTACTTTTGTAGATATTTAAAAGGTTCTAAATATTCTCCAAGTTAGAATTAGCAACAAATTTGAATGTAAACATTTGGACACTTCCATAGAAGTAACTGGGCATTGTTTATATGAATGTAAGACTAAGAAGCTTGTCATTCTGATTCATGGTAAGAGCAATGGAAACTATAGTGAAAAAATGAGAAAAAGAATGCATTTTAGAGTGGTCATGTTCAATGTGAGGAAGGTGAAGGGATTACCTATAGGTCCAATTCAAGTGCTAGAGGCAACAATGGTGTGAAAAAGTTACCAATCCAATCCAGAAAGAAAGGAAAACACATTGAGGAATATGATGAACGTGAAAAAGATTTTGACTTTATTGGCACTTGCAGTTGCATAAGCGGGAATATGGTTCAAATATTTTCAAAACACTAGAGGGATCCCTTTTTTCACGTGGCACCTTTTTGATGTTTCAATTTGACTTTAGCTCATAGGTGTTATGAAGAGAAAAAAAAATGTAAAAGAAAAGTAAGATAACATAAAAAAAATATGACACTTATCTCACAGGACAGGACAGGTAAACTAAAAAAATGTTAAAATAAAACCAAAATTTAAATTCTGAATTCTCAAATTAATTTTGGAATCATATATTATAATTTGTATTGAGTAGTAGTAACATTCAATAACAATAAAAAAAGTCCTAAAATATATCACACATAGATGACATGTAATGCTAGAATGAATGTAATATTTTGAAAAGAAATAAATAACATACGTAATCATAAGTCTAATAGAGCAAACTTTTTTCTTATATTTAAATTTGTGAAAACTTTATTTGAATATAATGTTATAATTAAACATAGTACATGCATTAGGTGATTAACAAATCAAGAAGAAAGGAAATTGTAGATCAAAGCGTTCAGGGCTCAATGTTCGGTGGTCGGATCTCGATGTATGGCACAGGCAGGTTAGCTTAGCTGTTGGGCCAGTATAGTGGGTCATGTGATTAGGCCCAATTTGGTTAGTAAATCCAACGTGGCATAAGGTAACCTTTTAGTAAAGGATATTTTTGAACCTAAGGGGACGCATAACACATATGGTGCCTTGATGGTCCACGTCTTTGGACAGGGGATCATGGCAGGACCGTTCAACGACTCACTGATCAGAAATCCAGCAAGAACGTTTGGGGAGATACGACGTCAAGTTGTCACTCACATTAGTGCCGAAGAAGCAGTATCTATGAAGCGCGACAACACATACCCAGGGCAAGCCAAGCCCAAAGAAGGTAGCCGAGCCCAACCTCTGAGGGTCCATGAAGCCACGACCGAGAAGAGGTCAGACGCAAGGTGAGCACCATACATAGCTAGGAAGAACCAGCCCAGGACGAAGGCAAAGGAAGACTTGCCATTTCGACCAAGGTTCTAGATGACTTACAAAGAACTGTTGAGCATGCCAAGAGTAGTGATAAACTGAAATTCCCCCAAAAGTCTGACAGGAACTTAGGATCACAAAAGGAGACCTAGTGCGAGTTCCACAAGGAGTTTGGTCATGACGTAAAGCATTATATAGCACTGGGCTGTTAGTTAGCAGGGCTGGTGAAGGATGGATTCTTGAAGAAATATCTGGAAGGGAACCAGGAGGGGTTGAAGGAAGAGATTGCTTCAACGGACCAAGGGCATGAGGTACCAGTCCATGGCGAGCTGAACACCATCTCGAGAGGATTCTTAGGAGGGGGATGCTCTGTCTCCAAGCGTAAGAATTACACGAGAGAGGTGATGGCAATAGAGGCGAGGAAGTTTAACCAACCGATAGAGCCCGACCTCTGCTTTACAAGTGCTGACTTGGTAAATGTGGTCCCCCATGAGGATAATCCAGTAGTGATATCCGTTGCCACCGTGGGAAGAAGAGTACACTGAGTTCTCATCGATCGAGGAGCTTAACTGATGTGATGTTCTGTGTAATGTTTAATATTTTGTGATTGTCGCCTGACTAGCTAAGGCTATATGATGGTTGTTTGTTTGGTTTTTTCGGAGATCCGGTGGAGGTGCGAGGGCATGTGGAGCTGAGGACGACTTTCTCAAATGGTGCCTCATCTCGCACAATCAATATCATGTATATAGTAGTTAATGTTGTCTTGGCCTATAATCTGCTTTTGGGAAGACCCTCATTGAACAGGTTAGGCGCGGGGGCCTCGACGAGTCACATGAAAATGAAGTTGCCCTCCCTTGAGGGAGGGGAAGTTCAAACTCGGTGCGTCACTAGGTCGAGAGTTACAAGACAAGATAGTTGGAGTAATATCCAGGCATATGGATGCTTTTGCCTGGTCATCCTTGGACATTCCCGGGATAGACCCAGACTTCCTGTGCCATAGGCTTACTATGGATGAGAAGGTTAGACCTGTGGTGCAGAAAAGAAGGAGATTTAACAAAGAGAGGCCCCTGATCATCAGGGAGGAGACGCAAAAGCTCTTGAAAGCTGACCACATAAGGGAGATTCAATACCTTTAGTGGTTAGCAAATGTGGTATTGGTACAAAAGGCCAATAGGAAGTGGAGGATGTGGGTTGAATTTAAAAATCTGAATAAGGCCTTTCCCAAGGACTCTTATACCTTGCCCAACATAGACTCCTTGGTCGATAATGCCTCAGGTTGTCGATTACTGAGTTTCCTAGACGCATTCTCAGGGTACAATCAAATTTGCATGCACCCCTGAGCTTTCCAACTATTGCTACAAGGTCATGCCTTTTGGCCTCAAGAATGCTGGGGCCACCTATCAAAGACTGATGGATAGTGTCCTCGCCCTAATGATTGGGATGAATGTACAGGCGTATGTGGATGACATGGTCATCACCTTAGAAGAAAAGGATAAACACATTGCTGATTTGGAAGAGCTGTTCAGCATGATAGCCAGGTATAATTTAAAGTTGAACCCTGAGAAATGTTTGTTTGGGGTGGAAGCAGGGAAGTTCCTTGGGTTTCTACTCACTGAACGGGGAATAGAAGCGAACCTGAACAAGTGTGCAACGATCATAGGGATGAGGAGCCCTACCAGTGAGAAGGCGTAAACATAATGTTTTCCTGTTGAGTATGCTTTCAGTTGAGATTATATTCTCGTGAACAAAAGTTGTTACATTGATAGTTATAAAAAGGGGCTTGGGACCCCAGGGAAAGGTACGCTGTTTCTGAGACCGAAACTGAATACTTCTTAAATTCTAGTTAGCCCTACTGACTTGATCGTCGGAGTGCAATCAACAGGTAGCGTCCCCTCTATTTCAACAGAGCTACATTCCAGAGCTACAAGAGATAGGACAGATTTCTGAGAGACAGACGGAGCTAGAGCTTGTCACCAGAGTCAACATGCGAGCAAGTCAACCGGCAAGAACAAAAACAATTAAATATGATATGTTCAAAAGTTAATTTTTATTTGATATAATTACCTTATTTGTCCTTATATTTAGGGTTAATATTCAATTTGATATAGTGGTTTTTAAAAAAATTAATTTAGTCCCTGTGTTTTTTAAAATTATCCAAATTTGTCTTTTATGTTAACTTTCACTAACGACGTCAAGTATTACTAATGTGACCGAGAGAATTGTTGACGTGGATTGTGAATTAAGAGACACATGTGATTGAATGTTGTGTGAAGTGGCAAATGGAGGGGTTTGACATAGATTAATGGTGCGATTCTCATTAATCATTTTTTCAAGGTTTCAGGTTGTCTCCATTTGGCAATTCATTTATAAATCTTTGCAGGGATGCAATTCATTCTTATCTTCTTCCATTCTCGTTCATCTTTCTTCTTTTATGGGTGAGGTTTTGGAGTTTGGAGTCACTGTCTCCAACCAAAAAAAGATGCATGGTTTATATAGTTAACGGTATAATAATTATATTTTTCAGCTTTTTAAATATAAAATGGAAACTTCCTCAATGCCCTCACTTTCCTTGAATTGAAACCTCTTAGTAGCATCCTTCTCCCAACAAATGGTCCTTAAAGGAGTCATTTAATTTTAAAAGACTAATTTTAGTGAATGTCCTAGTAATGTCAAGCGATATGTTCAATTTGAGTATTGACAAATGGACTGAAAGAATAAACACAACTTGAATTTCACATGGATCTAACCTGTGGCCAAGGGTTGCCTGGGGCCCTAGTTTGTGGTGGCTTAAGGAGAAGTTCCAGATTTATAATGCTATTACACCCATGCCGAATTGATGTCTCTATGCAATCTATGCCCGTGTCACCCCACTAATAACCACAACTTTCTTTCCCTTGGTAGAAATGAAGTTACCATCTTTGAGATTGCTATCAAGCAAACTTTTCGTGTTTGCAAGCAGAAACTCCATAGCAAAATAAATTCCAGACAACACCCGCCCAGGTACTGGGAGATCCCTGCATTGAAAGTAAAATTTCCTTTGAAGCATCTCTTAAATGGAAGAAACCCTAAACCCCCAATGTTGAACTTTACTAATCTCTATCAAATCCCTCCACTTGCCACCTCATACAACACTCAATCTCATGTGGGCAATTTCTCCCTCCACCATATCAATTTCAGTAAGCACCCAATCAGTTATAGAAAATGACAAAAATAACCCTCTTTGACGAAAATAATCTTATACAAAAATGGAAAAAATTATTTTTGAAACTTTTATCTGAAATATTTTGGATTTCAATTTTCGGAATATATTTTTACATTCTGAAATTTTTTATCCAGAATTAGTTTTGTGTTCAGAATTTTTTTTTCATAATGTATTTTTTATTTCTCAATTATAATTATTATTTTGGATTTTTAAATTTGGAATAAGGGTAGTTTTAGAAATTTAAAAAATTGATATGATGGAGGTTAAAATTGATATGGTGCAGGAGGATAGTTTTGGAAATTTAAAAAATTGATATGGTGGAGGTTAAAATTGATATGGTGCAGGAAGAATTTGCCTTATGACTTTGGTATCTGTATCGTCCCGGCCTGCTCGGCCCATGACCAAGTAGGCTGGTCCGTTTAGTGGTCCAATAGCACTGATAGCGTGTGTGTGACACTAGGTCTTAGATCAGGCAGTTTCTTCCTGCACTCCTACATTATTCTTCCAGCACCCCCACAATGTTGTGCAAAGACATAAAAACTGTACATTTATTTTTTTGCATTTCGAATTACGAAATTTGCTAAAGTTTTGGGTTGGCGCTTCTAGTAAAATTTTGGATTGGCACGTCTAGTAACCTCCTAGATTGGTGCTTCCGATAGTACACAATGTTAATCCAAAATAAAAAACTGCAAAACAACCATAATTAAAAAGCCATTCTGGATCCGCCAATCCGTAATTTAAAATATGCATTCTGGATTCAGAAATTCATAATTGAAAAAAAATATCATTTCAGATCCACCAATCCATAATAAAAATTAGGCTTCCGAATTCAGCAATTTAGAAATCAACAATTTATGCAAACTTTGGTTCTGAAACATCCCCTCTTCCCGAAAACAACATAAATAAAAGGTGAAGGTCGATTTTGAGATTTATAAAATTATAGGGGTGCAGGAAAAAGCTGTCCTCAGATCATTGTCTGAACAGGCCCAAAACACAGTAAAATGGGCATAAACCCATTTTGTTGAGCTAAAATGGAAAATGTGCCTTTGAATCTCTCGTAAAGTCATTTAAGGTCTCATTGAAAACATGAATAAATAATCTCGATATCAATTTATGCTATTTACCTGCACAACATCCTCAATTAGTTATATAGATCTAATTTACTTATGCAAGATCTTTTATTATAAATGTTTCGATTATATTAAAAAATATTTTAATTTATATACATTCAATCTTATGGAAAGATACTATAATAGGCTACATTAAAACATGGAGAAATTAACATCAAAGATCTAAACTCACAAAAGAATAAATTGATGATCACTTACAAGGAGTAATCTCAACTCATACCTTGCAATATTTTCACTACATACACAAAAAAAATATGTTATTATTGACTTGAACATCGGAATGTTTTCTGCCGAAGAAACCCCTCTTATTCCTTGGAAGCTGATTTACTAAAACTTGAAGAGAGACTCTTCAAAGCTCATTCAGATTTCAAGTAGGTCTAAACAGTTAGTAACCAGATTTCAAGTAGGTCTAAACAGTTAGTAACCAATGGCAATCCGAAGTAGGTCTAAACAGTTAGTAAGCAATGGCAATCCTTCAAAAGAAAGTGTGGTTTAAACAACATTTACAAAAGCCGTGTAGATTACTGGAAAACAGTATATAATATACACATATTTGAAGGGAATAAAATAACATAGATTTCATCAAACCCAGAGTACATGACCTTGACGATTCTTCAAAATGCTACAACAGACAGACTCACTGACATGGTAGGGGTTTATTCAAATCAATCCATTTATCTATCTAATAAATAGTACAAAATACATAACCCGGCCTATGCTTCTTAAAATTCTACCAAATTTCGAAAATGCAAACTCCAACACCAAAATAGAAGTGCAAACTTCAACACCAAAATATTCTGTTTTTGGCAGCAATTCTTCCATTTTCCTCCAATTTAGTTCCCCGGTAATCAAGTGTCCATTTCTCAAATGAACAGTCAATAAAGTTGTAGTAACCACCATGAATAGAGAGTTCTTTATTCTTCACCTTTTCTTCTATCCAGGGGTAAGTGAGTAGGTTTAACAAGGAATGGTTGATTGATTCCTGTATAAAAAGAACATTTAAAGCATTAAACTTCAAAGTATTCAACATTTTGCATGACTCCTAGTACTTAGTTCGTACTAATGATAACAATGGGGAGAAGGATTAACAAAATGAAAAAGCAATAGAAAACATAATACACACACATCAAATCTAAGAACAAAAATATTTATATATATATCACCTTCTCACAATGCGTGCACTGCTCATCAAAACTGAGGTTAGAAGCAGCAGCCTTGGCTTTTGTTCTTGCCTTCTTCCCACCAATGACCCAACTTTTTATAAAACTACAAGGACAAAAATATATTTTCAATTTAGAAATGTATGTGACATTTCATTCAAGAAAGCATAAGGAGAACCAAAATCTACAAATAAGCACCTTTTTTCAACATCATCATCTTCCATACTCATGAGGGCACGTATACCGCCACAGCAGCTGTGGCCAATGACTAAGATGTTCTCAACCTGCAATGAAAGTAAGAACAAATCTTGGAGCTTTTGGACCAGTAATTTAGAAATCTATTAGAATCTTATGCAGTCAAATATTTTGCAGAATTCCTTGCAAGCCCCAAGTACTAGACGCTATGTCTTATGAGATGTTATTAAACCGGTTGACTTCACTTGTTCCCAATTTCAATTAAGTATTTTGCAATTAGCTTGGCATTGCTGCTACAAAATAAATAAAACAAGAGAACTCATTCCCTCATTTCTGAAACTAAAATATTCAAATTCAATCTCTCCATAAAAGTTGTAGCTATCATAAAATCAGTCATTATTTAACAAAAATCATTTTGTACTTCAGAAAACTACCCGATCCGCCAGAAGAAAATGTGAATAAGTAAATAGATGAACTAACAAAAGCATTAGAAGTTTCAAAATGATGAGGATAAATCTTGTCTTGCACTTTTTAAGTAAAAAAATGCTTACCAGAAGGGTATTCACAGAGAATTCCAGAGCGGCATTTGTTTCTGAGGGTCCACTCTGCACCAAGAAAAATGAATTAGAAGAAGGGTATCTCTTCATTCAAACTTTAGCAATGATAATTATATGGTCAACACAGGCAGCCAAATTCATAGCAGTGAGACTTGTACCTCAAAGGTAGGAACCAAATTAGCGATATTGCGAATCATGAATGCTTCTCCTGGTTGAAATCCCAAGATATTAGAGGGACATACCCTAGAATCTGCACAAGCAATAACCATGAACTGTTCTGGCCTTTGTTAGTAAATTGAAATGAACTGAAAGGAATAAGAAACAAACCATAAATGATAAACTAATAAACAACAAAAGGCTTGGCCGAAAGGGTGGTTAGGGAAGTCAGAAAACAGAGGTCAATTACCTTTGGTGTTTGAACCTTCGCAAGAGTTTCAAACTGATCAATATCTTTCCTGCCATAAACAGTATTATATAAGCTTCAGCCTAAATTCGGCATAAAAAATGAACATTTTCAGACAAGGGCTTTCTGAAGCTTACAAGTAATTCTTTTTAAAATTTAAAAACCTATATTTCAGGTCATTAAATACATCACACCCATCTTCAGCATCAGCTAAAGTGTTTAGCTTGTTGTTTTTAAGTTTCTCTGTAAATCCCGGAGGCCCCATTGAAGCCTTTAAAGTGAAACCTCGATTTCTCCTGCAAACATTAGAGCATCATATAGATAGACATAAAAAAGAAGAAGCAAGAATTGGTCAATTAATTAATTGTTTTTACTTCTAAGAAATAGCTGCAAAAACATAATGATTACACGGAAGGAAAATTAGATCTGCATACTCATTAATAGATTGTGTATTAACAGATTTAAAGTTATGAAACAAGAGAAAATTGCAATATCAATAAGCAATTAAGCACAAGGAATCTGCAATTCTGCAACCTAAACCAGCAAGGGATCAGAACGGAGAATACTCAGTTTCATCCATTAAATTCGTTTTTCTCTCGATGTTCAGGGGAGACTCAAAGTTTACAACCTTTTTCATTTATCTTTGTTAGATTAATATTTACAAAAACCACAATGATACTTCAAAACAAAGTCAAGATTGGATCTTGGAAGTTTCAGCTAATTACACTAGCAAGGAACGAACACCCTAGAGATGAAAATCAACACAAGACTAGAAAGTAAGAAAACCGAGCACGATTGGAGCAGGGGAAGCAGATGGGCACTGACCTAAATGCCGTGAAGAATCTGAAATGGGTATGCTCAAAGTTCCCTTTTTTCGGCGCGGCACAACCCAAGATCTGCTGAACTATAATGATCAGTTCACTCAGAATTCAAAAGCAGAATAAGAAAACGGGCATGTAAGAGAATAAAACACATGAGATGAGAGTGCACAACAATAAATACCGTTGATGTGGCAGGTTTGGAAGCGAAGGCATCAGAGGAAAGAGAGAATGGTGCAGGAACTGCCATTAGTGAAATGAAACTGAAATGAAGGTTGGGGAGTGAATAAAAGAGGCATTGTTTTGTTGGGAATTAAAATAGTAGTTGGTGGGTGAAGTTTGTTAGAGTCATGTGTTGTTGGATTGCCTCCAAGAAAGACGGAGAAACCAAGGTATTTAAACAAAAGTAAAAGGGACAAGAAAAAGGTTATTCCTTTGTTCCTCCACCACCAGTTACCCATGATGTGGTGATGATACTCTCTCAACCTTTGCTTTTGACTTTCTGACCTATCTCACATATCACAATTCCATTTTGGCCCTGGAGAGGATAAGACCAAGTAAATTTTTGGAAAGTTCTCGAATATTACATATGTACGGTGAAAGTGAAAACCCCCCAAAGGGAAATGCAGATATAAGCCTCTCATCATATCAGATCAATCTTACACCTTATTTCTACTGGTATTCGTCTCTTGTGATAAGTAGATAATTAGGTTTTGTAAATATATTTTTTTTATTGTGAGTGACATACATTAACATAATAATTTATTCGTTTAGTATTAATAATAATGTAATAATATTAGCATAATATATATTTGTGAGAGAAAATTTAGATAAAATATGAGATAATAAATTCATCTTTTGATATTGTAGAGAAAAAATTAGATGTACGAGAAGTCACTTGAGTAATAATTTAAAAGAAACGATAAGTCAATGTCTCTTTAAGGGGAGACTCGGACATATGATCAGCAACAACTCTAAGGTGATTCCAACTCCCCCGTTGAATGAGGCGATTAGAGTAAATCTTTCATCTTTTCATCTCTTCACACCAAATGTCATGAAGGCTCGACTCAAAAAGTGGAAGTGGCAAAGTATAAAAAAATACAATGGAGGTTATCATGGTTGGGGTCGATGAAACCACCAAGAATGGATGATGTTAGAGCCCTAATAGAAACAGGGAACAACCTCAACAAAATTCTAACAGAGGTAGAATCAATACTTTAGTAAGAGGATTTGTAGGGGGGGAGACTTTTAGTTCAACAAGGAAAAAACATTTTTGAAGTACAAACTTGGTGAGTTTGCTACCACCTTATTCCCTCTCACCTATCACTTTCATAGATGAATATTTTTTCCCTCAACAATCTTGCACAAGATGATCCATTCGTCATCACTGCCAACATAGCAAATTGGCGGGTTAGAAAGGTGTTCATTAACCAGGGAAGCTCGATTGATGTCCTGTAATGGTCAATTTTTTAAAAGCTTGACATTCCCTCACATTTATCCAACTGCATTCAGATTCTTTACTAGGATTTGTAGTGGAGAGAGTAAGTTAAAAGATATGTTGACAATGTTTAACAGTCGTAAAACACATCGGACTCTTACTGTTTATTACATTTTAGTAGAAGAAGTTAAATGATAATTTATATAATAATAATAATTGATTGGATGACATATACTTTCGTAATCTAATATATCATTTTATTTATTTTGAGTACATGAGTCCAAGTTAAAAAATGCCTATAAATACAAATCAATCTCATAATCAGTACTTACTCAATTTTTTATTTACTTATATACTTATAATTTCTTATGTTTTATTGACGTAATCGTTGAAGATTTTTTTTATATGTAAATCTCCCATCCTCGTCTTGGACAAGTCCAACAATCACCTCTTAAAATCATAACTTGACTTGTAAAATGATTTTCCTTCACCCACTTTAGGACAATAACACTCTTTTTTTCAATAAAACATCAATAAAAAATAGTTAAAATCCTAAAGTTGGAGGAAACAATATTTAAAATAGAAATATAAGGTGTCTTATTATCTAATCACTATACATGGATGGTGTAAACTTGAGATTCTTTGGAAAAGCTAACTTGACAAGGAATTAGAACCTTAGAAATTCTCTAGAGTTTATATCCAACAAGTTCATCCATGTTGGACAACAATATGGTAATGATATACATGAATTGAACTCCATGTTTAAATGTTAAAACTTCATGCTTGAATGATAAAACAAAGGGATGGAATTAGAGAGGACAAAAATAAAAAAGAAAGGAATATTTCTCTCTTTTGAATTTGTTAAAAAAATTAAGAACAATGTAATAAAATTTGGTAGATCTCAATTTTTTTTTTATTTCTATAATTTTATCTATTTAATTTTGTGTATTCTTTTATCCTAAATCTTTATTTTATTCCCCCACCTAAACAGAGCAAAAAACGACAAGAGAAAAAAAAAAGCATGGAAAATTCCAAATGCTTAAAATAGAGAATCTTTGGCTTTGAAATTGTAGCTCTCATTTAGCCAAGACTTCTTATTATATGGATTACACGTGTGAAATGATGAGAAAGAGAATACAATGGTTGCAAATAATGAAATCCCAAAAGCATAGATTGAGGCACATTCTAAGGTACTTATAATATATTGACTTACTTTATTCTCTAAAATTTTATGTTAATCTCTATTTTCGTATTCAAGAGAAAAACTATACTAAAACTCAAAAAAATTTTAAAAATTGATTATTTATATGCCTTATGGTATAAACATTTATCTAAGTGTTGAAATGATTTAAAATAATTTATTATGTATTTATAAATTGTTTAGAACTTTTTTATGAACTCTTTAAAATAAT
>Ga0123341_1004517_pt1 | contig 12226 bp, 10 predicted proteins | sample Turbeapinknodule_FD_89959 | JGI IMG/M metagenome (GOLD analysis project Ga0123341, IMG submission 89959) | Root nodule microbial communities of legume samples collected from Mexico - Turtle bean Mexico pink nodule | ecosystem: Host-associated > Plants > Roots > Nodule | place: Mexico: Nepantla... | reverse complement strand
TTCCAAATCTACACACTAATATTACGGTGTTCATGGATTGGATTTTTCAAAATCCAATCTATACCCAATCCAGATTGGATTTAAAATCCATATCTAGATCAAATTTAAATGAATCTTTTTTAAATTCATTTAAAGTGGATTAAATTTAGATTCAATCCATTTTGTTAATTAGATTAAATCCACTTTGTCAATTACATTAAATCCATTTTGATATGGACACATATTAACTTGGCTCGAACCGGGCCTAAGCCGACTCAACTTGGACGCGGACGCGGATGCAGACAACTCGACATCAGCTCGAGCCCAGACGACTCAACATCGGCCCGTGCCCGGACAACTCGACACCGGCCCGGGCCCGGACAACTCGACACCAGCCCGGGTCCGGACAACTCGACATTGGCGCAGGCCTGGATGATTCGACATCAGCTTGAGCCCGTTCGACTTGACATCGATCCGGACTCGAGAGACTCGACATGACCCGGGCTCAATCGACTCGACATAGACCCAGGCCCGCTCCACTCGACATCGACCCGACCCGTTTAGCTCGACATTGGCTCCGATCCGCTCGGCTCAACATCGACCCGGGCCCAATCGACTCAACATCAGCCCAGGCCTGAATGATTCAACAAGGGCCCGGGCACAGACAACTCAACATCAACCCGGGTAAAGCGACTCAACATCGGCCCAGACGACTCGACAATGGCCCGGGCCTGGATGATTCAATATCGACCCGAACCCGTTTGACTCGACATTGGCCCACGCCTGGATGATTCAACATCTGCCCAAGCCCGTTTGACTCGACATCGACCCGGGCACGGGAGACTCAACATTGACCCCGGTCCTTTCGACTCAACATCGTCCTGGGCCTGGGAGACTCGACATTGGCCCAGGCCCAATCGACTCGACATCGACCCAGACCTACTCCACTCGACATCAGCCCGGGCCCGGGAGACTCGACATTGGCCCAGGCTTGTTCGGCTCGACATTGACCCGGGTCCGTTCAACTTGACATCGACCCAGGCTTGCTCGGCTCGACATTTGCCTGGCCCATTCGGCTCGACATTGGCGCGGACCCGACGACTTGACATCAACCCGACTTGCTTGACTCTATCGGCCCGGGCCAGCTCAGCTCGACAACGACCTGGGCACGCTTGGCTCGAAATCGACTCGGACCCGCTCAGCTCGATATGGGCCCGAGATTGCTCGGTTACACATCGGCCCCGGTACGTTCGACTCGACATCAGCTGGATTGTCTTAGCTTAACTTAGATCGAGCCAAGTCAAAATCCATCCCAAAGTGCAATTTGGATAATCCAAAAATGTATCCAATTTATATCTAATTCATATCCAATTAAATTGATAGGATTTAAAATCCAAAAAATATGAATTTGGATTTGAAATAAATCCATTTAAATGGATTAAAACTAATATGGATATGGATAGATATAGATTGGATTTTGTAATTTAGATTTTTTTCCACCCTTAATACTAATTGATAAAAAAATTATCACATTTTAAACTACTCACAAATTTTTACTCAATTTTTTTTTCACTTTCAATATTTTTAAACAATTTCATTTTCTATTTTACTTTTCTTCTTTCATTTTTTTACTTTCTTCTCACTCTCTTACCCAAGGTAACATCGCCGAGACCTACGACAACTGCTCTAGAGAAATAATTTCTAATACATAAGTTATCAACAAATTCTCTAACAATTTAGGGTGAGATTTATTTTCACAAGTTGCCATAGTACAAGTAAATGGCTCTACCAACATAGATATAATCCGATTGCAAAGTAATGTAACAAAAGAAAATGATGGTTTATTATTATCAAGACCTGGAAAGAATAATGGTTCTACCAACATAAATATACAGATAACTTATTTTGGATATAGTCATAACACATTGAATGCATTACCATATGAAGAAATTTCTTCGATTTTTTTTTTCTTTTGCCATACCCGTAGGGTTTCCCAAGGCACGCCATTATGTTTGCCTTATTACTGTAGCTCCCCAACTGGTGCCTCATTGAGCCACAAGAAATGAATGAAGTCGTATAATTTTGCACTCACACTGACCTACTTATGATAAAAATAAAATAAAATAAAATAAAAAATCAATCACGATGAAAACAACACCAAAATTGTGAGTCAGGTATAACTTTTTGACCTTATATGGGGTTGGGTTAAGCCTCCTCATGTGGTCAGGTCGCATTATCTCTAGTTGCTTGATGCACCCCTCTCTAATGTCTCTCAGAGCTGGTAAAGTATCTTTCTTTTTATCTTCAAAAAAGAATTAGCAAGATGGTAAAGAAAAGAAAAAACTGAATATATGAATTGTAGATAAATGCCGGTAAGCACTTTATATATTTCAGAGTGCGACCTAGTTTTCAGATGACAAATAACCATTTCATTCAGGAACTCATAAAATAATACATTTTGCAACCATAAGATTTACTGATGGAACGATATCTTCCTTTTCTTAGTTTAAATGGGTAATGAAGGTTAGTGTGGCAGCTTCAAAAGCTACAATACACTAGGTTAATAACGAATCATGGGATTGTCCTTAGAAACGATGTAATCTTATACAAACAAGATAGATTTAGTTTATGTATGGATAAATTTTTCCATAAATACTTATAGAAAAGAAAAAGAACAAAGAAATTTTTTTCCATAAGCTAAAATTAATTTATAAATAAATTAAATTGTAGAAGCTCTTTTATACTAGCTTCATATTTTTTTTATAAGCATACTAGCTTAGATTCATATTAAAAAATTATTTTTAACTCATGCATAAACTTAATTTAGCTTGTAGAAACCTTAGTTTTATTTTTCTTTCTCTTTTTTCTCTCATAAGTGCTTGTGTTGAAATTTACTCAAACTGACTCTTGTAATACTATAAACTGATCTCCATGATTATTAATAACTAGTTCTATTCTCACCTGAACTGCCAGGCCAGTAACACCTCAGAAGCTCTTCAACTTGCTGTGGCACCACGTATGCTCTCTTGGATTCTTGAAAGGGATGACGGCACAGGATTCTTTCTCCCACCTATAAATAAAAGATAATAAAATAATTGTTAGGCCTTATTTTTATACTAGCAAAACCAACTTGCTTGGAAGCAAGACTGACAAACCAAGATGCTGGAACTTTACAATCTAAAAGCAATATGAGATAATGGTGCCAAGTCGGTCCATTATTTGGATTTATACTATGAAAAAGGATGAAGAACAGCAATTGAATATGGCATAATTTTCAGAACAGTAGTATAGGAGGTTCTATCAAAAGTTGCCTCTATATTACTAAGTGCGCATTCCGTTTTTCATCCAATCCACCCACAACGAAACCCATATGACTGGTTTAGGCACTTCATCAGTGTGCTGAAAACAGTCACTTCAATGCTTAGTTAATACAAATAAACAATTAAATGCTTAAACCAAAGAATGACTGTTTTTTTCTGACTTGAGACTAATACTCCAAGGCGACAGTCCTAAAAAAGAAATCTCATTGACCAGAATCCCAACTTGACATGTGGTGAAAACATACATAATAGCCATTACTGACAAGTAACATTAACAACACCCACTGGGGGAGGGTGCAGAACATTGAAATAATACCTTTGGAGGGGGCTCATTTTCTCCGGTCATTATGTCAACCAGGGGATAACCTTCTTTCCCATACAACCTATAGCATCGCTTCTTACATGGAATAGAGACCTAAATACAGATAAAGAAACGGAAAATTAAAGAATAAATATCAATCAGACGATTACACTATCATGTCCAGTTTAGAATGATCAAACCTTTGACACATCTTCAGAAAGTTTGATACGAGGTTGATTATTTATTTCAACCAGCTTGAAAACAACACCTAATGCAGCTTGAGCGTAACACGTAACCAGATAGGTACCAATTCCAAAGGCATCAACCTCATGACCCTGTTGAGAAAATGCCATACAATAAAATAGAAACTACATAACCTTCACGTAAATTTACATTTTTGTCAAGATCAATATAAAGTTTTAGAGTTTTCATTTTAAACCTCAACACACACCCACAGAAAATGAATATGTTCTATAACAACGAGAAGAAAAATCTATTAATAATTTCTATTCAATAAATTAGCAGTACCGTATTGGCATTGGTCACTGTCATATTTATGACATTAAGATTCCCTGATTATGGCCTTTTTGAATTTGAGCTGGGCCTAAAGCGAAATGCTGATTGTCGTTTCAAAGAGTGGCTTGGTAGCCACTTTACCCCAACGAAGGAGGCAGATAAGATAATTTAAAGTATTCCTACGCTCTGACAGTTTTAAACATCTTTTTATTTATCAAGTTTTTATAAAACTTTGATTATAAATCCTCAATATCAGCGATGGCTACCTCTTCAATAAACAGCTGCATGGTCCTATGATTAAATAACTTCAGTTGGTTTATATTAACCATAGTTTATAGATTTTTTGGTAACATTTTTGTAGATTAAGATTGTGACTTCAGTTAGTAAAGTTATGTAAGTACTTCTGTTCTCAGTTACTCAATAATTAATGTCATCCCAATCATGGTAGGAAACCATGTTGCGTGTGTATCCCACAAAACTGCAATTTTGAAGGCAAAACTTACCAAAAATATAACATTTTTTAGGGGCACCCATATCAGTGAACAAAAACAAAGTTTCGTATTCCTCGCGTTTCTTAAAAATTACTAAATTACATAACTAAACTACCCATTTTTCAATCATTTTTTAGAAGGGGAAATATTATAATAACTATCCAACCATGTTACTAACTCAAAATTTGAAGATCCAATTTTATATAGCAGGAGAAATTATTAACACCACCAAAGCTTATAATAACTATCCAACCATGTTACTAACTCAAAATTTGAAGATCCAATTTTATATAGCAGGAGAAATTATTAACACCACCAAAGCCAAGCCTTGATATATAGATGTAAATAAATGTGTGAGAAATTTGCAATGAAAATTTGTATAAAGTATAAACCAACAAATCATGTGCAATAGCTATAAAAGAATTTTATGCAACACTGAAATTACTCAATGTGAACACACCTACGCCGAGCAGCAAACGCAGACACTGCTCAATTGTTAGACTGATTGTGAATCAATATTTCAGAAATAACAAGTTCCAGTTTGCATTGACTAATTACCTGTTTGTTTAAAGCATCTAGGGTTTCCTCATTAAGGTCATTACTTGCAGTGATTGCTAGCTTCCCAAATTCAGGCACTCCAAATTCCTTCTCAATAGAGCAAAAGAACTTTCTGACCTCACAAGACAAATATGCAAGGTCACCAGAGTCCAATCGAATACCAACTGCTTTGTATCTGCACGGTACATCATGAAGGCTCAGCCATGAATGGAAATTATATGATTCTTTGGAAATGATAGCTTTTTCTAAGGGGATGAACACGACTAAGAGACTAGTTCAAGCCAAAAGTATGACTCCCTTCGTTCCTTTTTGTCTTTTAAGGTTCTTTTGCAGGAACTAAGAAATATAATAAATTTTCTTGATCCTAATAAAATAGTTGCACAGTTTTCTATTTTACTCCTTTCTCTCTCAATCTAACACAATAAATCCATGTGTAAATTATTTAAAAATTATTGTAAGGGTTAAGGGTAAATACAATAAATAAATGTTATTCAAATTCTAAAAAGGAACATTCCAGAATTAAGACAGATAAAAAAGAACAGAGGGAGTATAATTTATTGGTTATAGAACAGGATGCAAGAAAGAAGAGATACTGCAGTAAATTAACAACAGGCTCAAATTGAAAATAACATTATAACATACAGATAATCTAACATTATTTGCCAACAGGAGAGAAAAAAATTTAATACAAGAAAAACCACACAGAAAAAGGTTTATCAACGAACAAGATATTTGCAACAATATACACCACAGTCTGCATATAGAAATTATGTAACAGAAAAAACAGGACAATTTTCTAATAACTGAGGAAACATTATACATAAGCACGCCCATGTAATAACATTTTCAGGAAAATTTTGCAGTAATGCTAAAAAATATCCAACCAACTACAACTTCGAGTTTAGATATTGCTTCCAATACATCCCCAATCAACATCCCAATGAGGATTTCCATTACATCCATTACTTCTAGTACTAGCCACTGGTGGCTACTATTGCTATTAATTCCTCCCATAACATCTATGCAATACTACCACATAATATCATTCTTCATTCATTTGAAAAAGAAAACAAAAACTTTGAATCCCTACCAACTAAGAAACAACAGAGACGAGGGAACAATAACTACAAAAGAAATTCATTTTAGTGTAAACCTTAGGGATACAACTGGATATAATAATAACATGAAATAATTCCTGACATACCCTAGATCATTGAGAGCTAATGCAACTGCACAGAAGTTAGGAACTCCACTTCTCATCACCTGTCAACCAAGGCAAATGTAATGATCCGTAGAAATAGCTGAACTCATTTAAAAAAATACAGAATGAACCCATAAAAAAGCAACCTCGTCATTTGATATAAAGACATATGACATAATAACCAATATAACAGTTTGCACATTTGCAAAGCTTAACAAACTTTCAATGCTAGCATATACAATAAAATGATAGGCAGGCGGAAGTTGGAGGGCAATGTGTGTTGCAATATTGAAGAGTAAAATAGGTATCACATCACTTATGCACCTTAGGTATGATTTGCAACACAAGTCACCCAGCCAGTACTTTGTACCTCTGTTGCATAAGAACAATCCATTCAGTAGAGTTATACTCACTTTATTTGAAAACTGAAGGCACACTGACCAGTGATCAGTTTCTCTTGAGTATTGAGAACAAACTACCCACCCATCCTCACATCTGTTAAGCAAATAACTAATATAACTCTTAATATATAAGGAGATAACTCATGTATGTGGTATATGTGCTCATGCAGCTTTGTCCTTGATTAATTTGCAACTTAAGTTTATACATAGCCTTGGAGAAATGGGAAATAGGGGGTACCTACAATACCTACACAGATTTATAAGCACACAATAATTCACTCATCTTCCCAGTTACGTAAATCACCTATCACTTGTGTCTCAAAGTCAAATTGACAAAAGATCGCATAACTGATTCATTTTTAGTTTGTATTTCCATTTTTATTCTTAATCACAGCATCTTCATAAAAAAAACCAGAACTAGTTCATAAGACATAAATGAGGGATAAAAATATTTACCCACAATCATTGGACATTTCTAGGCAAAATGATGCCAAGATTATATATAATGGTTTTTTAAGAAGTACAAAATCAGTATACTTACATCATATGTATCTACAAGGGCAAGAAAATTATCCGGAAATGCCAATGCATATGATGTGAATGCTGCCAACTCGCTTTGATTGGTCTCACCAAAAACACCATTTGATAACTGCAGAGAGGGAACGCATAAGTATATTCACTGGTAAATCCATCTTTGGTTTAGTAAGAGTGCAAGAGCTAAACATACAACAGAGTGATGGCTTACAGCATTGGCATGGAATTTTTACTCAATTCTTTTTTTCAGAAAGTGGGGAAAAGATTAGCACACATGAAAATCACGACCTAAAATACCTATATCATATTAGGAGGAATGATTATATTTTAGTTATATTATACGTATTCAATAAAATTCTATTGTCTTATTTTTCTGGTTATCCAGGCTATATGATTATATTCCAACTTCATATGAAAAATTTAAAAGTGTAAAATATGTTTTCCTGTGTAGAATGTTCATTGAAGGATCAAAACACTTCATAATTCATGTGTAGGTCCGTCAATCACATAAAACAATATCATGTGTAGGTCCCAAAGCTTAACTTGATAGGATGACAGGATTCTGGGAATGCTTTCTATTAACATGTGTCACACACCAACTAATGGTAAAAACTTTTTCGACTTAAAACATGAATCCACCCAAAACCTTGTGCGGAGACTGAACACACCATGCTCCCCCATAGACAAAAACCCACCCAAAATTAGAAACAGGAGGTAGTACACAACTATAGCAGAAAAACAACATTAATGACGTAAATGTTTGTATCATGGTACCTGAATTTTGCTCAGCCATGTTTGAACCACAATAACAAAATCATCACATGTACTTGAACCATCTTTTCTGCGAAGTGACTTGTCTGTAATCTCGTCAAGGTTCTGCACAAATGTACACAAAAAAAGTAAGCAAAGGAAATATAACAGAGAGTGCCTCAATTGATTTAAGCCATATAAATTACAATAAACAATCAGCATAAATCACATAAAGGCGGCTAGAAATAACAAGCCAGATTTTGGACTGAAGCTCCGAATTTATAAAAAAAAAAAAGGATCTACTACTCACAGGTTCAGGAAACAACTACGGGGTAAGGCAGCAACAACTACTATCCCTATATCCCCAGGCAGGGAGTCTTTTGTGCACTTGGCAACTGCTTTTTAAGGGGACCTACCTTAGTGTTTCATAGTTTTATTTGGTCAGTCAAAAACTCAAACTTTGAATGCGGTCTGGTCTGACTGCATATTATTTGGAAAAATGAATAGGACAAAATTTTCATATGATCTCTCTGAGTTCTCCAATTGTAATTGTCACACTCCAATCTTGATCCATAGTGTAAGTATTTTATCTTCCTAGACCTACATTTTTGTAATCTCCAATGAGGTTCATAAATGTGTATGAACAAATTGCAATGATTTTAATTGTTATGACTTACATATTACCACTGAACTACACAGCAGTGCCTCTTAACTAATCATTGTATTCTTCCAGGACAAATTTCCAACTATCTTTGTTATAACAAACGATCAAATTCAATTTAGTGCCTTTAGACATGTTGAAAGGAAAGATTAAACAAAAACTCTATTCTTTATCTATATAGGGAATATGTATTATATTTTACAAATGACAAGCATACTTATTGGAAATTGTTTACACAATCATTAACCAAATATGTAACAAAATTCAGTAAATTGGTTACACACCATGTAAGAACTAACGAAGGCATGGGAATGAGTACCACGAAGGGGTATCCCAAATAACTTTCCAGCTGCAACATTGCTATTGAAACACATGAAAAAGGCAGGTTATGACCGAACCAAGCATAGCAAAGTCAGAAACAAAAAATCACCAAAACAAAACAAATTTTTCCCTGATCATTCAATTCGAGCACACTACCCCAAAATCTATATGTACAGGAATATAATATGAAACCTCGCTGACTTCAAGTGCTTAAAATCTCATATCTTATCATTTTGTGCAAATAAAGTTTGGCTTGATCAAATTAAATTGCAGGTAAATAACTTCACTTATCATATATAAGTAGGTACAAGGGAGCTTGTGCAGGCCACTTGAACAGATTTGGCTCTATTGTACCCTAAACTTTTGGTCAGTGATCATGAATTTACCAAAGTCATTTGAACCATGCTAAAAACAGCTAGCACATGGGAAACATTTAGTTTAGATCCAATTACAATGTACAAAAACTAACAGACCATGTCACCAAAACCATCCCTTTCCACCAAAATCAACAGCAAACAAAGTATCTTTGCTGTGATATATTACAAAATAACCCAATTTGAAACATATTTAATTAACACTAACAATAACACTCTAGATAAAATTGGCATTGTGAAGACTTTAGTCTGCCAAACCTCAAGCATGATATCTGTTCAAGTGTACCCACCATGCTAGAACTAAATTGCTTAATTGATAATACCTTGTTGCATCAAATCCACCAATATAGCAGTACTTTGATGCTCCTACTCCACCATCAGGCCCCTAAATTAAAAAAAAAAAAAAATCTCTTTTAATGAATATTAAAGAAGGTAAGTTTTCCAAAAAATTTACTAATTAAAAAACTACGTAACCTGAGCCCTTCGCAATCCAAACTCTAGAAGAGTTTTGGATTTTCCAGCAACATGACGATGCCTTGCAGCATTGGTAGAAACTAATGATGCATAATTAATTAGATTCACAAAAGGTGTTTCCAGCAATTGAACAACCTGAATAATATGAGTCAATTTAATTAAGAAATTGGTCATCTTTGAAAGCAGATCAATATTAAAATAGGGTAGTTAAAGGTGGGCAAGTACTCACAGCAATTGGGCCTTCAACTCTCATCAGGGGAACCTTGGGAAAAACAACTGTTCCCTCGGGAATAGCATACACCTCAACATCAGAGCAGTCAACTCCTCTAAGATAGTCAAAGAACCCATCCTAGATTTAATTGATTATTATTAACAAGTCAGAATATTTTGAAGTGAAAATCTAAATAAAACTGCCAGCAGCTTTAAACTTTCCACAGAATCAAAGCACATCCAACTACCGGCCATATTATTTCAGATTTCATGGCCCAATTCTGTTTTTAAAAAAGAAACAAAAACCCTCAACTCTTTCTATCCTTTTGATATCCTAAAGTTAGTTTCCAGCATATCTAGTTGAAAGTTCCGACACAGTAGACATTAACGATAAAATTTCTGCTTTTATTGAAAATAACGTTACGCCTAAACTCACAGTAGACGGAAACTTCAATCTTTACACTTAAACCATCCTATTAACAACCATAACAAAACGAGAAAGTTACAGCTATAACAAGTATCATAATTTACTTTACCTCACAAGAGGAAGATAAACTTTGCCTGACAAAATCAATCTCCTCCTCGATGAGCTTGAAATTAGCTATGAACCTAATGCACTCTTCCAAACCAGCGAAGACGGTATACTCCCCACCGAACGGATTCTTCCTAAAATACAAATCGAACCTGAAAGCAAACACGATCCAATCTTTTCACAAACACAAACACACATGCATTCCAACATTAAAACACTGATCAAAAAGCCGAAAAGAATAACCACTACGCAGCCACAGATAAATCAAACAGTAATCCCAACGGAAGACAAAGAAAGCGCTCAATACAGCAAAAGCACAGAACCGCAACTATTATTCGCAGTTTCTCTTGCACTTCGTCTGCAACGAAACGCAAACGCAAACAAAGAACAAGGAATACTGACACAGCACGTTCTTGATGTTTGCCAGCTTTCCAGTACGCGTAAGCCATAGTGAATTGATAGAGATCCGTGAGCAGAGGCGTAACCATCGGGTTCGTAGGTCCAGCTATGCCGCCACTGGAAGGCTTCTTGCTCGCTCCGTTCTCCTTCGCCTCCATTAGGGTTCTGGCGCGCGCACTCTCTGCTGTGAGTATTAGTCCTTGTGTGGTCTCTGTTTTTACTATTTGCTGTCTTGAGTAGCGTTGCGTTGTTTTAATTTATCACCTCGCGCGCGTTCTATTTATATAGTTGGTTCTGATGCAAGCGTGAACGTCACGCACGAAAAGGGACCTGCGGCGGCGAACAGAGGAGAGAGAAAGTGGCATATTTTTTCCGGAAAATTATACTTAGATCATCTTATACTTATACAATTCTTGATAATGAATTTAAAAATAAATATATATATATAATAAAAAATAAATTTAAAATTAAATAATATAAAAAGATACTAAAATAATAGTATTAGAAATTATAATTTAATTGTATAAAAATAATTAGTGGTATAAAAAATGTGGATTTTTCAACCTATCTTTACTCATATTTTCTTACAACAATACTCTAACCAAGTCTTTAGTCCTTCCTTAGTCCTAAGCCCAGAGCAGTGTTTGAACATTGAAGTACGATGAACGAACCAAAAAGAGAGAAAGATTCAAACGACAGAGAGACAGAAGCAGGTTGGTTAGTTGTTGTATATTCTCGAGGCCAAGTGCAGTGTTCATTGCACTGGCAAAAGCCAAAAAGAGGTTAAAAACTTTCTACAAAATATATAAATTTAATCACCAGTTTAGAAAAATTGTAACCTGTTCCGATCAGTGCCAAAAGTAATTTACTTTATCAACAACATTAACAATGCTTTTAATATTATAAAAAGTATATGAATTAATGCATATAATACTTTTTATTCTTACAATAAAGTCAACTTTATTAGTCATTTTGTTAATGAAGTGAAATCTTTAATGTTTGTAATATAAGATTAAAGATCACACTTAAAACAAGTTTTCCTCTTGTAGTGGTGTTTCTTAAGGAAATTTTTTGTTGTCTTATCTTTTACATCAATTATATGATCATATTAAATCATGATTTTATTATAAGTGGATTTATATTAGAAATAAAATATAATTAAATTTGGTTTTGTCTTTGAGTAATTATCAATTGATTTTTCAAT
>Ga0123341_1004514_pt1 | contig 12226 bp, 6 predicted proteins | sample Turbeapinknodule_FD_89959 | JGI IMG/M metagenome (GOLD analysis project Ga0123341, IMG submission 89959) | Root nodule microbial communities of legume samples collected from Mexico - Turtle bean Mexico pink nodule | ecosystem: Host-associated > Plants > Roots > Nodule | place: Mexico: Nepantla... | reverse complement strand
TAGAGATATATATATATATATATATATATATATATATATATATATATATATATATATATAATCAGTACAGTATTGCTAATTGCCCATATAATTAATAATTCGTTTCCATTCTACCTAAATGATGAATTGATGACATTTCATCATCAACAATTAAAAGTTACATTTATTTGAGAGGGTCAACGAAATGAACTAAATTACGGTGCAGAAGGCAAAAAATGTATGCTTTACTATAAATTTAACTTTAATCTCAGCTGAAACTTAGCTTTAGTACATATGTGAGAAAAATAAGCTCTGGAAATTTCTTCTATGATTATAGTGGATCAAAAGTACCAGGGTAATTGACAATACAAAATACCACTGTTATTATCTATTTGTACGTGAATAAAAGTTGTATCTCCATGCAGGTGGCAATTTCGTGCTCATGAATAAACATCATAAATATAGAACAGCTTGGGAATTGATGAACCAAAGTCAATGAAGTTTAATTTATCTAGTTTATCAATAAAGTTGGGTATCTAAGTTCAAATTCGTCCTTAAACATTATAAATTTCAGCAAAGAGTATTTACCGCCACCCATTGTTGCTTCTGGCAACCGCTCAATTGAGTATCTGTGTTTGGTGATGTACATTATTGGAACACCAGGAATCTGTAATACGAAAATTCAGTTCATGGGTGATCATCAGAATCTAATATCAAACAACGAAGATGAAAACTGAATAATGACTTTACCTTCCGAATTCTCCTCTTCAAATCCCGATCACATGTTGCAACAATGTAGCACTTGTGCTGTTTCCAAGAAAATAGTTTGCATAAATAAAGGGGAACACGGAAATAAGCAGCAAATGTGGGTGTTATCATTACTTTTCTTTGAAATCCTTTTAATAAAATGATTCACTTAAAATGAATATTATATGAATATATGTTGCAAAACCAAAGAATTTGGAGATGAATTCCATTAACATAAAGAATGAAGAGATTAATCCTCAGTGATACCTATTTCTTGGCTATGAATTCAAAATTGACATAAAAACTTGCTACAATTTTTTATAGTTCCAAATTACAACATGGGAGGGGACATTTGTATTCAAAAGTTCTATTCAATTAACATCTCAAGAGTAGCAGTAGTCATTTGTTTACTGATGTAGATGTCCACAAACTGTTAAGAGATTTAAAAATCACAGTCCCACATAATAGGATATCAGTAACACAACAAATTTACAAGGGTTCAGAAATCAACCAAATTTACCATCCTCTTATGAAGGCTCTTGCCTTCATTAGAGTCTTCATTATAGAACAAAAGATGAATGAAAATTTGTACACGGTTTTAGAAATCAACCAAATTTACCATCCTCTTGTGTTGGGCCTTGTCTTCATTATAGAAGAAGAGATGAATGAAAATTTGTTTTCCCATTCCTCAGGATCATAATACAGGAAAAAATAACAGTAAATATACTATTTCTCATCCAGCTTGGAAAATCATTAATCTTAATAATCAAATTGCTACCAGATGCTTCTGATAGTTTAGCTCATAAAAGTATATCACACCTGAGTAACTCTCTCAACAAGGCAGTCGTCAGCATATGTCCCTTTATGAGTACATAGTATTCTCTGAAAACGAGGATCCTTGGCAATCCTGTTATGCATTAAAGGGATAAATAAATACAATCAGAAGTTAAAACAGGAATAATATAATTCCTTTTCTTTACTAGATTGAGTGACAACTTATATGAGAAATATGACAGAGGCTTGACCTTTCTTAAATTTGTTTGAAAATAAATGTTTTTCCCTTTGTGATTTAAACAATTTGTACTCGAGCTTGAAGAGAATGTGATAATGGATGAAAATTATAAGTGGGATATTTGAATGTTATACAAACAATTTGATTTTTATGCAACCTAAAACTTAATTAACAAAAGCATGTAGTGAAAAAGAAAACTTACAGAAAGCATGGACAAGCTTAGCAAGTAAATATAAATTTGACTTTATATAGGTACCTCACTCAAAGGAGGAGCCAACCCATGCATTGGGTTGGCCCTCGTACAAGTACATATCAAATGTAAGAATATAAATCTATAATAATCAAGACATAACATCCACCTTAGAGCTACTCGATATTTTTGGCCTAGCTTCTCAAGTTCTGCCATCACACAGTCAGTGATACAAGGAGTACCTGAAAATCCAAAATACCAATAGAACAAAGGTAATAATCATAAATATGGGATGTTTGATTCACATATACAATGCAACATTACAAAGATGAGCTTCTGGCAAAGAATATTACAACAAAATATGTAAAATTCATAGTAACCTAGGCAGTCAGCTAAACTAAAAATTAAATAGATAAATTAAGACAAAGTTATTATCTCCTTCAAACTCACATTTTGCATATAAGCAGTCCATCATCCCTTTCTCCAGATCCAACTACATAAAGAAAGCCAAAAAATTGTATGAGAAAGAGACAAAAACTACAAAAATCCATCACAACTGAAATACTTTTATAATGTAATGGTGTTAACGTTAGATACTGAGCATCATATTCAATAACGCATGTCATCTACATATAGTTGCAAACATATCACATACTACAAATTTGAACTGAGTCTTCCATGGAAAGTTGACTATGTATAACCAGAATTATCATTTGTTTATTTGAAAGACATAAACAAAAAGGTATAAAATTAAGCAAAACAAAGCACACTCACTTTATTCTGTATTGAGAAATTGATGAAGTTGGTATCCACTAAAACCCGGTAAGGAGGTCCCAGGGCAGTATTGTATTGAAAGAAAAGTGCCGAAGAATGACTTGGACTAAATAATACAAATTCAAACCACAAATTAAACCAACAGAGAAAGGGATAGAGCAATAAATTCAGGACCAATTAAAAGGGGGCAAAAAGTGAGAATAGAAGCTTACATGTTTCTGGGTAACTTTTCCTTCACAGGATCCTTCTTTTCTGGATTCAAAACCTCTTCTTTGTAGCTGAATTTGACAGGATTTCAAACAATAAAAATAGTGCAAGAACAAGCACGATAAGGAAGAGAAAGCAAAACCTCACCTTTTTATTGCTTTGGAAGTGACAACCTTCTTCCTAACAGCAAACTTTGGCCCCTTTTTAGCTTTACCCATTATGAGTGCAGAGAAAGGGCTAGATTGTGCAAAACCCTGGGCAGAACCATAAATCAATATCACATATGTACGTTAAACCCACAAATATCAACCCCCCAATTATTCCTTTTTTATTAAATTCTACAAAAATTGAATTTAAATATCAATATCGAGTCTATCGCAAATACAGGGAAAACAATAAGGCAGAGTTAGTTTCAAGGTATTCCAACGAAATTGAATGAATACACTACAGAAAGCGGCATTCACGATAAGGATTTTGATGAATCCACGTGCAGTACTGAAATCGAAATCGAAAGAATCTAATAACAAGCAAGAATGACCTTCGGAGTTTGGTAAGAAGGAGATGATTCTAGTTAATGGGTAGGCATCCAATAGAGCAGAGAGAAAAGTACCTGCAGACGTGAGAAAGAAGCGGCGGCGCGTGAGAGACTGAGAGCGCACAGGTTAGCCGTCGAGGGTTCGAATAGAATGGCGGCACAAGGGTCTTGTGGAAGAAGGAAAATTGTGCAGGAAAATAATATGAATAGATTAATAGATTAATGAAAAGGTTTCTTACATCAACGAAAATAAATATTAATATTTTTTTTATTTTTTTTTAAATATATACCAGTTTTACCTTTATTTTATAAAAACATTGTGGTGGAACAACAATTTGTTTTTTTTATGATTAACATATGATTGTATAACATCAAATTATGATTTTCAGTCACACATGATTTTTTTTTACAAAATACACATCTGTTGCTTAAATGAATAAAAAAATATTTGAATGAAAGTAAAGTTAATATTAATACAAGATATTGTTTTTTCATAAAATAATACAATATAATAATTTACTATACTTAATCATTATGATTTAAAATATATTAATATCAAATAATATATATATATATATATCATAAAAAATCATCTAAATCATTCAAGTCATTCAATCAAACCAAACAATTATTAATGGCAAAAAATTCATTTATGACTCAATAAATCCTTATCAATATCCAGATTAACATATATGGGTAAAAGCTAAATTTTATTGGGCATATTTATCTTTGATATTGTTCCTCAAATAACAATGAAATTAAAAAATAATTTCATACATAGGATATGTTTCAATGATTTGATGAAAAAATAATGTTTTTTTATTAATTCCAAACATGATTCTCAATATATTAACAAAGAATTCATCACTTAAGAATCTCATGCAAATCCACAATTATTTTAAATGAATAGTATAACAATTATTTTAAATGAGTAGTATAATATATTTGAGACATGAATAATAACATATTCTATATAAGGGTTGACAAGACGAAAAAAAAACATTTTATTATCAATGGATAATATTGAGTAAATAAATTTTCACATCAAATTTAACACTATTTACTTTTATCATGAGTTTTCATACCTTTTTCAAAAAATATTCTTCAAAATCTCAACAAATTTCCAAATTTATAAAACATTGATAATATTATTAATTATATTGAGAAAATATGTTGATAATTATATACAAAAATCTAATAAGATTTCCAAATTATTTATTTTATAGAACTTTTAGACTTAATTGAAAATCAATAATATAGATATATGATAATTTTTTTGTAGAATTTAGTTTTCTAAACCAAATTTAAATTATCTTTTACCTTCACAACTTATTTTCTAAATAAATATAAAAATTACCAAATTTTACTTTTATATTTAAAATATTATCTTTTCATAGAAATAGTTGTACAATCTAAAGCACACCAATATTGTTTTTAAAGTTATCATTAAAATTTCTAAATTTTAACTTTTCTCAAATAATTGGTCCAAGTATTTTTTTTTTCAAACATATACCTCCTAAATTGGAGTTTGAAAGTTTAGAGGTGTTCTCCGAGATGATCATTTGCAATTGTAACTTTTGAATGTCTAGAAATCACAATAAAATAAGGAGAATTCCAATTATTGACAATATCTCGACAATCAAGTCATTTAGTAATATGTATTGTATGAAATAATATTTCTCTTATTCAGTTTAGGGTTTCGGCTCATACTCTCTTTAAGTAATCATATAACAACAAATTCATGTAACAACTAAAATCAAAATTACTCATTTACCAAAGATAAAAACTATTAAAATTTTCCACAACATCACATTTCTAGTATACTTGCCAAGAAATATTTTATATAACGAAAAAAATAAAAATCTCTACAATATTGACTTTAATTATAGAAAAAAACCAAATAATACAAATTCCATTTTTTAGAAATACACCAAGGTGCACTTCAAGTTATGACTATAATATTCAGATTTTGAAATCAAATAACGTCCCATCTTTAAAGTTTGAAATATTTTGAAAAAAATATTTTTTTTCAAAATATTTCAATCGGTACACCAAATAAATAGGACAATTCTGAAACTTTTTGTGCAAGTTTATATCAGTCTTCTAACCGATAATATTCACACAGTATGATATACATTCAAAAATTTATAACCAAAAACATTTATTCATCTTAATAAAACTTTCCAAAAATAAGATAAACTTTATGTGAAATCTTTTGTATGAAACTTATATTATAAAAAATCGTTTATCAATTTATAAAATACAAATTATAAATTAATCATTCATTCGTCAATTGGAAACTATATGTGATTGACAAAACAAATTGTAATTAATATCATTACATTTACATTATTATAAATATAAGCATGTTTTAATCTATAAAATTTACTATTTGAAAAGTCTACATTTCGATCTTTGTCTTTTTAATATACGCCAACATAATGTTGACATGATTAAAGAGATGTTATACCTAAATTAAATATCCATACAAATAATAGATAAATTCAAGTAATATAAATGTGTATGTCTTAAGGTAAATGATAATGATCATTTGAAACTTACTAAATTAGTGTTTTTTTTATTAACTTGAGCGTCGAGATCAACTATTAAAGATAAGATCAATAGTAAAATAGACTAGTACAAGTGAGATACTAAATTTATGATGATCACAAAAATCAAGACTAATACTGAAATAGATTAGTATAAGGGAGATACTAAATTCATGATGATCACGGAAGTTAAAAACATATTCAATACAAAATCATAAAAAAAAATTATATTTTAAATTTCTCTTGAATTTTTTTATCCAAAATAAATTAAATAAAGCATACATATGAATGTTACTTGAAAAATAATTAAAAACACCAACAAAGGTGAACATATACCAACTAAATGCATTTATAAAATTTAATAGTACGAGTGTTGTTTACTTATGTGGATGTACTTTTCACAAGTTATTTGAATCCAAGATTTTGCAGGAAGAGAAAGAGAATATATAAGTGCCAATAGTCAATATACTCCCTCTTAAAAATTTTAAGAGAAACAAAGGAAAGATCACGTTAAGATAAATTTATTTTTGAATTTACTCTTATTAAACAAATTTAACTAACAGAAAAATATTTTAATAAAATGAAATAACAATAATCAATAATAAAATGAAATTTTAATCCAAAAGTATATACTTATTTATAATAAACAAATTATATAATAATTATTATTATAAATATATTAATACTATTTACATTTAATACAAAAGATTTTTCTAATTACTATTTTTAAATTTTTAAATTTTTAAATTATTTATTTCTATATAACAACTTACAATTTGTAAAGTAACTCATATTTTTTTAGAAATTAATTATTGAACTATATCGGATTATACTACTAATAATTTTAATTTATCTAAATTTACACTAAAATACCTAATATTTAATTATTCTATTTTCAAAGACAAGACTAAATGTGTAATCTTACATTTTACATCTTTAAAAAAAATAAAAATACACTGACCACAAATGTTACATCACTCACTAAAACTATCATATCACTTACAAATTTCAATAAACTTTATTCAAATATCCACATACTCCAATCCAAATAGACAAGAACTTCCTTATTATCTTTCTCTCAAATCCCCTTATATCCATCCCTCAAATTATCACACTTTCACTCATCAATATAAAGAGAACCTAAACTCTTTAAAATACATAAAAATATACAATAGACATATATTTATAACTACTCACTCAAACAAACAAGTTTATCAACATAAAAGATTAAAAATATACAATTTTTCTCTACCTAGAAGTGTTTCTACTTTTAAAAAAAAAAAAGTAATTTAATAGGAAGAGTGAACTGTGAATTAATTTGTTATTTATTAGAAATTAAAGTGAACTAAACAGTGAAGAAAGAAATAAAATAATTGAAGAAAGAGGATCTCTTGGCTCCTTCTTCGAAAATTTAAAACGCGGATCTCAAACGGTCTCATTGTTTGAATTTAAACAAATATCCATCGTTAGATCACCAAATCTTTTTCTTTCGCCTTCGCTTCTTCTAACTTTTCTTTCTCTCTCCTTCACCATTTCCTCATTGTTCAACTTCATCCTCTTTCTCCCTTCTCTCTCCGTCTTTCTCACAAACACAACTCCTCCATTTCCCCAAATCCTCCGCCGAGATCGATCACTTCACGATGCCGTTCCTATCCGAGGCTGCCAGCGCGATTAAGAGCAGGTTCGGTTTCCACGACCACCCTTCCGCTTCGCTTTCGCTGGTTCAGAACACTCCGGATCTTCTGAAATCCGCTGCCAAGGACTCGCTCGCACAAAGCTCCATAGTTCGAAACCTAAGCGAGTGGGACGACGAAAGTGTAGTCGGACAGAGTAGCGCCGCCGTTTCTTCATCTCAGAGCTTTGAATTCTGCGAGGATCCTTCCTTCTGGAAAGATCACAATGTTCAGGTACAACAGCAGTACATTGCTCTATGCAAGTTTAGTAGGTCCAATTCAAAACTTCCTAGTGTTTCAAGGGTACTGCTGATGAAACGAAATTTTGTGTTTGTTAATTTCAAGATTTATGGCTATAATTGTTTTGTCTCCTCTGTAAGTAATGAAATTGTATAATTACAGTTGTTTGGGGGAGTATTTGTAATTATTAATATTTGAAAATGGTTTTTAATTAGGTTCACGTTTCTCTGTTTTTTATAGTTTGATTTAAGGGAATTGAGTTTGATATGATTTACTTTTGCGAGCTAGGTTATAATTAGAATGCGTCCTCTTAGCAACTCTGAAATATCGGTGCAAGGGCATGGAAAGTGTGTTAGGCAAGAGAGTTGTCAAACAATTACATGGAGTGGACCTCCCGAGTCGCGGTTTACTTTTGATGCGGTTGCTGATGAGAATGTTAGCCAGGTAAACTTTGTTGGATAATTTCTTTCATATTGCGGTTTTTTGTAATTCTTATTGTAATTCTTGTACAAACTTTGCTGTTTGTTTTTAATTTTTTTGGAATTTGGAAGCTTTGGTTTCACACTTCACATGCTTGATATGACAGGAGAATCTCTTTAAAGTAGCTGGTTTGCCAATGGTAGAAAATTGCATGGGAGGCTACAACAGCTGCATGTTTGCTTATGGTCAGGTGAGTCATTGATCAGCTCCTGTTCTTGTTGATCTACCTCATCTTATTTTGAGTCTACTCCAGCATAGTAACGATTGTAAGGATGCATCTGTGTCACATTTGTTACGTGATTTTGTAAAAATATCTAGGTATGTTTTATTCCCAGGCTCATCTGCACATTTTTTATTCCCTTCTCCATTCTTTTATTATTTTACTTTAGTTAATTTAGAATTTAAATAGTATTCCCGGGAACATGAAAAATTAACTAAACGTATTTTTAGACATGCCTAGGAATAATTTTTCAATCATAACATTTCCGTGAATCACATTACCCAGGAATATAAATCATGATTTTAATTTTAACATGAAACAAATGGCCCATAAGGCTTTTGTATCATAAATTGCATGTTTTACCTGGACTTGTTCTTTTTTCTGGAATATGATAATGAAACTCTCGTGTGGTCGCTAAAAATAATTGATTTTGTACAGACTGGAAGTGGGAAGACACACACCATGCTTGGTGACATTGAGGGGGGAACTAGAAGACACAGTGTCAACTGTGGGATGACACCAAGAATTTTTGAGCACTTATTTTCTAGAATTCAAAAGGTATAGTTTATTGTTGAACTAGACACTCAATTATTATTTAAGGAATGTATACCTTAGATTAATGCAATTTCTTGTACATCAGACGAATATCATGTGATTTGCTCTCTAATTAAAATAAGGAAGCCATTTATTTACTATAATATCTTGTATTGTTATGAAGCAACTTTACCAAGTTCATTATATCACTTGATTATTTTCAATCAATGTTCCTACAAGTTGTATTCTTCAGGATTCCAAATGTCATTTTAAAATTATCAATGTTTATCTTGCCGGTTGTATGATACTTGAGGTTTTGACTTGTTCATATTTTAAATTTTAAAATGGACTAGTTAATCTGTATAGCTTAAGATAAATTTAAGCTTCAGCAAAATTATTCATATATTTATATTTGCAAAATTCTAATTTTAGTCTGTTATCTGTTATTTTTGTAATACGCCAGGAAAAAGAGGTTCGAAGAGATGAAAAGTTAAAATTTACTTGCAAATGTTCTTTCTTGGAGATATACAATGAACAGATCCTTGATCTTTTGGAGCCATCATCTAACAATTTGCAGGTAAGGCTAACTATTCAGTCATTGAATGTTTTAGAAACCCCTTCAAATATAAGACCATGACCCTTTTTGTTGGATATCCTTTCTCATTTGTTCTCAAAGTCTCTGATCCTTAGTGAGGATTAATCTTCTAAAGCTGAGAAATAATATACGAATATTGTATGAGCTGCTATTTCTGTGTGTTCCGTAAAAAACATTTAAAATCATACATCTGTGCGACAGATAAGAGAAGACAGTAAGAAAGGAGTTTATGTCGAAAATCTTAAGGAAATAGAAGTTACTTATGCTCGAGAGGTCATTCAACTACTTATTCAGGTATGATTTTGCCTTGATTTTTATTTTTAACATCAATTGTATTGTGTTTTTAATATAAATATTTTGAAGTATTTTTTAGTTTGTGATTGTAATACTCTACTAATTAATTTCATTTTTTGTCATTTGCAATTCCAAATTGAGGAAAAAATGTAGCCTATATGAAGTTATTTTTCACTTTTCTTTTTAGAACTAAGTCAGTCGGCACTGATTGAAAATAACAATGTAATTTAGGGAGCTGCAAACAGAAAGGTAGCGGCCACTAACATGAATCGGGCTAGCAGTCGTTCTCATAGTGTATTTACTTGCATCATTGAGAGTCAGGTGAGTCAAGTCAAATATTGATGTTTTATCACCTATTTTCGTGCAAAAGATGTTGAACTTTTACTATTTTTCCAAGTATATCATGATACAATTTTATTTAACTATTTTTTAGTGGGAATCCCAAGGAGTGACTCACTTTCGGTATGCTCGACTCAATTTAGTTGATTTGGCTGGATCTGAGAGGTACTTGATTCCTAAGAGTTTGTATTTTTGTTTTCATGATTTAGATGATCAAAGAAGCAAGGAGTATTTCACCTCATTTAACACTCATATATATAATACTTTATATCCATTTTGGTAATAGGCAGAAGAGTTCTGGTGCTGAAGGGGAACGCCTTAAGGAAGCTACTAATATCAACAAATCTCTTTCAACCTTGGGGTTGGTTATCCTCTTGGCAATTGAATTCTCATCTATTACATTAATATGCAATAGTCCTATTAGTTATTTTAGTTGTGGTATTATCCTAAAAATATGACATTCTAGGTGATAATATACTTGCAGGCTTGTGATTATGAACCTAGTTAGCATATCTAATGGGAAGTCGCTCCATGTTCCATACCGTGATTCAAAGCTAACATTTTTACTTCAGGTTGGTGCAAATATTTTCTAAATTCATTTTGCTTAGGTAAATTAGATTTCAGTGTCTGGACATTTGTGGCAACTGATATCAGTCTTATAAAATGAAATAGTTTTGGGGGATATGAATTGGTTTAGAACTACAAAAGTTGTGATCTAATTTGTAAGTATGCAGTAATTATAAAATAATAACTGTTCATTTTTTTTTTATCAGCAAATAATAACTGTTCATGAAATAATTGTCACACATAACCTAATTACTATTTAACAGACGTTGATTTTTTGCAATAGCAACTAGCAAGTTTCCTTGGCAATAAAATTGCACTGGAGAACCCTATTTATTATCAATTAAGGGGCTCTAGTTTCAGCTTTATGTAACCAGAAGCTTATTGTGGAACTGCACTTGAAACATTATAGTATATAAGCACCTCAAATGTGTTAGGGGAATCCAAATGTGAGTTCGAGTCCCAAGTTGAATAGAGATGAGGGAGTTGAGCAACATATAAAGAGCAAAACAAACCTATTGTCTTAAGGTTTTGGGTTGAAGGTGTTAAGTCCTTATATGGGTTTGTATAATTTATAATTATTGCAATTATATCAGTTAATCTGTTACTTAAAATGTTTTGATCGAATGATCCTTGTGATATTTTGGCTGGTAGTATTTGAACCATCAAAGTGAATAGTTTATATTCATGAATTGTTTTTTTGTCTGAATTCATTACAATTAAAGAGCTGCAATTATCAATTAAGTCTGATTAGTATTCTTTTTTTTTTGCAGGATTCTCTAGGAGGGAATTCAAAAACAATCATAATTGCAAATATAAGCCCCTCCATTTGGTCAGTGAACCTCCTTTGGCTGTACTAAGTATCTGTGCTTGAGGACTTGTTGCTTTTGCATAAGGATTTAGGGAAACCGTCAATGAGAAAGTTAGACTGTTTTTTTTAAGAGTCGTTAGTCTAGTATTGGAGTATATTAACTCCAATAGTCATTAAAGGAATTTTAACCTTACAATAGTTTGACAAATTTTTCTAAAATATATTTATTTATTTTTATCATTCTCCGTTGCCATATTTTGTTATTAACATTTAAGTGACATTTGGTAACATTTTGCAGTTGTTCACTGGAGACATTAAGCACATTGAAGTTTGCACAGCGTGCCAAATTTATTAAGAACAATGTATGTCTTTTCGTACTTTTTGAGCTTATACATTGGTGTGCATATATCTTCTACCTAAAACAACGGACTCACACTTATTACAAAGTATTAATATACATTGTTTTATTCTATCTTATTAATT